>Ga0056115_1001343_pt1 | contig 11621 bp, 8 predicted proteins | sample WorMetOlspDAHAB1_FD_77007 | JGI IMG/M metagenome (GOLD analysis project Ga0056115, IMG submission 77007) | Marine gutless worms symbiont microbial communities from Max Planck institute for Marine Microbiology, Germany - Olavius sp. DAHAB.1 ... | reverse complement strand
GGGAGTGTGTCCCATCCTCCGTTTGCCGGTGCAGGCTCGAGTTGGCTGCGGCTGGCGACGCGGCTGGCCCTATGCGGCTGGGGGGGGGGGTCGAGAGGGGAAAAGAATGGCCCTCCCAAAAGGATGGTCTGGATCCACCACTGAAGGTCACGCCATCACGCCATGCCCAGTAGCTTGCACAGTGTGAATACTTGCACAGTAAGAAGCTGTAGAACACGTCCACAGCCTATACACACCACACGTGTTTCAAGAAGCGACTAAACCATGGCTATTCTGTTAACTTTTCGTACTTCTTTGAACTTTGTGTTCGTGTGTGCATATTTGTGTATTTATGTTTTGTCGTCTTTAGTCTTTACTTTTCTATTCCAGTCAAATGATTTGATGGCTAAGAATACGTCATCTGAAGTTATCGAAATTGCGTCCGGTAGGGCACTAAACCCGACTCATTATTCCATTCACTGTCTGGAAGACACAACATTATAGCCATTGGCATGTCGGTCACCGCAGAGCATTGCAGCCGCTTAATTCGAATTCCAACTTTACAGAGCTGTCGCTAAGTGTGTTGCGAGCTACAGCGGGACGACCGAGCGCAGAATAATGCAGTGTCGGTCACAGTTACGTCCGTCAACATACACACCTGGAACACGGACAGTCAACGTCAACCTTCAACCTTGTTCTGACCAAAGACAAACTTTTTGGTCTCAGTCTCTTCCTGCGGGCACATACCCGAACGATTCGCGGACATTCGCGGTCAGTCAATTCGCGGACCGGCAAATTAGCGAAGATATTTCCTCAAAATATGACAGAAATGCGATTAGACAATCGCTATAAATGTGATAACTGATAATAAAATGCAGCCCGTGATTTGTCAGAATTAAAAGACATCCATGAACAGTGCACAGAGTAACGCCAGTAACGGACTGTCACACACTCGGATAGTTAACGCTTCATCGATGCATGCGAGTGAATGTAGCTTGCATGCGACTGTTCTCGCTGTTTGCCAACAAAACTTTGTTTTCGTGTCGCACCATCAAGCAGGGTTGGCAACTAACAAAACTGGATGTTGTAAAACTATGCCGTCCACCAATTAACACTGATAGTCACGCAAGTGTGCAAACAGCTTTTAGCGGGTCTCCGACAGATACTTCACGTCTATAAGAACAGCCAAGTGACACTGTATACTCAGACACCATACTATGTTAAACTCAATTTTTTTAATACTACAGACTTGTAGGCCAACTTTCCTATTTCGTTGTAGAAAACGTTTCCAATCTGTATTTGTAAACGTTACGTTGGCGAAAATTCCATTGTGTTAGCATTATTTCTCAGTTATACACTGACTATAGCCTATATATACATAAGTTCATTAATCAGCTTGTCATTTTGGTTAGAGTACTTAATCACTTTCAAATAACACTGACAAAAGTTGGATTTGGTATATTTCCTGCATTTTAAATACTTTAAAAACGGTGGAAATCGAGTGTTATGTTCGGTGATCGGGCTGTGTCTTGTTGGATCCGTCGTAAAAATAGCACACAGAACATTCAGTGACCTTCAAACGACTATGAAGGTCAGGGGCGTTTTATTTTCAGACACCACTGGATTCTCGCATTGCACAGAATGGAGGAATTTCTTCAAGGATTTTCAAGGGTATGCCGCCAAAGCTATACATGTACATGGTGGCCCAAAAAGTAAACTTCCAACGCGTCATTAAATCTTATTAAAACCAGTCAATTAGCTACATTTTTCGTCAAATCTGAATGTAGAAGCAATTCATAGCATAAGTTGGTGTTAAATATATGTGCATTGCCTAATATGTGACGTCGTCGATTACTGTGTTTGAAGCCGGGATACGAGTAAAATAAGAGTATATGATAAAATCAAGTATATGATAAAATCGTAATTGAAAACCTGAAAAAAGAAGACATGGATTTTTTTACTTAAACTTGAATGTAGAAGATGGTTTAGGAGTCGAATTCACAGCTTGTTAAGGTAAATCGACATGCCAAAAAGAGAAAGAGAGAGAGAGAGAGATAGAGCTGACATATTTACCTTATTGGACGCATATCGCAACTTTGTTTTTTACGCAAGATAAATTAGGGCACGCATAAAATATTTAATACCAAGTGATAGTATTATATCGCTTTATTGACAGTTTCATTTTTGACAAAAATATCTAATCTCACTGGCAGGCTTTATGCAATTCGATACAATTTATTGAAAATTCTGTAATGGCCTTCTTTTTGGGCCACACTGTAGTGTTGAGGCATGTAAACGTCAGAGAAAGTGCTTTCGTGAAGGAATTTCAGGCCAAAGCTTACAGTGTATTCCAGCCAATAAATCAAATGCAACATGGTGTGTCGATACATGCTCATATCGACTCTCATCATGTCAGATAGACTACTGTCACGCCAGTAGCCTATACCTGTACTGTAGGCTTCGGAGACGCCAACAAGGTCAACTTGTGCAAGGTAACGCCAACATCAAAAACCACAACGAAATGTTCTGCAGCAAAACAGCGATCGTCAGATGGAACTGAAAAAGGAGAAACAATAACACTGACAAAACCGACTCGTTTCAGTGATGAGCTGAATATACTTACAACAGAACCACTTATACGAGTGACAAGAATGTGGAACTAACAATCGAAATAAATTTTACCCCTGCATGTCGTTTCACTTTCATGCGTCATCGACAAGTCATTCTGTAGTAACAACTGCTTTTATACTTCTACGACGGTTTGCATAATTTGGTGCCGATCAAAAAGGGCAGGTGACGCTCTGTAGCTGTTAAAGTTACCATAACAAGGCGGAAGTTACGGCAGTCAACCGTCGCCTGGTTTATGACAATATAGTATCGCCCGAGGGCTGAATGGGATTAGCTCATGAAAGTGCATTCATTCGTATTCGAAAAAATGGAAAATAACCTAGGCCTACCTACTTTTATATCTCATATAATGGTCTAATCTCTTCATTTCGACCCTATATATCACAGCAATTCTTGCAGTAAGAATAAATGACAAAGGCCGTAACAACTGCGGTTCGGTATAATTCTAAAAGGAGGAAGTTCGTAAGTTCGTAGGATCCTATTAGTGAACAGTTGCAGCTCCACTCAGTTACTTTTTCCAACGCAAACTTACCGCGCATGTGCACGCTTGTCGACTCGTATCGTCCACGAAAATATCACCAATACATCGTTAAAATTTCTTCAAACTTCGTCGCTCTAAATTTGACGTATAAAACGGCAGGTAGAGTCCGTGAATACGACCATACTAACCTCGCTGACATTGTCTCAGCAAGCATTGCTTGCGGGGCCGACTCGCCACGCCGTGAGCAGCGCAGCGTGACGCTATCGCCACAATAACAGTACTCTCTCGCCCGCTGTGTGCGCTGTCGACGATGCGAGCTATGGCTCAGCTGACTCAATGTGTCGACCGGTCCTGCCTTGACCGATCGGCACCGACAATGTGCCGCCGATCGAGCCAATGCCACCCACCCAGCCAGCGACCATTCAGCGTCGACACTCTGCATTCTGGGGGAAAGCAGCTATGCGACGTTGTAGGCATACAGGTCTCCAATAGACGATCTACCAGACGTGCACCTGGTTACAGTGCCTCACTGGTCCACGACGGTCGTCTATAGGCATTGTCAGCGAGAGATCAAACGGTCTTTCAGCAGCGACAATATCAAGGCGAAAAGATCAATGACGCTGAAATCAACTGCGGAAATTAGAACATTACTATATACGTTTCGTATTACTTCAATTATAGCTCGCCAAATAGCGTTCAGTTTAACTATGTCAAAAAGTTTTAGGTCGGTAGTATCGAACTTGTTTGTTTGTTTCATTACCTAATGTGCTTTGACCATACAAGTTTTCTTTTATATTGCTTATTAGTGTCGTTAGTTGTGCAATTTGTTCCTGTAACGTTGCATTTTGTTACTCTTATGTAGCTGTAGCCTATTTTTATAACAAATTAATGATGATGAAGTTGCAGACTTCCGTTGTCTAAACAGTCATATAACAGCGTTCAACGTTTTGTCGCGGAGTTATTAGCACTCTGTATAAGACAGAAGATGCTTTGGAAGCGACATTATTTTAAACTTAGAACAATAGAGCTTACAAAAATTATTAGGGATCAGACCCGGAATATCCATATGTTTGTAATATCATGTTCATGTCATCTTGCAACGCAATTTTTATATATAATTTGGTATAGTTACTCAGAATAAGGAAAATGTTGTGCACTTCATCTATTTTTCTTCTTCTAATTTTGCTTAAGAAAAGAAAATCCAATAAACATGTCTCTACAGGCGGTGCGAACCGGCAGTTGCGCATGACTGATCGTGTCAGACGCACAAGCAGGCCTACGGTATGGTCACTACGTGTACACAAAGATCGCTACATTTTAACGGCCTTTACCGGTAGTGCATAAATCGCAGAACATGCTTAAGTAGGTACGTTGTTGCTTACAATACTGCATTTGTTCATTTTTCTGTCAATTGTAGGCCTATAGTCAATAATTATTTATTATATCAGATCACTGAGAATTAGACCTACACGCGGATATTAGCCTTCGTCTGTCATGATTTAAGTTAATAGCAAAACATTTATCTAAACTGAAACAGGTTTTGTCAAACTGTCCAACGTGATAGTAATTACTGTTGATGCAAATGAGTAGGTAAGATGGGAGCACGAATGCTGAGTCGTCATGGACTGCGGCTCAACAAAATTGATTTGTCTCATCATTATTGTTCTGATATCGACGTTGTACTTCTTTCAGTGGATACAAACCAGAAAGTACACGTCGGTGCCCTGCGTTGAAGGTAACAATGGGTTCGTATTCGTAACAGTCAGATGTCAATGACACCGTCACTCGCCAACGGTATAATGTAAATCAGTCTTATGCAAACGATTGTCTGGATTTAATTTTCAACTATAAAGTCGGGATCAAAGTATAGGCTTACAGAATTTTCCGAAGGTGTTTTCGAAAATGTGATACGATTTGCAGTTTTCAGACCGTTAGGCCTATTTACATCCATTATCTATTCTGTTTGTAATGGCCTATCAGCTATAACTTGGCTGCGGCTGTGGGATGTGTATATGTGTCTGCTCTTAAGTGAATCCCCTTTGGCCTCTACCGTAAAATAACAGAAACAGAAACTGCTGAATATAACACTACGTTAACGTTGAATGCGCAAAAATTAAAGTTAATAATAATACGACTGTACGCTATTATAATGTTTCATATTATTGTCTTGTTGTTCCATTTTTGTTACGTTGTTGCACACTTACGGGTAATTACTGATATCAGTACACTGTTTTGTAAATGAAACTTCATTCATACTGTAGGCCTATATCAAGAATGTATTCGTTGAACGCTGCTAATTAACACATGCGTGTAACTTCGAGCATGAAATGTAATAACATTGACAACAGCTTCCAGAGCTTCCGGAGCTAGAAAACGTAATGGTAGCGGTTTTCGGCGGAACGTGTTGGTAACCGGTGTCGCTGGGTTTATCGGCTTTCACGTTGCCTCGGCTCTTGCTGCCGCTCGCCACAACGTCGTAGGCGTCGACAACTTTAACCACTACTACGACGTTCGACTAAAACACGTAGGTCAACTCGGTCCAGCTCACTATCTTTTGCCATTTAATTTATTGGCACTGTGTCAGAGTTAATTTGTAACTAAGTCCCTAAGACATCTAATATTAGAAATAATAATAATAATAATAATAATAATAATAATAATAATAATAATAATGGTGAGGGTAGCTTCATATCTGTCGTCTTCTGCTCGGTCTGCCGGCGCCGCAGCAGACCTCGCTGCCAGTCGTAAAGCGGCGAAATATACGAGCCTCACCAACTCGTATATTTTCCAGCCATTCGCAAGTGAATTCCACGTCGCGTTCAGCGCAAGTGCCCTCTCCTTCCTCACCACTTTTGGCAAACACTTGACTTGACTGGTACCTCGGATGTCATGCGCGAGATGTCATTTATTCCAAAGACTCTCAGTCACTGTATAGCGTTTTTTTCGGTCTTAATACACGAGAGCTTTGTTTCCGCCGATGAAGAACCGGACCTCTAGCCATTTTCACTCACTGATCAGCTGGAACATTTAACTGTCCGTTGTGTGGTAGGATCTGGCGTTTCAAATGTAGACAAGTGCGGCAGATTAAGCCAGCCTATTTACTTACTTACTTACTTACTTACTTACTTTTCAACTTTTGATTTTAGCTTCATGTTGTTAGCCGTCGGGATCTGAGGGCGAAAAAAATAATCATCCCATTTATATAGACAGCGCGATGCGCAGAGCTTCAGAGGCGCTGAATGGAATGAATGAATGGAGAGTCACAGACCTCACGAAAGTAAAATTCATGCGCTACATATTATAAAAGTTAGAACATAACGAAGATAAAATGCAGAAAAACTACAGAATAAATATTTAGTTTTCTAATTTCTTCATTAGCAAGTTTCTTTCAAAATGCCAAGTCTGTCGCGCAAAGATAATTTTAAGAGCGGATTAGTTCCAATATCGAACCAATTAAGTTGCACAACATCAAAGATGCATGTAGATTGCACGTTGCTTCGCTGTTTGTTGAAGGCAAGAGCAGCAGAGCTGGTCAAACTGGGTGTCCAAGTGTATCGCAATGACGTATGTAACACGTCGCACCTGCTCAGCGTGATGACGTCACACAGTGTAACGCATGCGGTGCACATGGCCGCTCAGGCTGGAGTCCGACACTCGCTGTACGACCCACTCGCCTACGTCACTGCCAACATCGAGTGCTTGCTCGTACTGCTCGACGTTTTACGCCGTTTTCCGGTATACGTTTGCTCACCGAGTTTTTGAGTATTTTCTGAACGGCAAATCGACACATCAGAGGCCATTTCAGAGTCGTTATTTGCACTCTGAACGGCTTGACTTACAATTGTTGAACAGGGGCGACTATACCAATACCCACGGTGGGATTGGGAGAGCAAGCTCCCACGTTTTCGGAATTGGGGTTTGGTCAAAATTTTGATTATACATGCCACTGAATGTATCATATTGTGTGCGTTAGAACTGCGCCAAATTCAATTTGGGCTGGGGCTGTGCCTTAAACCGTGATGCGAGAACTTACAGCGCTCTCCCAAATTCGCTAGCTGTAAGGATGGGAGGGGGGCAGAATGGACCAGAAAGAAGAGGAAAGTGGGGTGATGAGGAGAGAATGGCAGGTAGGAAATAGGAACGGAAGGGGATGGAAGGGGTGAAAAGGAAAGCGGGACGAGGGGGGGAAGTTCTGGATAAAACAATGAACGGGCAACTGTGTTTAACGCAGACTGTGAAACTGATCTACGCGTCGAGTTCCAGTGTCTACGGCAAACACTCCTCGATTCCGTTCCGTGTGCCTCGGCCGCTTCGGGCACCGTCGGCGTCTCCGGCTGGCGTCAGTGCGTGGGATGCCTCCAGTCCGCCAGCCAACATGTACGCCGCCACCAAGAAGACTGGCGAGGCGCTGGTCGATGTTTTCTGTCGTACAAACCGCCGTCGGCTGCGATCTCTGCCTGTCGGTCTTCGCTTCTTCACTGTCTACGGTCCGTGGGGTCGGCCCGACATGGCCGTCTATGCTTTCGCCGACGCCATGATGCGTAACGACGAGCTACCTCTGTTTCACTTCCGGTGCGTTCATAGAATTGCACGTGGCTTGTTCACTGACGTATAATGCCAAATAATACTAATACCATTACTATAACTAGGCCTACTACTACTACTACTGCTACTACTACTACTACTACTCTACTGCTGCTGCTGCTAATAAAGTTATTATAGGCTTAATGATATTGATAATCATAATAACATGACGATTTATATAAGCCGCTTTGACAACTCAAACGTGCTTGAAGCCATTGAGGTTAGTTGTCAGTCAGAATGGGAAATCGGGCACATAAAGCGTCCTGAGGCCACTCTTTTATTAATGTCTATATTTTGTCAACGTCAACAGCTCCTTTCACACGTTGACGATGTGATACAACTTGAGCCCGTACTGGTCACAATAATCTCTGCAGTTCACTCCGTTGGAGATTAACAGGAAATTCTTGTTAAATGAAGTAGTTGGGCGTAAATAAGCTATTATGTAAGAAGTCAAACCAGAAATCTATTTCAGTTGTGAAGTATGTGAGTATTTGCTGGTGAATCAGGTAAATTTGTGTTCACCAATGTGCTATGTATTCTGCAGCGATGATAAACCGATGGCGCGGGACTTTACCTATATTGATGACGTCACATCCGGTGTCATGGCGGCCGTAGAGTTTGAGCCAACGCAGTGCGGCCAAGTGTTCAACGTCGGTGGCGGAAGTCCAGTTGTTGTGCGACACATGATCGCCGTATTGGAACGAGAGCTGAACGTCACCGCCAGAATTGTATGAATAGTAATTTAAGACGATTTCGTACGCGGATCATTCGCCATACACAAACGCGCGTGCATGCGGGAACTGAATGATAATCTTCTTTTTTAATTGCAACCAATCTATAGGCCTATAAAAACAATATGCACTGCTTAAAAAGTTTAAAATAGCAATTCTGACAAGTTTTGCAAGTGATGGAACAGGTATATAGAGTATATCTGATGACTGACAAAAACGAAGACTATGCTGGTGTTGATGATTACCCGTTGCATATGGGTGGCCAAAAAGTAAGCCCTTGTCAAGAATCATCATTAAATCACATTAAAACTCTACGTGAGGCTAAATTTTTTATGAAGCTAAATTTTTCATCAATTTTGATTATAAAATAAGCACAAGAATGTTATTGGTTTGTATTAAATATGCAACGTGTGACCTAATTTGTGACGTCATCAGTTGCTGTGTTTTGAAGCTGCAATATGAGTTAAATCAATGAATTTGATAAAAATCGTGATTGAAAACCAGAGAAGGATAAAATATGGACTACTAAAGACATTTTTACGTAAACATCGATCTAAGAGATGATTTAGAAATGGAATCCACAGCTTACTAAAGCAAGCGCTGACATATGAGTGACATCATTTACCGTACGTGACACATATTGCAATTTTGTGAGTTAGATATAGTCATTGACGTAACAATGTAGGTCACACAGAATATTTAATACCAAGGAATAATATTATACTTGTTTATCGATACTTTAATTCGAAGAAAAACCTAATCTCAAGGCTTAAGTACGATTTAATACGATTTTTTCTAATTTTTAAGTGGATTGCTTTTTTCGGTCACCCTGTAGATAAAATTGTCTATTCATTATCTGCAATTGCTTTACACCTTGGTTTTCCGTTTTTGAGGTATAGATCTATTAGATGGGTATGCAATTCACTTTTCGGATAAGATGAGGTCAATAGTTAATGTTTGACAGAGAGCATTAATATAAAGTTGTACAGTGCTTGTGAATAAACTATCTCATTTTGATACGCTGTGTATTTTTCTGTGGTTTTGATTGGCCAGGTGACGCGCCCTCTGCCGCCAACAGAAGTGTTGCAGACGTTCGCTGACATTGCTGTTACATCTGCTTGCTTGAACTTCACTCCAACAATCAGCTTTAAAGAGGGCAAGCAAATACATTATACAGTTTCCATGTTATAGCCTATAATGAAATGTTGTACAATACAGGATATAGGCTAAGTAAGCGTAAACGTTCGCTAAAAGTCATTATCAGCCTTATACTTGCTTTGTGATGCTCAGTGATATAAAAGACTAATTAAGGTAGTTAACGATAAACGACGAAAATAAACAGAATACAGATGAGCCTTATATGTGTTGGATGAGCACCTGGTTTGTAGAAATTCGCGTTGGCGATTGTCAAAGCTTACATCTTGAAGATCTTTGTTAACTTATATAACAACAGCGTTGGTATATGGCATCATGACGAACTGGTGGTGAAAACGATAAATAATAGCAATGCACACCGTATAGTTGCAACTTTACATAATAATGGCCTCAGTTGCGACTGTCACCGACTTTTATTAACTGTAGCCTATATTTGAAATGAATCATTGCAATCACGAACGATTCTGAAGCGCATTATTCCTGGTGGGAGGACCGGTATTGCAGAGTAGTCATGCATGTCGCCTATTTTGTAGGCCTGCTGTGTCACGCTGTAGGCCTATATGCCGGTGTTTAATTGGTTGTTCAATATGACATAGCGTCGCCATTTACTGATCGATTTTGATGTGGTTTGCGGCGTCCAAACACACTATTAGCCTCCCTATTTCGTCGCCAGATGTCGCCGCAACGACACCGAAATGAGGAAATTTGTAAAATGTTTAAACGACACGAAAAGTTAATTTTCAGCACTTCTATGTACCATTCAGAAGCACCAAGAGTTGGTATAGCCATAGAATTGTATGGCTATAGGCCAGGCCTTTTGCATTTACTGTTGAGCCCTATATAGATTTCTTGCATTTCAGTAAAAAATGCAGTGTCATATTGATGCAGATCAGTGGACCCAATGTGGCAGTAAAATGGCGAATTTGTGCTTACCGTGTACAGAACCATAACTCCTAAATCGCAAAGCTATATTAAATGATGCCGTCATGTAGCCAAGGTTTGTAGAGATGCACCTGCTCCGTAAAAAAAAAGTTTCCGCGTCGCGGCTCCCTTTGTCCGTGGCGGCGCGGCATGGTAAACTAACAAAAACCGATTTTTTAGATAACTTAAGTATGACCGCATTTAAGTACAGCCGTTATACTGACGGCTTGCGTTGTTGTCGAGGTGCAGCTTAAAGTTCTTTTTCTTGTGTTTGCAGGAATAAAACGTTTTGTCGAATGGTACAAAGAATACACACGCGATGCCAATAACACTGTGACAGCAACGTGACGTACAGGGTGGCCCAAAAAGTAAGCCACTCCCAAATGATCAAAAAAAATCGTATTAAATCGTATTAAAGCCTGCCAATGAGATTAGAATTGTTTGTAAAATTAAAGTATGAATCAAGCACTATAATATTATTTGTTGGCATTATATATTTTATGCATGACCTACTTTCTGACCTCAATAACTATGCTTGACCCGCTAACTAGCGATATGCGTCAGATACGGTAAATGATGTCAGCGCTTCCTATGGCATTAGCTCGCCTTAGCAAGCTGTGAATTCTATTTCTAAATAATCTTTTAGACGGAACTTTACGTAAAATGTCTATTATGTCCATATTTTATCTTTTTTTCTGGTTTTCAAACATTTTTTAGATGCATGATTGTACCCATATCGCAGCTTCAAACACAGAAAGTGATGACGTCACAAATTTGGTCACACATAGAATATTTAATATTTATTATATCCTTGTGCTCGAAATTGATGAAAAATCTAGCCATAATGGCGGGTTTTAATACGATCTAATGATGATTTCTGATAGTGGCTTACTTTTTTATCCACCCTGTATATACGTAATGCGCTGCGACTGACGAAGCACGTTCTTGCGACTAATTCGGTTTTGCATTACATCAGTACCTCTCAACAACTTCTCTGCTGACGATAACAAAATGATTGTGTTTCCTCACTGTTTTTGCAACAGCATTAAATCACAATGTTTGTTCTGAAAAAGACAGTTTAACACTATCGGTAGGCCTATGCACGTCGACCAATATATATATATATATATATATATATATAT
>Ga0056115_1001342_pt1 | contig 11621 bp, 5 predicted proteins | sample WorMetOlspDAHAB1_FD_77007 | JGI IMG/M metagenome (GOLD analysis project Ga0056115, IMG submission 77007) | Marine gutless worms symbiont microbial communities from Max Planck institute for Marine Microbiology, Germany - Olavius sp. DAHAB.1 ... | reverse complement strand
GGGGGCGGGAGAGACTGTCCCCCCTTGTGAGGTTGTTTTTGGGCCAGCAGATATGGGTCACTGTATGCATGTGGTGCGGGCTGTGACTCAGCGAGCAGCCGCCGAATATAATTGGGCTAGCTGGCCAGAGAGAACAAAGAAAAAAATCGGCGAGGCATTTTTCAGTGTTTTTACTTGAACGGGGGCAGATGAGATCATGAGAGTGTAGCCTTAGGTCTACATTTTTCTGGAGTTTTGTGAGTACAGTCGTGGTTCGTGTTGGATATCATTGCAAGTTTTTAATGTTTGTAATATTGGCAAGCTATTTGTGTATTTTAATTAGTTTGATATCGATGCCCACGTGTTACTTATAAACTGTATCGAAAAAAGACATTTTAACATTGTATTAGGTAGTTCATACACGTTTGTTTGTGAAACTGGAGCAAGCTGTGTATCCAGCGAACTTTGTCGAAATAGTGTAATGTGCACCGTATTGTACTCTGACGCTGTATATACTGCTTTTTGTACTTTTAATAAAGCATGAAAATTTGTCTTGGTGTTTCTAGGCTTTTAGTCTTTTCAAAATAACTATAAGTAATACGTTAAGCTTCACCTTCGTGCCTAGAGCTTAACCATAGGAGGCCGAAAACCTTCACACCCCTCTTTCGCAAATTCCTGGGTCTACCCCTGAATTCGCCAACAGTGTCTTGTTAAAAATCATGGAAAGATTTGTACACTAAAACTAAACCTAACCCTAATCCACTCAACTGTCGAAAGTGTTAAATGGTGTAATGTATTATTTACTTACTCCAAATTTTTAATCAAACTTATTTTGGTGAGTTGACTAGTCTGCGAGTTGACCAGTCTGTGATTTAACCAGTCTGCAACTTAAAGTGACCGCGAGTTGGTTTGTAGGCGAATAATTGTCCAGTAACCCCTGAATGTTGGATGTCCCATCATCGTCCACTGCATTTGTGTCATCCACGTTATTTAAAATTATATCTTGGATGAGTAACTTGTCATTTTTTATGATGTGTATTTTGTAAACACTTCATAAGGTCCTAGGGTTCACATCATCGTCATCAGTAAAAATTTGTGGAGTGTATATTACATAGGGTATCGGTCTACTTGTCACACGGTCAAGTCATCACCTGTACAAATACAGTGGTAAACTAAATGTCAAGTAGTATAGTTATGATTAGTGTTATGTTAGGGTTAGTGATAGGCTTACTGTTTAGTGTTTGGTAGTTATGAATCTGCAACGGATGTGTATAACATCTGTTATCATTGTCAGTCTTAGGATATTTGCCAATGACGAGTTGACCGTGTAATGAGTTGACTAGTGGTATTCTATTACAAGAGCACGTGCACAAATTGAAACACGGCAGACCTTAAACTGTTAAAATAAGAAAAAAGATAGAGAAAAGCGTTAAAGGTTTTCCTTTTGCAATTTGCTTTTAAACATATCTGCTTGTAATGAATGTAAAAGTTAATGCCAGCAATATTGAGTAGCAGCAGTCTGTCTTGACCGAAGCTTTCACAGTTGAAATTTAGTGCATTACATATTAATGCTAAGTCATACTGGTACAGTTGACTGTGATATGATAACTGTTCATTGACTATTTTTATTGTGCTATGTTGACCTGGGGAAAGACTTTTCTTTTGACAGTTTGATTTTTTGTTTCTATAACAGTTGGTAACATTTGCAAAGTGTAATGTTAGTTCTATGAAAATTACTCAGTTGCTATTTATGTTGCATGTTAATATGTAATAGTTAATCGTACCCAATCATGTCATCCTTGCACCATCACTGAATGCATTGCAAAACAGACTTGATACATTTGGGCAAAATAAAGGTGCTTGTACTGTTACAGAGAATTTAACCGGAATTGCAAACACGAAGTTACATAGAAGTTCAACCAGCCAAGAATGCACTAGAGCATAGTTTTTAAGTACGATACAAGCATAGACTCCTGCATGTGCTCCGTTTTGCATGAATGTGTTATGTTTAATAACAAATGGCAGAAATTTAAATATAGTGTGAGTGCTGAATTTGCTTATTGATGTATATTGCAGTCATTGGTGCTTTATACTACTTTCGTCCATGGCCACTGTTTCCACAGCTGATGAAACCGAAGCTGCTATTAGGAAGAAGCAGCAGAAGGAAGCTAAGAAGCAAGAGAAACTTGCAAAGTTCGAAGCCAAAAAGGCAAAAGTTGAGGCTTCGAACGACGGCGATGTTAAGAAGAAGGAAAAGGTGAAAAAAGACTCTACTGTTACTGTATATGACATAGACACTCCACATGGGTCTAAAAAGGACACGTTCTGTCCTCTTCCTGCTGCGTACAGTCCGCAATATGCTGAGGCAGCTTGGTACGCGTGGTGGGAGAAATCTGGGTTCTTTAAACCAGAGTATTATCAGTCTGAAGTGGAGCAGAGGAAAATATTTGTGATTATGATCCCTCCGCCGAATGTTACGGGTTCTCTTCATTTGGGACATGCCTTGACGGCTGCAATACAGGACGCAATTGTCAGGTGGCATCGTATGCGAGGTGAGATCGTTCTTTGGAACCCGGGTTGTGACCATGCGGGCATCGCAACCCAGGTTGTCGTTGAGAAGAAACTCTGGCGGGAGAAGAAGCAGAGCCGCCATGAGCTTGGCCGGGAGAAGTTCGTGCGGGAGATCTGGAACTGGAAGATGGAAAAAGGTGATCGGATTTACCACCAGCTGCGAAAGCTCGGAGGAAGTTATGACTGGGACCGTGCCTGCTTCACCATGGACCCGAAGCTGTGTGCGGCCGTCACTGAAGCTTTTGTGAGAATGCACGACGACGGGGTGATTTACCGCAGCAACCGCCTCGTTAATTGGTCGTGTACACTGAACTCGGCTATTTCCGACATCGAGGTGGACAAGAAAGAGCTCACGGGTCGCACACTGCTGCCGGTTCCTGGATACAGCGAGAAGGTCGAGTTTGGAGTGCTGGTGTCGTTTGCCTACCCGGTTGAAGACTCAGATGAAGAAATTGTGGTTGCTACGACGCGTGTTGAAACGATGCTGGGAGACACAGCCGTGGCTGTACATCCAAACGACGAGCGATATCGTCATCTTCACGGCAAGTGTGTCATTCACCCGTTTCTTCAGCGAAAGCTTCCGATCGTTTGCGACGACTTTGTTGACATGAGTTTCGGCACCGGTGCGGTGAAGATCACTCCCGCTCACGATCATAATGATTACGACTGCGGCAAAAGACATGGCCTGGAGATGATCACCGTGATTGATGACAGCGGAGTCATGACGAGCGTTTGCGGTGAGTTTTCCGGTTTGAAGAGATTCAGCGCAAGGACGGCTCTTCTCAGTGCCTTGCAGGATAAGGGCCTGTATCGCGGCAGCAAAGATAACCCCATGGTTGTTCCCATCTGCAGTCGCTCAAAGGATGTCATTGAGCCACTGCTGAAACCACAGTGGTACGTCAACTGCAAAGAGATGGCGAGGAAGGCTATCGATGCGGTTAACAGTGGCGAGTTGAAAATCATTCCAGACATGTTCGTCAAGACATGGCATCAGTGGCTTGTCGACTGTAGGGATTGGTGTATATCGAGGCAGCTGTGGTGGGGACATAGAATACCCGCATATCTGGTGGAGAATGAGGGTGATCGGGGTGGCGATGAGCTGGGAAGTGAGTATTGGGTTAGTGGCCGGACAGAAGACGAAGCTCGTCAAAAAGCATCCAAAAAGCTGAACGTGCCACCGTCGACGTTGAAACTGCAGCAAGATGATGATGTCCTCGACACTTGGTTCTCCTCTGGCCTGTTTCCGTTTTCCGTTCTTGGCTGGCCAGAACAGACTCCCGACATGGCCCGCTTCTACCCGGGCAGCCTCCTCGAAACCGGTCACGACATTCTTTTCTTCTGGGTTGCACGAATGGTCATGATGGGTCTGCAGCTGACCGGAAAACTGCCGTTCACGGAGGTGTACCTGCATGCAATGATTCGTGACAAGTACGGCCGCAAAATGAGCAAGTCGTTGGGCAATGTGATCGATCCGCTGGACGTCATATACGGCATCAGTCTGGAAGACTTGCACAAGCAGCTGTTGGACGGGAACTTGGACGCAAAAGAAATTGAACGGGCTCGGCAAGGGCAGGTGGTCGATTTTCCGAACGGAATTCCAGAATGTGGGACCGACGCCCTGCGGTTTGCACTATGTGCCTACACAGTGCAGGGCCGTGACATCAACCTAGACGTGATGCGCATTCAGGGCTATCGCTTCTTCTGCAACAAGTTGTGGAATGCAACCAAATTTGCGCTGGCCAACCTCGGCGAGGGTTACATGCCTCCAGCCACTGTGGAGTTTGACGGAGAGGAAAGCTTGCTGGATCGGTGGATTTTAAGCCGGTTGTCAGATGCCATCAGAATTTGCAACACCGCATTCGAGAATTACGAATTTCCAACTGCAACTACTGCGTGCTACAACTTCTGGTTGTACGAACTATGTGATGTCTACTTGGAGTTCCTGAAACCTGTATTTCGTGGCGATAATGAGGCTTCGAAGAAGACTTCGAGGGCCGTTCTTCACGCTTGTCTTGACGTCGGCTTGCGTCTTATTCATCCTTTCATGCCGTTCATCTCAGAGGAGCTATTCCAGCGGCTTCCGCAGTGCGGAGACCACCGACCGCCGAGCATATGTGTGTCGCCGTACCCAGACACAGCGCAGTTTCGGTGGAACGACGGTTGCCTTGACCAGGATGTGGACTTTGCTCTTTCCGTGGTGAAAGCTGTCCGCTCAATGAGGGCCGAGTACTGTCTCGTGAAGCAGCGGCCCAGCTTGTACATCAGGTGCTTTGAGGCGAGCTTGCTCAAGAAGCTGAGGCAGTTTGGTGATTTCGTTTGCTCTCTGACCACGTCGTGTGCCGTGACGTTTCTGGAAGCGGAGGAACAGCCACCGTCAGGCTGTGCCATTCAGACTGTGTCGGCCAAGTGCGAGGTCCATCTTCTTCTAAAAGGCATTCTGGATATCGACAAGGAAGTGGTCAAGTTGCAGGAGAAGAAGGCAAAGCTGGCCACCGACCATGACAAGCTGCACCAGATTATCGGCTCGGATGACTACTGTGCGAAGGTGCCGGAGAACATCCGAAAGCAGAATGCGGAAAAGGCCGCCGAACTTTCCGAAGAAATGGAGAAGTTGGCGCACTGCATAGAACTGCTCAAGTCGACTGCATCTTGAGTCTGCGACTGTGAACTCGTTTTAGTCTATTTGTACATCATGTTTTAGGAAACGTTAAGTAGCCTATGAAACATAACACTTCTAACTGTAATGCTGTGTGTGCAGCTTAATGCTGCATTCATTTTCATGGTTATGTAATTGATTGCAACACAGTGACCAAATTAACTGACGTAAATGACCTTTAATGTATATCAGTTTGCAGCACTGTTGGTACTATTGCTTTAGTTCTGTAGATGGTAATAATTATTTATGTTTTCTCGTGAAAAATTCTGCATGATTCACAAAAAAATATAGTGCATAATTGTTTAACACATAGTTGTGATAGCAGCAATTACTGTTAGCTCTATTTGGATAAAGAAAACTATTGACATTAAATTGCATGGCATGTGGTCATCAACTGAAATAATGTTGTATAAACATTTTTTATATTGGTTTTGAATCATTGCACTCATTACAAAACAAGTCAGCTGAGTGAACCTTCCACACTGTTCTTGTTGTTTACAGGTGATTAATTATTAATCGGCATTCAGCAAGTTCCAGACTAACAGCACTAGACAAGTTATGTATGCAGTTTGAAGTCTAAGGAACCTTGGTTGGTGTTGCTGCTGAATACTTGTGACAGATACAAGCAGTTAACATTTTGAACTCCTTTTTTTGGTGAACTTCCAAACACTTTACACTTTCGGATACACTTTACATCAGAAAGAAAACAACCTGCATTTTGCAACACCGTAGTAGAAACACAAACATACGTCTGTGCTGTATAGCATTAATAGTTCTTGAAACATGGAATAACATGTATGCTATAACTACTGAAGTAATCCCAGCATCAATTATCAATGAACTGTAATAAAACCTGCCAGTGAAGCTAGATTCTTTTGTCATATCTGAGTGTTGTAAAGGAAGCTCTAGCATATTATAAGTTGGTATTAAATACTGTATGCAGCGTGATGCAATGTGACATCATCAATTGGCCTACTTCTTGACGCTATGATATTGTTTTAAAATAGTACTGGTATATTCTTCTTTATTGTAAAGCTTGAGAAAAAAGATGGACACTGGAAAAACTAGACATCATTCGTTGGTTAGTTGGTTGGTATTTAATGGCTCTTTCAGCACAATGATGTCCTGCTTTTACACATGAACTCCCATCTAAACGGTAGTCCAGGAGAGGATTTCATAGTTTGCTAAGGCAAACTGCTGTTAGAGGGATCAATGACATCATTACCTTTATTTTAATCATATTGCAGCTTCACTGATCATGCACAGTAATTGAAGTCACAATTCCGTCAAGCATAGAATACTAACTTGTAGTATTCTAGTGTTTGTCACTCTAACTTGACGAAAAAGTCTCTCATTGAAATGTTTTAATACAATTTATTTGTAACTTGATAAGAGGGCATACTTTTTTCGGCAACCCTGTATAAATGTATCAGCTGTAGGATTCTGAAACATGATTCGGTGAATATAATTTGTAACTTGCCAGAAGAACGAAGCACATAACATATATTAATAATAATCTCACAGTACAGTAACCACCAACATGTTTCACAAACACGTGTCATAGTGGAATAGTATATTTTAACTAACACAATCGTTCAGACTGACGCATACATGTCAAATTGGTCCCTCGCAAAAAAGTTTTCAAAAACTGTCTAATAAGAGTGAAACTGGTCCCTTAACAAAAATTACAGATTTCATCAATGAAACAGCTATGACCAGGACGAGGGGCACTTCAAACATGGGAGTAGGCAGAAATTTCGTACAGTGATATGAATGTGGGTTAACATGGGAGATAGGAAGTTTAACAACACTCAGCGCAATGTCACTGTCGTGCAGCTGGGATGACACATCTAACTCAGGTCTGCGGTATAAAACAAGTTTACATTAGTAACTTGATACATCGTAACGCTATCATTGGCAATGTTCACACTGTTTTTAGTGCCAAATTTTTTTTTACGTCATGCAATTCATTCAAACACACTATACAAAGAGGTCGACGCAGAAAACGTTAACAGTTAATGAACAGGACATACGATACAGAATTAGGAATGATTTGTTAGCAGCATTTTGTGTGCTGATTGCAACACAAAACAAGCCTTAGCCGTCACATCGTCGCGCTACTATGCAAAATGATTAATTCCCTTTGGCCATCCACAAGTTCATCAGAGGCTACCAGGCGGGTGCATGCAGAACTGCACAGATATGGAATATATGTGGACTTGAACAAAGCAAAAACTTACTCAACTCTGATGACGTTTGCTACTGCTATAGTCAGGAAACAGACACCACCCAACATTTCTGCGGTGCTTAATAAGGCACCAATACGCCTATAATTAACACCCTTTAAACATCCACTCAAGCAGCAATTCTAGTAGTTCTGTGTCACAGCCGGTCTATCATGAAAACCAGATTAGTTTCTAGTCATGGTTTACCTATCTGAACTATTAGGAACTGTACCAGAAATAATTCACAATAACATTCAAGAAAATAATGCTTTGACAGTAACAGATATGCTCTACAGACTACACCCTCGACTATGCATCTGGTGTAGGGCAGCATTAAGGCTACTGTGAATCGCGGTAATGTACCCATAACGCAGGCCCCATCTGACGGTTTCACATCCCATTTGCAACTGAAAACCTTTCATTTGCCAGAAATTGGCAAACAAACAAACAAGCTATTGTTATTGTCATTGTTTTACGTCTACAATGCCAATAACAAAAACTAACATTTCCTAGTAGTTCCTATAAATTAATTATGGGTCCCTATTACAGCGGGCGTCAGTGCTACAGTAGGCCCACCTCTGCCTCCCTTAGCATTGGCTCCACTTCCATGTGACCACGAATTGGCAGCGTTAACCTTCATTACCATATAAGACATAAATACAATGAAGAGACTGCAGCTGCTTGCACCAATCCATGCAAAGTAGCTGGCACTCCTAGCTCCACGAGGACATTGCAAGTACTGTCCATTTACCCATTAGCTTAGTATCTGGTTCTACATCCTAATGCAACTACTGTCATGACAACACTTGATCAAGCTCAGCAAATGACGCTACCGTCTCCAACATAACCACGGCAACCATCACAGCTGTTGTTAGCACCAAGAAAATCGAGCGACAATAAAACGTCTGAACGCCCTTGTTAAATAACAACAAAATTACCGGTACGGTGAAACGAAATTAAGTGAAAAGCAGTGATTATGTTAGCCGACATTAAACTGCAATCGCCAAATTAGAATGACAACAAACAGCTAACTAACTCGGAACATAATTTCAGATAATTAAAATAACATATCTCATCAAAATACATCCATACGTTATATTAAAGCATCACTAACGAATACTGCACCTCTCGCATTACGAAATATTAGTTCCATTTGGTCGCAAAAATTAAACTGCAGAAACTTAAATAACAAAGCATTTAAAGAACAAATGGGGACCAAAAACGCCACTTTTCAGTTACAAGCATTGACAGTTAACAATTAGACAAGTAGACAATGCTCATCATCCAGAGCTAAGGCACATTGCGAGATAAGTACTGAAAATTTCAATAATATTTCGTGAAATTTCTAAGAAAAATTTCAAGACCTGATTGGGAAAATTCTGTCAAAGGATGGTAAAACACAGAGATTACCTTCACTCTATATGATACGATCTGTTATTATTGCGCAAAAAATTACGTGCGAACATCTCCGATTGAGAAGTGGTGAGACTTTCTGGGACACTTTTGTTGAAGCTTTCACTGAATTTCTCATTAAATGAAGTTTCACGAAATTTCCAATCGCCAGGCACAACCAGAGCACTGCGCCATAATGCCCAGTTCACAAATCCATTCAACAGTCAACTCGCGGCTGCAGTATTAGATCCCAGGGAGCTTCTGTTGAGCACAGTACACTGCCATCTTCACTCAAGCTCCACAAGAACATCGTCAGCGTTCACTGTCTGCCCTTCCTTTACATTAACTTTCTTCACCTATCAAGAACAAATGCACAAACACACATACACTACAGTTCACAAAAACTAAGAACATAACATCAATGGCTGTCAACATGTTGTTTACTGCATTACTAAACGCACATTCTGCAATACGCACAACTTGTGTGACACAAGCATGAAAGCATGACTCGTATCAAAACCAAAATGAATTAAATGCACAGTATATGCCAGCAAGGTAACGACATATCTCGCCAATTCAGTATGTTGCACATGACCAAAAACTAAAAAAAAATTTAAATTTTGAATGAAACAAAAACATATGTATAAACATATAGAGCTTCACGTGTAGACATCATAAAATAAAAAAGATGTTAAGTTTACACTTCCCCTGGCCCTCGGGGTTGTTTGGCGGTCAGCAGAAATTTTATGTTTTAGGTTTCTTATGTTTTATGTTGACATATCTCGCCAATTCAGTAGGCTGCACATGACAAAAAAACTAAAATTGTTAAAAATGTATCTATACAAACACTCAGAGTCAAAAGCCACACGTAGACATCGTAAAATAAAAAGATGGGAAGTTTACACTCTACCCTGGCCCTCACCGTTGTTTGGCAGTCATCAGAAATTTTATGTTCTGCCACAACTCAAACAGCCTGGGACATCTCTGTGGTAGTTTGTGCAATGGTGATATCACGTGAGCAGCTTGATGGCCAAAAGACATTCACGTATCACTCAGTGTCATTCTGGCATGATAAACAATAATAATTATGACGAATTACATACAGAATTCGCTAATGTCAATTGTCAATGTCCCTGCGTCTAGTGCACCATCCGTGAAACCGCCCTAATGCGACCAGTGTGCTAGTCCCATGCAAACATCAATGTTTTAGCAATCGCCTGAAAGCGGCTTTGGTAGCGTTTGAGCTGCAGACAGGGTCTAGGAGGCTGTTCCAGTAAGACGAATCAGTAATGGCAAAAGCCCAGCGGCCGTACATGCTGAATCAGTGCTGTAGTAAGCATAGTAGATTTGCTCAGCAGAATGGAGCAGTTGCATCACGCAATATGTAACGAAACTGAGCGGAACATCAATGTACATAATGTATGGTCACCTCACCTTTCCCATCTTGCCAGCTGTTAGACTGTTCTGCATCTTCATCGCTTCTAGAACCAGCATCTCTTGACCTTCCGAAACCTGACACAACAGTCCATCACCATTTGCATATTATATGCGAGAGTGCTTACAAGTAAGTAACAGAAAAAATTACAGTGTCTGACAATGACAAAATTCACTCAACGGACACAGTAGTAGTACGTCAGTTAAAAGATAATTCTTAACACGACAGCAGAAAACTCGTGCTGATGGTGCCAACGTGACGTGGCGCGACAGTTGTCCCGAACATAGACTTAACTAATGGTATACAGCTGGCAGAAAAAAAACGCCACCACTGAGAAAACTACAAGAACCGTTAGCAAGAAAAAGTTGTAATAACAACAAAACAGAACCAAATAACACCTTCAGCTGGTGGGACAAGTTGTTAACTCGTTAACATACATACACCACCACAATGTGTGAAGTAACCAGCCACCTCTCAGCATTCATCAATACAATACAATGCAATACATTCAATAACTGTAGCAGTCATAGTGTAGCGCACTGCAGAAATATGGCACAATTAAATAATGACATAAGCACATAAAAATTGTCTTAAGATACAGCCGAAAAGCATCCCAGAGTTAACGACGACTGACAAATTGGGTTTCATGGCACTTTCAGCATGCAACAAGGCTATATCGTGCCGTTAATGACGAGTCTATGAAATATTCTGGGAGGCTATTCCATTTCCAAATGGCTGGACCAAACAGCTGAAAGCAACGACCTCAACAGTTTTACAAAGGGCCGATCGAGTTAATGATGCTTGCAGATTGCATCAGAAAATATCTGGAGAGTTTGCTTGAAACATACAATGTTTCATAATGGCAAAAAGCGTGCTTAAAATAAAAACGCGGTTCCCGACCTGATCTCCCACTTCGGCAGTGACTGACTTCACCATTCCCGGCATTGGCGCTATCACCATTGCACTGAGATCGGCTTTCGGCTTCTGTATCATGTATTTCCAGTGAGAGGCGAGTTTTGTCGACAGAATCTGAACGTCGAACTGCAAAACACGTTCGTTAGCAATTCCATGTACAACATAACTACAAACTGGTTTGATATGTGCTTTGTAAATATAATTATTTATGTAATAATTTTTTGGAACAATGCAATGGCAGCATAACCGCGAGTAAACAAAAACACGAAACAGATCGAACCAAAGAGACACAGAAAGTGAACCATGAGCCACTACCAATACGTGCCCAAAGGCAAAAGGCAAAGGCATATAACACTTGTAGAGCGCCTCAAGTCACATACCGCGACTTCAGAGGCGCTGGTCATGTCACAGGCCAAGCTAGCGTAGGGCGTAGGCCATAGGCTGAGCC
>Ga0056115_1001341_pt1 | contig 11621 bp, 8 predicted proteins | sample WorMetOlspDAHAB1_FD_77007 | JGI IMG/M metagenome (GOLD analysis project Ga0056115, IMG submission 77007) | Marine gutless worms symbiont microbial communities from Max Planck institute for Marine Microbiology, Germany - Olavius sp. DAHAB.1 ... | reverse complement strand
GTCATCTCCAGCCGCCAGCGCCCATCTCCTCGCCGCCGACCTCGTCGCTTGCCGACCGCTGGCTGCCCGATATGAGGTCAGTGTGAGTCTCAACTAAAGAACGGACCGCGAAAAGCGCTCTCGCCTTCGCCGCCGCCGCCGCCGCCGCCGCCGCGACCTGCTCGGTAAGCCCATCGCGCCTCGCTTGCTGCTCGATCGCGTGTCGTCTGGAGTGATGGATCGCTGTAGGCGCCAGCCGCAAACGAAGCCGAGAATTGGCGATCGCCGACTGCCGCGGCAGGATACCTTGCACTTCGCTTTATCTTCGTGCCCCGACTGTGTTGTCGTCGTGCGAGACTGCTGTGTCTGCTCTCGCCGGCTGAGATGCAAGCATCCGTTTGCGTTGCCGCACGTGTAATGGCAGTAATTACAGCGGCGGGCTGTCGACCGGGATTCCGCGGAACCGCAGGTTTCCATGAGCGCCAGCCAGTGGCGAGTAAAAATTATAAAAATCTCGACTTTTTCAGTTGCTTTGTAAAATCACAGAGCATACCGATCAGATGAATAACAATATAGTAATTTTGGCCTACTGGCCTCACGAGGTTATTTTTGATTTAGGCTACTATTACAGTGTTATTACACACACGCGCGCGCGCACGCGCGCACGCACGCGCGCGCGCGGACGCACGCGCGGACGCGAACACACCTATATCAGTCAATGTTTTTTTGTGCGGTACTAAGTAGACGAAATGATGTTTTAGTACATTTTGAATAGCACAAACCCTAGTGTAACTAACCAATCACCAGAGTACAAAACACGTAAAAAGAGACGACAAACAGATAATCATGCTGTGAATGAATGTGTGCTACTATTGTGTGTATATACACACAATAGTAGCACACATTAATTCACAGCATGATTACGACGGGCAAAACAGTGTCACGACGAGTATGAATTGAGCAAAACATTTTCCACAACGAGTGTCCATTACACACAAACTCATCGAGCAAAAGCATGCACGGTCTAACACAGTATGGGTAAGCATCTACTAGTTATGCGACTGACACTGATTACGAAGATTCACCTAGGTAAGTAGTACACATATGAAAGAGACATTTCACTACAGTACCATTGCAGCGCAGGTTGGAACACTTTCGTGTTGTCGCGCCAGACTTGGCCGTTGAACTAACTCCCATCTTCTAGCAGTTTCATTCTGTGCTGTGCTGTTCAGTCGGAGACGGCCATCCTATTTCATTGGCGCTCGCTGACCCACCTGTCTTCATCAAGAATACAATGCGCTGTAGACGCCGGTCTACACGGCGCTGTGTGATGCACTTTTTACGGCCGATGATTGATCGGAATTGGGGGCAGTGACTGTGGCCTCGCCGACGAGCATGCAGCTCTTATTAACTCGCAGCTTTTCGGTGCCGTGCTGCAAGCGACGAGATGCGTCCGGTTTGCGTCTCATCGACGATGTGTTTTTAATGATGACGTGCGTAATCGTTATCGGTAGTTGGACTGTTGCGAACAGGTTGGAGTTTTGTTGCCATTTCTGCAAAATTATAGGAGGCTCTTGTTTTTTTTCTATGACATATTTGTAACTCTGCGATGACCAGTCTGCCGCAGTCGACAACGAGTGCAGAACGCCGCGGCACGTCTGGTGTTTGAGCTCAGCACAAGTGATCACGTCACAACCAGCTTACTTGAGTTGCATTGGCTTCCTGTACAGTGGCGTATCAAGTTCAAGCTGAGCTGCATTATGCACTCAGTTTTCTATGGCAGATGTCCAGCTAATCTGACCGCCACTGTGCAGTCGCTTAATGCCAGCCCACCACGCCTGGGTCAACGTCTGAGGTCAACGTCGTCGACTGACTTCTCACTACCGCAGCTACATACCAAGCTTGGAGAGCGTGCTTTCTCGCATGCCGGTCCCGCTGCATGGAACTCAATACCCGAACACATCCGTACTGAACCTGACATTGGTGTTTTTAGAAAACTGCTGAAGACACATCTTTTTAACCTAGATTTTAACGAAAACTGACATTCTGGTTTTTATACAGTGTGACTCTAGGAATGCACCTATGTTCAGCATGTGCATGTAATAGGCGCACTACAAATGCACTGGATGATGATAATGATGATGAAGATATGAGCACAGCAGCAATGCAGGCACTATAGTGAAGGTGGAAGTGCGAGCGATAGTGGTATAGTTTTTTAAGACACTTCAATATGTCAGAATATAAAATCGTGGTGACCTGGGAGGCTAACAGAAGTAGTACGACTTATAATTTTTTTTACAGATTTTTGATTGAATTGTGTGCCGACCAGACGTCCACCTATAGATCTGAGCATCTCATTTGAACCATCGGTCTATACTACAGGGTGGTCCAAAAACGGATATCCAGTTTTATTTATTAGCAGTAGTGTTTGTTTTGCTAGATAAGGTGGTCACACAATAAAGGTGTGGTATGGGTGGAAGAACTTCACGTTTACGCGCCATAAATTGCTGCTTGTAACAGTGAAAGAAATGGTTAAAATCGGTGCTGAATTACCGATCGAAGTTATCCCAAAAATAAATCTGGGTATCCGTTTTGTGGACCACGCTGTACATGTGGAGGAGTGCGTTATGCTGACACTTGACAGGAGGGTCCTGTCAAAGTTTGGTATTTTTTCAGTAGGCCTACCCAGAATTGCTGAAATACTTTTACGTAATGCGAGATGCTGCTGTTCGTAGGCTTCACGGCGTTCTGAACGAAGTTAAGACACTTTTGAACATTATTTATTTATATCGCCTATGCTGAGATTTGCGTTTCGTTATTTGCTGAATGCTACTGAGAGAAACAACGGAAAGCTAAATTTGAAAAATATCAGTCATAAAGTCAATAATAAGTATCATGCCATTTCTATGTCAAACTAAAACTAAGTGTTTTCGGCAAAAATGCAGAAATTTTCCCTTGTTACTAATAGTTGTACAGTGATTTGACGTATACTACTAACTATGGACAATCTGAACATCTGTTTTCAAATATATCACTCTTATCATTTCGAAATTGTCCAGCTGATTCTTAAATTTACGTGCATTTGTAGCACAGTTTTATCAGTAACATTGCACGACGACGTTTTTCTAATCTTCTCGTACACGGTGGACATTTTTCAAGCCCAGCGTATTGCTCTGCCAACCCATTCACACAGTCGGAATAGCATCGCCGAATGCAGTTCTGACGTTATATTTTGGGACGCACTCGGATCTGTGATAATAGTGATTTATCGCTGCCGAAGAACAGACTTCCTGCACTTCTTTATTCGCCGAAGCTCTTCACCTGTCCGCGTGGCAGCCCGGCGACGGCGGAAATCGTGGTTTTTAATTTCCGGTCACGTGACTTGTATCGGTGTGACGCGCAGGCCGGGTCGTCGACGTCGGAAGCGAATGATAGCGGAGGAGGCGACGGCGGCGCGTCGACGTTGACGGCGACGACGATGACGGCAGCGCAGCGGCGACCTGGCGTTGTGGTGTTCGTCAAGGAGCACCATCATCCCCGCACTCAGCATCAGCAGCATCGTCATCTGATGCAGTCGACTGGCGCTGAGCTGGCAGGAGGAGACTCGTCGTCAAATACGGACAGCGGAAACGGCACGAGCGAGTACAGTGACGACGCTTCTCCGCCGCTTGTCATCGGCTCAGCCGCTGCATCGACGACAGCCGCTCGACGTCAGTACGCAGCCACTGCCGCCGAAGATTACAGTATGCGTATCTTGTGTATTTAATGTTCAAACACTCCAATTTTTGAGAGAAAAAATGCGGTCCTGTTTGGGGCAATGGTAATTTTGAGCATCCAGTAGAGGTAGTTGCATGAGTAGTAGTATAGTAATCGATTTGTATGGCGCATCACGCAGCGCCTCTAATGCGCTACTCGTCCCTTTGCGAAAAGATGAGTTTTCAGAGACGATTGGAAGCTGTCGATACACCGAGCAGGGTCCTGGAGAGAGTCTGAAAGCGAGTTCCATTCCATCGGACCCGCAACAGAGAAAGCCCGACAACCAAACGTGCTGCGACGTGTCGTGGAACCACGATGAGTCGACGACACGACTGTTCGTGCCGGTTTGCGTTGCCTTTGAGTCGACGCAACGATCTCAGTTTCTAGTTAATTATCGTTTTTTTAATTTTTATCATTAACGTGAGTGATCGTCTTAGTTGTGTGTTACTGTTCATAATAGGTGTACATGAGGTGCACCTTGAATGGAACGTTAAACTACACCGCCATGTTGGAAGTATGCATGTGAAAAGTGAGTTAAAATGTGCAAATCGGAAATTTCTTATGCCAAAATTGTTCGCAGACCGTGTACTTCCACTGCTGTGTGAAACTGCACACAACAGTTTGCACATGTTTACTTAAATTGCTGCAACTTCATATACTTCCAAGATGGCGGCGGTAACTGTTGTAGAAAGAATGACGTCGCTGTACCCCTGCATAATTTATTACTGGCGGTTTGAGATTTCTTGCATCAACACTATCTGCATGCTGTCTTGCGCTCGCGGTAGCCTACTTCGGTATCAGTCTCGTGAAAACAAGCTTTAACAGATTCGGGATGGACACTTTTCAGCACTTTCTTGATCTTCTTGATAGACTGAACGTCATTCATCAGAGCATCTCTCTGGCTGAAAATAGTGTCAGGAGTGTTAAGTCGATTTACAACTATAATGGAAGAGTTTTTACGTGTGAACAGCGAGATCAGGCCTACCATTTTCTTATTTTAGAACAGAGATTATTACTGCCATTTGTCACTTTGTATATAATTAGTTTGTTTGTTTTATTTTATGTCATAAACATCGTACATGTGGTACAAAAACACCTAAAACTAATATAAAAAATAATAAATTCACTTGGAGAAGCTTCAAAAATAAATCGTACAAACACGAAGCATCAAAACACTAACATCTTTATAAAAAATACGTATTAAATGACTAAAAATTAAAAATGTTTTATTTTAGCTCCGGTGTTATTTCGATTAGATTGTACACAACTGATAAAAACAAGATTGACTCGTTGCTGCAGTAAGTGCATCTTTCGCGCTAATTCGGATGTCACTAATGCCCGAAGGAAGGCTTCCTCTCGGCATTTTATCGATGTGTTACTGTTCCTTTAAGCCAATGCATTTATCTAGATATAACGGCGGCCGCGTTACACCGTGTTAATAAAAGTTTTAAACATCAATTCCTGTTAGGCGTTATTTGTGGAAACATGCCATCCATTGAAAGTGCTACTGGTCCTCTGTAAACAATGCAAAAAGCCATTATACCGTAAGAAAAAAATCACCTCGCAGTGCAAGTGTGGTCAATAAAGCAGCAGCTGTGTAGCCTACTGACTCAGCCTAGTCCCTGTTTTTGTTTGTAGTGTTCGTGTTAATTTTATGTACGCCTGTAATTGCATGCACATTACATCCGTGTTAATGATTTTTCACTTAAAATTTTGTAGCGTATCCATCGACTAGATCAGTTTCGCAACTGTGCGATTTAATAAGAGTAGCCTAAACTCGACCAAAAAGCCTAACCGATTCTTCGGTGGTTAGCGACGTCCACATTAATCAGCTGAAAACAGTAAATGATTTCACACACTTTGTGACATAGGCCGAGTAGTACTAACGCTGGTGCTAATACGAGCATACGTCGTAATAATTTGCGATGTGACTGTGATCGTGTGTTGCACTGTGGCCGCCGTGGAGCCATGTCAGACCTGCTTTCTGTCCATGCATTTGTGATTGTCTCTCCTGTATAGGCCTACATGTGTCCTCGGTTTCCGCATGTCCGGTCTTGTGGGCAACGGCTACAGTCCCTATAGTAAACGGAATTGTATTACTGTTCTTGCGTAAACCCGGAGGGGTACCATTACAACTTCAACTACAACAACAACAACAACAATATTTATATATTTATATTTATAACAATATTTACTACTTGTATTGTTGACCGACTTTTTCGCTCGAGTTCGCCTGTTATATAGTCAATATTTTTTAGCCAAATACGGTCTATAAACTTAGTATGCCAACTGATTGTTACTGTGTGCGAGTCGCACTAACTTGCAAAATAACGTAACGCGATTGTCATAATTTTCGTTATCTAATTGTTTTATTAATCTGTTTTTGAATATGTTCGTTATCCATTTTTAGTGATATACCGGTATCAGTTTCTGACATAGGCATCAACCATGGGGATGGGGAATGCATCCCCCAAAATTCACGGTAGGGGAATGGCTATATTACCATCCCCCAATACGGATGGTTAACTGGACAGCCGTCCGGCCCCCCAACACAATCAAATCGCGCCCGCCTACTGTGAGCCCATCGGATTAGTCACTGTTGACAACACTAGTTCCAGTTTTACATCCATTTCCAAAATAAGTATCAGCTTGGGGGTTCGTCCACTAGACCCCCTATTGGGTCTTCGCCCCTAAACCCAACTGGGTGACTTCCGTCTCCACGATACCTTCTCCTTTGCGCCAATCCATCCCCAAAGTTACCGAGCCGTTGACGACACTGGTTTCTGGCTAATAAAAGTTGTGTAAACAGTAAAGCGGACCAGAGTTTGGTTACGCCATGCAGTTAGATTTTCTGCTTCCTCCATTTCCCAAGTCTCAACAAAAAAAGCAAACTAATTTTCAAGCGCAACATTGCTGTTCTTTACTGTAGACCTCGCATTTTACCGGGTGAGTGACAATGACAACGGAACGTAGTATAAATACTTGCTCATAACCACTAACTAACCACACACTAAATCTAATCCTAATCATAACCATAAACCTAACCATACTACTAAACATCACACAATAGTAAGCATTCAACTAAAATTTTTAGTCACCTATCCAGAAAAATGCCTACGCGACAATGTTTTATGCACCGTTTTTACAACTTTCCGTCGTCATTGTCACTTTGCCGTTTTTACAGCGGCCTAGCCCTTTCATGTGCAAAATCAGCCGATCGATGCTGTCACATCCGTCCATAATACGCCGTAATTTCAACTAACCTTCAGTTTTTCTGTTCTTTACCTCAATTCGGTATGATTTTATTGATAATCTTTAGTGAGAATAGGGCACGAACGTCCGTAGCGACGTGTAGGCTGTACATGTATATCGCTACCATGGTACAGACCTGCCGCTGCAGCCGTCAAGTGCGCATATTACTGGAACGGCGACGCTAGAATGACGACGGCAACGCGACCGGTACAGTACATGACGCGGTGGATTAGACGTTGATCGGCCGTGTCTGGAGCATGGGTGTGATCGGTTGACATCAAGTTGCTAGCTCAGAGCTACCGTCTAGATGAACCGACTCTGTCGCGCCTCATAAACCTGATCAACAGGCGTGATAGGATAGGGCAGGATAGGGCAGGATGCACGACGCTATACAGGCTGGCCCAGAAATAGTAAACCGCTGCCGAATTATTATTAAATCGTGTTTAAAATCCGTCAACAAGGCTGTGTTTTTTTGTATAAAATATAAAATTTAAATATAAAGGAGACATTCGAGTATTGTAAATCTGTGATGAATGTTCTATGCGTGACCTAATTTGTGACAACGTCAATTATTGTGCCTGAAGCTGGTTATGGCTAAAATAGGTGTTTATAACGTAATCGTTATTGTAAACCATAAACAAAAGAAGATAAAATGAAAAATCAAAGAAATGTTTACATGAATTTTTATCTAAAATGCTTTCGGAATGGAATTCACCGTTCATTTTCTAAGGCAAGCTAATGCATGAAGGAAGCGAAAGGAGCTTTATTATCACTGTCGCAGCTTCAAGCACAGTGACAGATGACGCACAGACATTAACTGACGCCACAAATTTTGTCACGCATAGAATATGCAATATTAAGTGATAATATTACAGTACTTTTTCGACATTCTAATTTGACAAAAATATATCTAATCTCTTTGAGGGCGTTAATACGGTCTACTACGAGTTCTTTACATTTCGGTAAGAGCTTAGTGTTGGGGGCCACCCTGTATAGCGCCCGATCAACGTAGCGAAACCGCGCAACGCTCGATGGTTCACATAATCTCCGTACTGTGTCTTGTTTCAGCCGTCCGCCAGTATATCGCATCACTTCACAACTGCTCGACGGCATCAATTAAGCCTTTTAAAATCGCATTTTCCTGATAGCTGGCTCCGCTCCTGAGATAACGTTTCTCTCGGTAGCTTAGCAGTCATTTCCAGTCCACTCTGCAGCGCGACAGAGCGTTCGCCGCGCATGGACGGCTATCGCGATGATCCAATCTGCTCGGATAATTTGTCACATAGTGTGCTCCTGTTTGACATTGATTTCTCGAGCAGACAGCGAGGTTTAACCGTTATCGCGGCGTAATAAATATATGCATATTCATTTTATTTTGTTAATTTATATTTATATGCTCTTATATATACTTTTTCATTTTGGGTATGATGATATTTTAAACACTATTTAAACTCAAGATTACGCGTGTATGTACATGTACGATAACTTAGTCGCTATATATTTAGACGCAATCTATTAGCTGTTTTTATTTCTTTTTTTTTAAATCATGGACAACAGTAAGAGAAGTTTGCCTTGTTGTCCAGCTCATTTTGCAGTATGTTTTAACCAAATGCTGTACATGTGTCACTTGCCGAGCAAATGAATGAATGAATGAATGAATGAATCTACGTGTTTGTAGGTAGCGCGTGGTCTGGCGTTGCTGGAGCACCTCGCCCACCTGCATTGAGTCTTGGTTCACGTGTCGCTTACAACAAAGGCTACGAGACGCTGCCATCGCGACGCTACCAGCTGCTGAAGCCGACGCCCACCCACTGCGCGGACGCCACACGACGCCATCTTTTCGCTCGCGCTGTCGACGAAACCGGAAACAGTTACGGCCGCCGATCGCCGTCGGATGTCGACAGCGGCGGAAGTGGTTGCGCTCAGCGTCGTCTGTTGGCTGGCGCCGTGTCGGACGTGGATCTGACGTCGCGCGACGGCGGCGGCTCCACCTGCTGGACACAAAAACCTTCCGCTGCAGACTTATCGTCCGCTGTCAACGCTCTTGACGATCACGACGACATGTTCTCGGGCCTCCTGCAAGGTGGTCACTCCATTCAGACACTGCCCGACACCAACTTGTGACGTCGTCTGTGAGGACAGCGTATTTTCGCCAGTCAATGTCTTGATTTTGCAGCTAGTTTCGAAATATCCGAATTTGACAGACAGGAGTATACACGGGGTGATAACGACGTCGTTCTGTGTACAATAGTTGCCGCCGCCATGTTGGAGGTACACTATGTTACGGCAGTGTAAACTTAAGTATATGTTTGCGCGCTGTTGACTTATACGCGGTCTGCGAATAACCTTGGCATAAGAATCGTTAGAATTCTGCATCTAAGTCACTGTTTTTTTCACATTAAGTATGCCTCCAACATGGCGACGTGTTTTATGCTCAGTATAATGACGTTAGTCACTTCACCTCATGTATACTTAATATAATATACGAATACTCACTGTGCGTATATAGACGGTGTTCATGGTGCTCCGGTGTTGCTGAAGAATACGCAGTACAGTTGTTAACTTGTTGCGTTGTTGATGGATGTTACCTGCAGTGGTTTGTGTGTTAAAATATCTTCTATTAAATTCGATATTCTTTTTAACACTCGGGACAAGTTGTCGTTTGTTTATTGCATCACGTCGTGCATCGTTCGGTTTGTGTTAACTCGTTCACTGTACGCAACGCATACTACTTTGGTTATGTAGCCTACTTTTTAAATACGATAACAAACAGTAGACCTACCTTCTAATTAATGCTAATTAATGCTAATATATGCGCGCGTGTGAGTGACAGCTTCCATCTCGAAGTTGGTGGCGTAGCTCAGTGGTTAGGATGTCCGTCTTGACCGGAGGACTTTCCCTGGCATGCACTGCACCCGATCTATGGTTGACAGGTGACCACTTTGTTGGTCAGCCAACTAGGCCAACTCAGCCTTCCATCCCTCCGAGCTCGTAATTCAATAGTAATCCACGTATTTAAATGGATTACGGTAACGTGGACCATAAAAACGGCAGACTAGAGCTACGTACGGCTATATGGCTACAGGCCAAAGTCCGTGACCGCGGGCTTGGACTGCGGCATAGGCTGTACGCTGGCTCTGTTTGTGACGATAGCACCGCTTAGGCGGCATATGCGGTAATGGTTGCGCTATATAAATGCATCCAGCTACTCATTCATCGTTATAATTGCAAATGAGCGCATGTAGCCTATGTTCATTCATTACAGAATCGGTCTATCAGGTCTATCTATTAGTCTTCCTGCTTCACAGAGCAATGAGTTTATTGCATGAGAAAACGCAAATCATGTCAACTTTAGGTCATCCAGAGTCGACGACAAAATGTACCAATATCGCATATCATATCTGGTGGATGGTTTCCAGCTTGGAAAAGTGCATGCGGATCGAAAAAGTTCATTAACTGCACAGCAACAGAAATTTTATTTCGCTAATTGTAAATCTATATAATTTGTTACTGTTTACGTAAAGACAATGATAAGAATACCTGTTTTACGACTTATGCCTGGTTTCCAGCATTACGTTTTCGTTCATCTGTGTCCGTTTCCGTAAATTATTTACGTATTCGTGTCCGCACTGCCGTTCCGTAGCGCCGTTGCCGTTGCCCTCACCGAACGAGAACGGAAAAATAGAACTCGATCCTATTTGAACGGAAACGTGACGCTGAAAACCAGGCATTAACACTGTACATAGGGTGGTGACTGCCGTAATTGAGATGATTTTTCTGCAACGAAGCAACAACTTCGGGACAATTTTTTGGCACTTGACTTCAGTGTGATGCGAACTCTGGTTTCGCAAGTTACTAACCGCAGTTCGACAGTGAGTCAGCAAAACAAGGAGAACGGACATTTGGGCAGGTCGACACGGCTGATGAGTGCAGTTAACAGCAGCTACAATGCATGAATGCACGATGCTGCTGCTGCTGCTGCTGCTGATGCCAAGCTGTCTTCTTCAGCCAAAGACGTTATGCACACGGAGCTTGTGTGACTTGTTGCCATGGTAACGAATCACGAGTACTCTATTACCGTCGGCAACTCGGCGATCTTTTTAACATAATGCGGCGGAATAGACTGTTGTACGAAGCCTGCAGGGACGCAGCCTACGGGAAATGAACTCTGTCGCCCGTCTCCAGACTACGGCACGCGGTGCACCCAGTCCAGTGGCCATGCGTACATGACGACAACTGCCTTGTTGTGTGCGCCGCGGAGTTTCTTTGACACTTAAGTGCACAGAAAATGTCTCCACATGCATAATGCAGTCGCGCCGCCGACTGATGTAGTGTCGGGGCGGCAAACGAACAATTTACGTGTCACGGAAAGTTCGCGCACCGTATACGCCGCCCGGACAGTGGCCCCTCGGACATCTGCTTCCGTCGGACATTGGGAGAGGCGATTGGGGCGAATTTCCGGGGGAAACGGATGTTCGAAGGGGCGGATGACCGAGAGTGGGCGATATTCTGTACCTTCACCTTGAAGTGACTGCCAACGAGTTAAAGAGGCCTAGCCTTTGCCGCACTTACTCCATGCCCCCCTCGGTTTATTTCGGACACGGTCCACGTAACATCTAAAAACTACACAAAAT
>Ga0056115_1001340_pt1 | contig 11630 bp, 9 predicted proteins | sample WorMetOlspDAHAB1_FD_77007 | JGI IMG/M metagenome (GOLD analysis project Ga0056115, IMG submission 77007) | Marine gutless worms symbiont microbial communities from Max Planck institute for Marine Microbiology, Germany - Olavius sp. DAHAB.1 ... | reverse complement strand
GCATTGGTCCTTGCCCGGGGCGGAGAGGTCCGGATTGCAGGCCGGTCCGAGGAAAAACTGGCAGCGGCGCTCGAAGGCTTTGATGCCGGCGAACGCGCGGGGTCGCTCTGCTTCGACATGACGGACAACGCTGCGACCGAAGAGGGGCTCTCCCGAATCGAGGACGCCTCGATCGACGCCCTGATCGTTACCGCCTCCAGCGCCGTCCACGGGCCATTCGCGGCGCTGGCGGTGGAGGACGCCCAGGCAATGTTCCAGTCGAAGTTCTGGGGGCCCTATCGGCTGGCCAAGGCCGCGCTTCCGAAACTGCGCGACGGCGGATCGATCACCTTCTTCTCCGGCGTTCTCAGCCGCCGGCCAGGCATCAATTGCTCCGCTCTGGGCGCCGTCAATGCGGCGGTGGAGGGGCTGACGCGGGGGCTGGCCCTGGAGCTGGGACCACACCTGAGGGTCAACTGCATCGCGCCGGGCATGGTGCGGACCGAAGCCTATGCCAAGGTGCCCGCGGAGAAACGCGAGGCCATGTACGAAAGCACCGGACAGTCGCTGCCGGTCGGGCGCGTCGGCCTGCCGGAAGAGATTGCGGAGGCGACCGTGTTCGCTGCGTTCAACAGCTATCTGACAGGCCAGGTGCTGGACATCGACGGCGGCCACATGATCCGCCAGTACGCCACGCGGTGAGGGGTGACATAGCCCCTCTCCCTGGAGGGAGAGGGGTTGGGGTGAGGGTGTTACAGGATCCGGAACACCGGAACCCCCTCATCCGGCCCTTCGGGCCACCTTCTCCCCGGAGGGGAGAAGGGCTAGTTGGTAACCGCCGCCTTCACATAGGTTTTCAGGTCGAATCCTTCCTCCGCCACCGTCTCCGCGGGCAACGCGATCCCTTCGGTCATCAGGCGGCGGCAGGCCATGTGGTCGCCGGGGCGGTTGACGGATTCGGCTCCTAAGAACCGGTCGCCGCGATAGCAGAAGACCGAGAATTTGGCCTCGTCGGCGCTGCCGACCTGGACGGTCCGGTCGGCGCCGCCGGTCACCCCGACCATCTGCAGCTTGAGCGCGCCCTGGTCGCTCCAGAACCACGGAACCGATGCATAGGGCTCGGGCTTTCCAACCAGGCGGGCGGCGACGCAGCGCGCCTGGTCGACCGCGTTCTGCACCGATTCGAACCGGACCGGTCCGTCGGCGAAGGGGCTGTGGAACGAGGCGCAGTCGCCGATCGCGGAAATCGCCGGATCGTCCGTCAGCAGCGTGTCGTCGACACAGATGCCGTTCTCCACCTTCAGGCCGGCCTCCGCAGCGAGTTCCACATTCGGCACGACGCCCGCGGCGATCAGGGCCAGGTCGCCTTCGATGCGCTCTCCGGCGGCCGTTTCGATGCCGGCGACGGAACCGCCATCGTCCAGGATGCGCGCGACCATGGCCTCCAGCCTGATGTCTATGCCGGTGGCGCGGTGGTGTTCCAGAAAATACCGCGAGATAAAGGGCGTGACGGCTCGGCCCATTACCCGCGGCGTCGCTTCGAAGACGGTCACGTCCAGGCCGGCGGCGCGCGCGGTTGCGGCGACCTCCAGGCCGATGAAACCTGCGCCTACGATCATCAAATGCGAGGCCGCGTTCAGACGTTCGCGCAGGGCCTCGGACTCCGCCACCGTGCGCAGGGCCGCAACGCCGTCAAGCTCTGCCCCCGGGATCGGCGGCGTGCGGTTGCGCGCGCCGATCGCCAGCACCAGGTGGTCGTAACCCAGGGTCTCGCCCGACCCCAGCGTCACCGTGCGGCCTGCCCGGTCGATGGCTGACAGCTGGGTGCCGTCAATCACCTCGATGTCGTTCTTTTCGTAGAATGGCGGCTTGCGCAGCAGAACCTGTTCGGGCGTCTGGTCTTGCTTGAGGTAGGCCTTCGACAGCGGCGGGCGCTGGTAGGGCAGGCCGGGTTCGTCGCCGACCATGACGATGCGTCCGTCGAAACCGTCCTGTCGCAGGCTGGCCGCGACCTGGAAGCCGCCTTGGCCGGTGCCCGCGATGACGACGGTTTGCGCCATCACGCGACCGCGTTTTCGTTCCCGTCCAAGGCCGTGTCGTAATTGCCGATTTCGGCCAGGGGGATCGAGATGACGTCGATCCCGGGAAGCGGGTCAGGTTTGTTGGCCTCCAGCCAGCGGTACTCCGTATAGCCGACGACGCCGGTCGGAAGGCCGTTCCCGTCGGCGCCCAGCGGCAGCAGCAGGCGCGCGCCCACCGCGGCGCTTTCGGCAGCCAGGTAAACGAGCCCGCGCATATAGACGATGTCACCCCGCTGATCCAACGGCCGCCAACGATTGACGACCCAGGTTGCGTTGTCGGGTGGAAGGATATCCTGAAACGTCGCGCCGCGCATGCTGGAATGGCCCAGGTATTTTCGAAACACCGCTTCGATCTCATTGCCGGCCAGGCGATAACGATAGACGTCTGCGTCGCGTTCATAGTCGGCGATAAACAGCCGGGACAATGCCCAGGGAATTTCTGTCGGGTCTATGTCCCCGCGTTCCGGCATCTGGCGATCGCCGCGCTTCGTCATCCAATAAGATGCAATGCGCCGCAGATCCGGTTCTTCCACGATGGACAGGCCACGACCGTTAGAAGACAGAAAGTTTGCTGGATCGTCGTCCATCTGGCGCCCCCCGAAGCAAGTGGTAGCACCATTTTTGGCACGCGTTCATGCAGCGCGCAACATCGCTGCAGCGTTCTGCTTCGGAATTTCTACTGCACACGTTAGTGGGACATCAGAACCGGCACTTTCGAGCTTCGCAACGCACTTTTCGTTGCGCCGCCAAAGTAATCCTCGCGCAGTTTACTGTGTTCGTAGGCGCCCATAACCAGGAGCCCCGGATTGTTCTCGTTGCTGTATTCGATGATCGCCCGGCCTGCCGACCCGTGCGACGGAGACAGCTTGACCCATTCGGTCTCGACACCGTGTCGCCGCAGGTGCTCTTCCACATCCAGGCCCGGCGTCGCGTCGGCGCCGGGAACGTCGCCGACCGTGAGGATGGTGACGAGGGACTTGGTTTCCAGGATCTGCATGGCGTCCGACAGGGCCCGCGCGGCGGACCGTCTGCCGTCCCAGGCAACGAACGCCCGGTCGCCCAGGCTTTCGGGCGCGCCGTCGCGGGGAACGATCAGCACCGGCCGTCCGCTCTCCAGCGCCACGTCGTCCGGGTGCAGGATCAGCCTTTCGTCGCCGATGCTGTCGTCGAACTGTCCCATGATGGTGATGTCCACATAGCGCGCATATTCCACGACCGCCTCGTCCGGCGCCTGGGAAAGCCTGATCCAGTGGGCTTCTTGGTCCAGCCCCGCATCGCGGATCTGGCCATGGAAGCGAGCTTCGATCTCGTCATAGGCCTTTTCGGCCATGGCCGCGATCTCTTCCGGCATGTCTTCGGGAATGTGAACCCGGACGTATTCGCTGACCGGGGACGGGCCGTACGCCAGCAGCCCGGTCAGGTGGGCATCGTACTTCTTCGCCATCATGATGGCCGTTTTCAGCGCGGCATCGGACGACGGGCTTCCGTTATAGGCGGTCAGCAGGTTCTTGATGGCCATGTTTGCGTTTCCTCCCCAGACACGGGCCGATCATACAGAATCGCGTCAATAAGGCAGACCGACATAGTTCTCGGCCAGCGCCGTCATCGCCGGCTTCGAGCTGAACAGGTAATCCAGCTCCGCGCGCTGCATCTTGGCGCCGAACGGACCGTTCTCGGGGAACTCGTGGAGCAGGTTCGTCATCCACCAGGAGAACCGTTCTGCCTTCCAGACCCGCGCCAGGGCCTTGTCGGAATAGGCGTCCAGTCCGGCGGCGTCACCGTTGCCGTAATAATCGATGAGCGCGTGCGACAGATAATAGATGTCCGACGCGGCCAGATTGAGCCCCTTGGCGCCGGTGGGCGGCACGATATGGGCGGCATCCCCGGCCAGGAACAGACGGCCATGGCGCATGGGCTCGGCAACGAAACTGCGCAGCGGCGCAATGCTTTTCTCGACCGACGGGCCGGTCACCAGTGTGGAAGCGGCATCTTCCGGCAGCCGCCGCTTCAGCTCGTCCCAGAACCGGTCGTCGGACCAGTCCTCGACCCGGTCCTCCAGCGAGCACTGCACATAGTACCGGCTGAGCACCCGCGACCGCAGCGAGCACAAGGAAAAGCCCCGATCGTGGTTGGCGTAGATCAGCTCCTCGGCGACCGGCGGCGTTTCCGACAAAACGCCCAGCCATCCGAACGGATAAACCCTCTCGAATTCCCTCAAGACGTCGTCCGGGATCGTCTTGCGGCTGACGCCGTGAAAGCCGTCGCAGCCGGCGATGAAGTCGCAATCGACCCGGTGTTCCGCGCCGTCCTTTCGGTAGGTGATGTAGGGCGCGTCGCTGTCGACATCGTGCGGCGTGACGTCTTCTGCCTCGTCGATGACGATGCCGTCCATGGCGTCGCGCGCGTCGTACAGATCCTTGGTGACTTCGGTCTGACCGTAGACCATCACGGTGGCGCCGCCGGTCAGGCCGGCCAGGTCGATTCGATGGCGACGTCCGGCAAAGGCGATGTCGAACCCCTCGTGGACCTCGCCCTCCCGATCCATGCGGTCGGCGACCTTTGCGGTGCGCAGAAGGTCGACCATGCCCTGCTCCAGAACGCCGGCCCGGATCCGGCCCAGCACGTAGGCGCGGCTGCGCTGTTCCAGAACGACCGTTTCGATGCCCTTCAGATGCAACAGCTGAGACAGCAGCAGTCCCGAGGGCCCTCCGCCGATGATCCCGACCTGTGTGCGCACCTTCGCCTCCTCCCGCTTGCCTTCATTATCCCATCGGATTTGTCCGGACCGTTCCGGCCCGATGTCGCTTGCGATCAGGATAACGCAAACCGGCGGCGATTGAATGGAGCATTGGGACAGATAATTGTATAAATCGAACATGAATGAAGGGCGGACCGATAAGAAGACGATCCCAAGCTATGCGCTTTACGGCGAGACCGATCCCGGACGCCTGCCGGACGTTTTGCATTGCGAGTCCGTCCGGGCGCGCAGCCTGCTGCACGACTGGCGTTTCAGTCCGCACCGGCATCACGGCCTGTATCAGTTCTTTTTGATCGTTGCCGGCGGCGGGGTCGCGACCATCGACGGCGCGGAATACCCGTTACGGCCGCGGGTCGCGCTGTTGCTGCCGCCGTTGTCGGTCCACGGCTTCGTCTTCGATCCCGGGACCGAAGGCTGGGTGGTGACAGTACCCGCGGTGATCCTGGAACGCGTGCTGCTGCATGCCGAGCAGGTGCTGGGCCGGTTGGGGCGGCCTGCGGTCCTGAAGTGCGATCGGTCGGTCGGCCGGCTGTTCGACGAGATTTCTGAGGAGTTCAATGGCGCGGGCGAGGGGCGGGCACAGTCGCTGCGGTCCCTGACCGGCCTGCTGTCGGTCTGGTTCGCCCGCGCGATCGCGAAGGCGAGATCCGACGCGCCGGACCGGGCGGATGCGCGCCGCGCCCTGCTGCGGCGCTTCCAGGACCTGGTCGAGGCGGAGTACCGAGAACGGCGTCCCTTGTCCCACTATGCAAAGGCCCTGGGCGTGACGGTGCCCCACCTCAGCCGGGTCTGCCGCGAGGTGACCGGACGGTCGGCCTCCGCCCTGGTGCAGGAGCGCGTGGTGCTGGAGGCCAAACGGCGGCTGGTCTACACCTCCATGTCGGTGTCGGAGGTCGCCTATTCCCTGGGCTTTGCGGACCCGGCGCATTTCACGAAGTACTTCACCAAAGGAACCGGCGAGACGCCGACGGCGTTTCGGGCCGAAATGACCGGGGCAGCCGCCGGGCAAACCTGACCGGCGCGACCTGCTAACCCGCAGCCGACGCGCGCACCTTTTCCTTGATGTGGTCCTGGCGCCGTCGCGCGGCGACCGCGGTGTCGCCGCCCTGGGTTTCGGTGAACATGGCGAGCGACTCAAACTCCGCCTCCGAAGCCTCGCTCAGCGCCAGGTCGGTATAGCTGTAGCGGTCCGGCGCTTTCTTGATGCCGCGGTAGATCGGATAGAGACGGGCCAGGATCCTGAGATACTGGAGATGCTTCCAGACCATCTCGCCCCAATAGCGCGCGTAGAAGACCAGCGGGTTCTCGATCGGCATGCCCGCCCTGCGATCCCGGCGCACCTTGCGGCGGAAATAGCCGCCCTCCAGCGGGTGCACGCCTTCGTACCGGACCATCAGATAGAACCACAGCATCAGGAACAGCTTGTTGCCGGGGCGGCCGCGCTTGTGCGCGGCGGCGCGGCGCAGCACGGTCCCGATGTGATCGGCGCTGTAATAGCTTTCCCAGGCCGCGCGATAGGCGTCTTCCCATTCCTGGTCGGACATCTTGGGGTGATGGCTGACCCGGTGATTGAGGTCGTACTTGTTGAGGTCCGGGTCCATCCAGGCGCCCTGGCGCAACAGCGTGAGATGGTCCTCCGAACCCGGCAGCGGCGTTAGGAAAAAGAACTCCAACAGGTCCAGCGGCAGCTCCCGCTTGATGATCTCGATGTCCCGCAGGATCGATTCCTTGGTGTCGCCCGGGAATCCCAGAATGTAGCCGGCATAGGTGGTGCATCCCTCGGCGCGCCAGGCCTGCAGCATGGCGCGGTATTCCGTGATCTTGTTTTGCCGTTTCTTGGCGGCCAGCAGGTTGTCGGGGTTGATGTTCTCCAGCCCGATGAAGACGCGGTTGACCCCGGCGCGCGCCGCCTTCTGGATGAAGTTGTCGATCCGGTGGCAGAGGGTGTCGACCTGGATGATGAACTTTATGTCGAAGTTTTCGGTCTCGCGCAGTTCGATCAGGCGGTCGAAGAACGCCTCCCAATCCTTGTTGCGTGCGAAATTGTCGTCGGTGATGAAAAACCGATTGATGCCCTGGTCCAGGTTGTCGCGGATGATGCGTTCCAGGTCGTCGGCTGAGCGGAACCGGCTCTTGCGGCCCTGCACGTTGATGATGGTGCAGAACGAACACTGAAACGGACATCCGCGCCCCAGATCGAAGCTGGAATGCGACCCCGCCGTCAGCCGGATGTGCTGTGGCGGCAGGATCGGCGTCGGCTCGCCCTGGATGTTGGGCAGGTCGGCCATGAAGTTGTAAAGCGGCTTCAGTGTGTCGTTCCAGGCGTCGCGGAACACCTGGTCCAGCCGGCCGTCTTCGGCTTCGCCTGCAAAGAAGGAAATCCCCAGTTCCTGGGCTTCGACCATTTCCGGCGGCATCTGCGGCAGCATGGAAATGCAGCCGGACACGTGGAACCCGCCGATCGCGACCGGCAGCCCGGCATTGCGAAAGCGGCGCGCCAGATCGACCGCGCGCGGATACTGGTTCGACTGCACCCCGACCAGGGCGACCAGGGCCTTGCCGCCGTCGCGTTCGATCATGCGGGTGATGCGGTCCGGACGCACCCGCTTGTTGGTCTCGTCATAGGTGTGAAGCCGGATCTCCACGGCGGGCCCCAGCACGTCGCGCGCCCGGGCTTCCACCGCCAGGCCGTTCAGCGCCGCCAAGGTATTGGACGGGATCGCCGAACGCAGCCACTGGATCGGATAGCCGTCGTCGTCGTAGTGAGTCGGCTTGATCATCACGAAATGAAAGACAGCCGTCTCTCTTGAACCTTGCTGCAAGTCAGCACTCCTCCTCGGCAGATGCCGGCCGCATCCTAGCACCGGTGACGCATGCAGGCGACCGTGCCGGTTGGCGGACTGTATGGCTTGATTCGCGGAGCGACGCCCAAGGGTATGGAATGTGTGAATGCAACGCGGTTTTGAGGCATTCTGTTCCGCGGTGTTGACCGGCGCCCCGCCTGGCGGGCGCCACGATGAGGAAACGGGCATGACGGTACTGATTGCCGGCGCGGGGATCGGCGGGTTGACCCTGGCGCTCAGCCTGCACCAGGTCGGCGTCGAGGCGCGGGTCTTCGAGGCGGTCCGGACGCTGAAGCCGCTCGGCGTCGGCATCAACCTGCAGCCGCATGCGGTCCGCGAGCTGGACGAGCTCGGCCTATTGCCGCGGCTGGATGCGATCGGCTTGAGGACGGCCGAAGTGGCCTACTTCTCGACCCACGGTAAGCTGATCTGGACCGAACCGCGGGGCACCATGGCGGGCTACCGGTGGCCGCAATTCTCGATCCATCGGGGGCGGCTGCAGATGATGCTGTACAACGCCGCCCGGCAACGACTGGGCGTCGACAAGGTCGCGACGGGAGGTCGGGTTGCCGGGTGGAGCGAAACCGACGACGGTGTGGAAATCGACGTTGCGGCAGCGGAAGGCGAAGCGGCGGAACAGGTCGCAGGCAGCGTCTTCGTTGCGGCCGACGGCATTCATTCCGCGGTGCGGGCCGGCCACTATCCCGACGAGGGGCCGCCGGCTTGGGCAGGCGTGATGATGTGGCGCGGCGTGACGACGGGTTCCTCCTTCCTCACCGGACGCAGCATGGCGATGGCCGGCTGCAAGGCGCGCAAGTTCGTCTGCTATCCCATCGGCGACGAAGAAGATGGGCGGAAGACCATTAACTGGATCGCCGATCTGCGGTTTCCCGCCGCCTACCAATGGCGCCGCGAGGACTGGAACCGGCAAGGCTTCGCCGACGACCTGCTGCCGAAGTTCGGCGATTGGCAGTTCGACTGGCTGGACGTGCCGGAGGTGATCAGGGGGGCGGAGCAGATCTACGAATACCCGATGGTCGACCGCGATCCCCTGCCGCGTTGGACGTTCGGCCGGACGACGCTGCTGGGCGATGCGGCCCATCCGATGTACCCGATCGGGTCGAACGGCGCCTCGCAGGCGATCCTGGATGCGCGGGTGCTGACCCGCGAGATTGCCGACAAAGGCCCGACCGCCACGGCCCTTCAGGCCTACGAGGCCGAACGCCGCCCGGCCACCGCGAAAATCGTGCTGGCCAATCGCGGCGACGGGCCGGACAAGGTCCTGGACGTGGTCGAAAGCCGCGCGCCAGACGGTTTCGCGCGGCTGGAGGATGTCATCAGCCGCGAAGAGCTTGAAGAGACGGCGCGGACGTACAAGGAACTGGCCGGTTTCGATGTGGACGCGTTGAACGCGCGTCCGCCGATCGTAACTGTTCACTGAGGAAGCGTCGGCAGGGTGCCGGTTACCGGGAGGAGAAGCGTATTGTGAGAGTTGGGTTCATCGGCCTGGGTTCTATGGGCAATGCCGTTTCGCGGAATATCCTGCGGGCCGGTTTCGACCTGGTGGTCCACGATGTGCGTGCGGAAGCCCACGAACCTCTCGTTGCGGCCGGGGCGACCGCCGCCGCAACGCCGCGGCAGGTGATCGATCAGTGCGATGTCGTCGGCACCATGGTCTTCGGGCCGAAGGAGATCGAGGCCGTCGCGCGAGGCGAAGAGGGCCTGTTCGCGGGCGATTGCAACGGAAAGGTTTGGCTGGATCTGACCACCAGCCGGCCGGCCCTGATGCGGGAGCTGGGCGCGGCGTTTTCCGAACTGGGCGGCCTGCCGGTGGACGCGCCTGTCACCGGCTCGCTGCGATCCGCGATCCGCGGCGACATGATCATGTTTGTGGGCGGTACGGACGAAGCGTTGAACCGCGCCCGGCCGGTGCTGGATGCGATCGGCGAAACCCGGCGGGTCGGCGGCCACGGCAACGGTTACGTGGCCAAGCTGGTCAACAACCAGCTCTGGAAGATCCATGCCGCCGCCGTGGGCGAAGCCATAGTCACGGCCAAGCTGGCGGGACTGGAGCCGGACGTGTGGTGGGATGCGATGAAGGGCGGCGCGGCCGACAGTTTCGTCCTGCATCAGGACGTGCCCGCCGTTTTCGCCGGCCATTACGATCCGTCTTTCCGGCTGGCCCTGTGCCTGAAGGACCTGGACCTGATTGCCGAACTGCTGGATCAGACGGGCACCAGCGCCGACCTGACGCGGGCGACCCACGAACGGTTCCGCGAGGCTGCGCGGCGTTACGGCGAGGATGCCGGCGACATGTCGGTCTGCCGCGTGATCGAGGACGATGCGGGCGTCGAACTGCGCGTCGATCGAGACTGGGTCGCCCCGTGGGAGGTGAAACATGCAAGCGATGCCTGACTGTCAGCCGGAAGCCAGCCACTTCATCGACGGCCGCTTTGAAGAGGGCGGGGAGGCAACCTTCGAAAGCCGCTATCCCGCGACGGACGAGGCGATCGCGCGCCTGCAGGTTGCCGACGGCGCGGTTGTCGAGCGAGCGGTCGCGGCGGCCAGGGCGGCCTTCGACGCCTGGTCGGCGACGCCGGCCGTGGAACGCGGCCGGGTTCTGCGACGGGCGGCGGACATCATCCGGCTCAGGAACCGGGAGCTTTCGGAACTGGAGACCCTGGACACCGGCAAGGCGCTGCAGGAAACGCTGGAAGCCGACCCCACGTCCGGCGCCGACTGCCTGGAGTTTTTCGGCGGCATCGCGGCCTCGATCGCCGGCGAACATATCGACCTGGGCGGGTCCTTCGCCTATACGCGCCGGGAACCGCTGGGGGTCTGCGTCGGCATCGGCGCCTGGAACTATCCCATCCAGATCGCCTGCTGGAAGTCGGCGCCGGCGCTGGCCTGCGGCAACACGATGGTTTTCAAACCGTCGGAGTTCACGCCTTTGACCGCGCTCAAGCTTGCCGAGATTTATGCCGAAGCGGGTTTGCCCGACGGCGTTTTCAACGTGGTGCAGGGCGCCGGCGAGGTTGGCGCGCGCCTTGCCGCCCATCCTGGGGTCGAAAAGGTCTCCTTTACCGGGTCGGTGGCGACCGGCGCGCGTGTCATGGCGGGGGCGTCGGCCGGCATCAAGGACGTGACGCTCGAGTTGGGCGGCAAATCGCCGATCGTCATCTTCGACGATGCCGATCTGGAGAACGCCGTCTCAGGCGCAATCCTGGGGAACTTCTATTCGTCTGGACAGGTCTGTTCCAACGGCACGCGCGTTTTCGTTCAACAGGGGATTCGCGAGCCGTTCCTGAAGCGCCTGTTGGAGCGGACCGCCGCGATCAGGCTGGGCGACCCGATGGACGAAGCGACCCACATGGGCCCGCTGGTCAGCCGCGAACAGTACGACAAGGTGCTGGGTTACATGAAGCTGGGTGTGGAGGAGGGCGCGACCCTTGCCATCGGCGGCGGCCCGGCCCGGCTGCAGGGGTTCGAACAGGGATTCTTCGTGGAGCCCACCGTCTTCACCGACGTGCGCGACGATATGCGGATCGCGCGCGAGGAGATTTTCGGCCCGGTCATGTGCGTGCTGGATTTTCAGGACGAAGCCGAAGCCGTCGCGCGCGCCAACGACACCGAGATGGGCCTTTCCGCCGGCGTCTTCACCCGCGACGTTCAGCGCGCCCACCGGGTGGTGGCGCGGCTGCAGGCAGGGTCTTGCTGGATCAACACCTACAACCTGACCCCGGTCGAGGTGCCGTTCGGCGGGTTCAAGAAATCAGGCATCGGCCGCGAGAACGCCCGGGCGGCCGTGGAGCACTACACCCAGCTCAAAAGCGTCTATGTGGAGGCCGGCGACGTGGAGTCGGCTTACTAGCAAATTCGGGCATCCGAACCCCCTCATCCGGCCCTTCGGGCCACCTTCTCCCCCCGGGGGAGAAGGGAACAAAAAGCCCCTCTCCCCAGGGGGGAGAG
>Ga0056115_1001336_pt1 | contig 11642 bp, 7 predicted proteins | sample WorMetOlspDAHAB1_FD_77007 | JGI IMG/M metagenome (GOLD analysis project Ga0056115, IMG submission 77007) | Marine gutless worms symbiont microbial communities from Max Planck institute for Marine Microbiology, Germany - Olavius sp. DAHAB.1 ... | reverse complement strand
TGGTTCACTTACAGACGTAAGTAAACCAGTTAAGTATCTGTTGTTGACCCATTACGTACTCATTTAAAAAACACTGCGAATTAAAAAATATTTTATGAAATATTTCAAGTAAATATTTCTGGCACAAAAATTTCATGAAATTGTACAACAGCCCACTCGCTACATGAGTCAGTAATTCGACAGGGAGACGAAACTCTTCAGTTTACAGGACAATCTCACTGCTTTTGGAACAGCTTTCGGTATAGTCCTGTGCCAAATATAAATTTTAGCGTATGGTAATTAAATACTAAAGAGTAAACGAAAAGAGTCGACAGAGCGGGCGAAACTCACTTCCAATAGAACATTTCTCAAAAGCGCCTCACTCACTCGATCGAGTCATTGACCGTATTTTTACATCTAAACTCAAAACTGCGAAAAGTGACACCACCAGAGTCCAGCATTTCAACCTGTTTCGCTACTTACACACTTTTGATTTTTAAATCACGGTGTCGGCTTACTTAAATGAATAGTCTGGCAATCCAAGGTTCACAATGTGATGAATAGTCTCGTTATGCTGCCACCTAGTGAATTCGAATTTTAAAAATGTGGATTACGACTACTATTGTAGTCCCCGGAGTCAGTCTCTGAGCGTAAGATCACTGACTTAGTCGACTAAATGGTCGCCAATCGACTGACTGACTTGAGTACACGTGATCGACTTGTCATTCCACTTATAAGTCGACGTCTTTTTAAAATATGCGCATTTCTGCCACTTCACAACAATTACAACATGCCTATATAGTTTGCTGAGTAACAACAAACGACAGTCGATCACCTATCACCTGCTATCACCTTCCATCACTTTTTCACTGTTTCACTCTGAGCTCAAAACCTACCTTTTTCAGAAAATCTTATCCTCCACCTTAGTCTGTTTCTGTCTGTCGGACTGATCTCATGGTTCTAGACCGTTCACCGGACTTATTTGCTCATCGGTTTTATGTTTTAGGTCTATTTTTTTCTGTTTTAGTTATTCCTAAGTGCGGCAGACTAAGTTGGCCAGCTCTCTGGTCAACTTTTAGGCGCACTATAAAATAGTTTGATTTGATTTGATTTGATCAAGCATGAGTCTAAGACTCACTGTAGCTTTCGAATAAACGCGTCAAACAATTAATCGCAATTACAAAAATTAACGCCGTAAAAAATTTTAACGCTCGTACTGAAATAATGCTACCATTAACTACTTTGCATTCACCATGAGATCGCAAATGTCCTTCAAAACGACTGTCGTTCCTTACACGCAGTCGGGATAATGCGTGCCATTAGATTTGCGGATAATGGAGTGACCTTTGCGCAGTATAAGCACCATAAAAATAATAGGCTTATTCTATTCTATAACGTCGCGTTGTACTCCGGAAATTTAAAAGTTCGCATCGCTTCAAAACATGCATTTGCTTCTTGGTCGTAGTGAAAGACTCAAGGTACTGTGATACGGACTGAACGGCGCACAAGCGACATGGGTGGCCGGTGGTCCCTCGCACGCTGTCCACCCACAACGGTCGACCCAGCCGGAAAAATGCTTCCAGACGTCGGCGGCATAATTATGTAACTATGTCATTGACTTCTTTTCATGCTTACTTTTTACTTACTCACTTATATAACTCGGTCAGCTGCTTTGGCATGCATTCTACTTGCATGAGAAAGAGTTGCCTAAATCATTTCTTATCTCGCAATTATTGTCGTTCATTACGCCAATAACGCAGCTATATACTGTATAAACAATAGGCTTACATATATACATGCATACAGATTACAAAGTTGTAAATTGTAAAAGTTAAAAGAAATTATACACACATGTAGTCGAACGCCGACAATAATCATCTATGCCATGCAGTTGGCAGAACCATGCACAGGCCTATCACATAATAGTTTCGCCTGGCTGACAGTTGCTGAATAGAAGGGGGTCCTTAGGCATGTCTTGCTTTGGTAGGCCTAAGTTGCCGATCCCTCCTGTTTATGGTGGGTTCGCTATGAGATTTACTAATGCAATCTGGGAAAAACCGCTAATTTGCATTACAGTCGTAAGGCAAGCCGACATTTGCCTTTCACTGAAACGATAGCTTAGAGGCACCAGTAATTAAGAAAAACATCTGCGCATGCAGACTGCGCCGAAAAGTCAAAAATATAATATTTTGTAGACGTCACATCGCCTACATAAAGTTCTTCCTTTGGCATGTTTAATGCGTGCAGTTCTAGTGCTTGCCGATAGCGAAACGGAGAATCTATTATGAAAAAAAGAGAAAATGCATGCCACACAAAATCATAACACGCCGCATGATCATACGCACAGCTGCAATTGACAAAGCAAAATAATTTCCTAAAATCCACAGTTCAGCCAGCCATACAGTTAGCTCAACTATTATGTATAAGCACATAAAAGAAGTAAAATTAAAACATAAAAACCGATGATCAAAGAAACACTGTAAAAGGTCTATGAGATCAGTCCGACAGACAGAAACAGACTAAGGTGGAGGATAAGATTTTCTGTGAAGGTAAGTTTTGAGCTCAGAGTGAAACAGTGAAAAGTGATCGAATGTGATAGTACTGTGTAGCAAGTTAAACGGGCATGTTAAAATGAAGGTCGCTAAGAGGGGGATGAATAAGTTCATCTTTTAATTTGCTCAAACATATACATAGCACATGAACACATAAATAAATAACGTGAGCGAGACCGGCTATAGGCAAAAACGGATCACTTATATGCAGGTTGTCTCATAAAAATGACCCCCTATACTGTTTTTGACAAGATGTGCATAACCACTGTTGCAGCCAAATTTTACACATACGCACATACACATATTCTACACGGATACTCGTATTGACCATTTTGTGCTGTTCAATTGCACAAGAAAGCAAAAGTAAACACCGACAACTATACGTAACCTATTTAATTCTGAAACTTGTCGAAGACACTACTGAACTGATGCCCGATGGTTTAAACTTTCAACAGAATGGCGATCCATCAGCTTACCGAACGTGCGGCACAAGACTGGTTACACGCCAACAGCAATGACTTTATTGCGAAGAATGAGTGGCCACTAAATTCGCCAGATCTTAATCTGCTTGATAATCATGTGTGGAATGCCATGCTGAACACCTACCACTTACAGCTGGACAAACAACTGAGGAGCGTCGTACAAGACTGGAAATGTTATGGAATGACCTTCCTCAGCAACCTGTGACAAGGGGTGCCTAGAACTTTCGCAAGCGACTGCAAGTATTGGTGGACAAGGCTGGCGGTCACTTGGACATTTAATTTGATCAATAATATACCATCGAGCCGTTTTCCTAGTAGTTTTCCAAAAAAATCTTCAATGTGTGTGTTTTTAGTTGAAAATTTTAATTACAAAATTAGTCCTCTAGTTGATAAAAATTTATACTGTATACTTTGAACTTAAAAAGCAAAAAATGGTCAATATGTGTATCTGTGTTGTATATGCACATGTGTGTATGTAAAATTTGGCTGTAAAATTGCCAGTGGTTATTGACATTTTGGCAAAACAACATATAGGAGATCAATTTCATTAAACACCCTGTACAGCTGCCTAAAGTAAGTACTTTGTTACTGTAATCTGCAGAACGAACATTGCAATTTCAAAGTACCCACGGCTCTCTGGGTATATGTGCCCGTGCCAATACAGGTGTCGCATACTATAAAGGGACATGCCGGCCATCAACAGACGGTAGAGACAGTTGTCCCGAGCCTATAGCTACACTAAAGTTTATTTATAGCTGCAGTGACTCTAGCTATAGGCCTGCATCGAACAACAGAGTTGTTATGCAACTTGAAACCAGTTAGGCCTATCGCTGCCATCTTAGAACTTTCGGTTGTAGTTATTGTGTGCTGTAAGTGAAAGTTAATTATGCCGCAAACAGTGTGGAGAGCATCAACGTTGTCTCGAAATATAGCTATATAGGAGTTAATATATAGGTATAACAACGTTGTGCTTTAAGCATCTATACGACGACGACTTGTCCATAGGCGGAACTTTGTGTGTGACTTTTGATGTTCTAAACACTGAAATAACTGTCATGACAATGAGACTACTTTACGGAACTCGCCGCAATGGTGTAGTATCAGTAAAGTTAAAGCAGACTGTAAGACTTTGACTCGACGACTACAGATGCATATATTCTCTGACATCTGGTTTTTTAAATTCACTTTAATGAAATTGTCAGTCGCAGTGGTTGTGTCATCCTCCGTTTACTTTTAGAACACTCTCATTGACGTCATTATCAAGTGGATTACTTAAACCCAGATCGTTTAATTATGCGCATTTCTCACAATAACTTGTTCTCTTCCCTCCCTTCCCTTCCCCTCTCCTACACTTCCCCTTAGAAGTAGACCCCTTAAATCCAGCTAGCATATCTGGAGGAGCACTGTGCCAGATGCAGAACAATGTGCGCATTTAGAGGGGGCGGAACTGGCGTAAAATTCAGATTAGAAATGACTTTTGTGCTTGATTGTGGTAATGCACAAATGGTCTAAAACGCAGACAAGAACCTTTGTGCATGTCACTGCAGGTCATCGTGCCTATTCTACTTGCGGGAAACGCTTGAATCTGACGAGCACAAAGGTTATTAACCAGCATGGATTTATATTAGGCAAAATTTTTAATGCACAAAGTTGCTAATTTCTGTTTAAGAACTTTTGTGAATTATTGCTTTTACATAAGCAGCTTTGTGCTATCACAATTTTGTAGTTCTTTTGTGCACGTGACATGCAAAAAATTAATTGACCAATCAGAACACAGATAACGCCATCATGTTGGACTCGTCGAGTTCTGTCTAGTGGTATAAAACAAGTCAAAACCGAACAAAGATCGTTTTAGAACCTTTGTGCACGAAGCCGTCTAAATCGCGGCACTTGCTTATTTATTTACAACGAAACAATATTTGTGTGCTTACAGCGTCGGTTTGTACATGATGACTAGGCCTACGTGTTCAATATGTCAGGAAGTCTTCACCGATCCGAGACTGCTTCCATGCGGTCATTCTTTCTGCTTCGAAAGTCTCCAGAGTTTCTGCAGACACAATACTCCTGGCAACGGTGCACAGTGTCCCCTGTGCAGAAAGGTCTTTACGATCCCACAGGGAGGTGTTGAAGAGTTGGCTAGCAATTTTTCGTTACTGGAACTGTTCGAAGGTGGAGCCCTGCGTGTTGAAATGCAGATCTTTGTCAAGACGCTGGCCGGCAAGACCATCACCCTCGACGTACAGCCAAGCGACACCATCGAGACTGTCAAAACGCATATCCAAAACAAGATCGGCATTCCGCCAGACGAGCAGCGTCTGATCTTTGGCGGAAAGCAGCTGGAAGACGTTCATACGCTGAACGACTACAATATTGAAAAGAAATGCACTCTTCATCTTCTCCTGCGTCTGCATGGTGGATAACGCCCGAAACGGAAACTCACAAAGCACCTGTCAGTTCCGTGAAATTCGAAACATCTGGAGGTTCAGCGTAAATTACAGTACCTGGCCTCAGACGTTGCTTGTTTCTAACTTTAAATTGATAAGTGTTGGACATCTTCAAAAGTCATTTTCCGAGTTATATTGTAGCTGCTTATAATAGGTGCTTGAGATTAATTAAACGAAGTGTTGTAATTTGAGAAAAAATACTCGGTCTGAGCTTTTTATAATTTCGACATTGTAAATGATACTTCCTATTTAATTATTTAATATGAAAAAAATGCCGACCAGTAGCTGTGTATCGAGAGCTGACAAGATTTTATTCAGAGTTGCTAGAAGACTGCTTAAGTAATTTTCTGAGTACTGGATATACGTTTCATTCGAATTTCAGACTTGCGTTGCAAATTGAAGTTGTTCACTTAACTGGCAATACCACTGATGGCAGTGGTCAACTAATGGTGTTCCAGTTTGGGTTAGGGCTAGGGTTAGAACCTCCTTGCAGTGTATACCTCCTTGCACTGTATAGAACCTCATGTCAGACTTGCAATGCAATGGGTCTATTCTTCCACAGACTTCAAACGGCCAGGGCTACTTGAATAGAGCCATAAACTGTGGCAGCATTCACAGAAATAGTTTTACAAGCCGGTCGTATAGTTTTATGATATCCTGTCATCTAACGCCTGCCTGAAATCCAATGAACCGAATGCTGATCAGTATTAGTGGGTTTTGATACGCTTTAATGATGACTTGTGACAGTGGCTTACTTTTAGGGCCACCCTGTATACAGCCAGCACCCACGGAAAAATTTCGAATGACATTTGAATGTTTTTATTGTTCAACGTTGCCTTCAAAATTGCAATAACGAAAATCCCCTTGACAAATAGTAGAGTAAGAGGTATAAAAAGCACCGAAAACACAGAATAGCGGGGAAAAATTGAAGGCTGTGGAAATGATGAAGAATTAAATAACGGTACACCAAAAAATACACGAAAAAAGATGCTATGCACAAAATAATCATTAGCATAGTGGACCAGAAAGTAAGCCACTACCAAGTTAACATAATAATTGGTGTTAAACCCTGGCGATTTGATTATATTTGTCGTCAAATTAAAGTGTCTATCTATATAGCACTGTAATATTAAAACCTGGCATTAAATATTCTATGCACGACGTAATCTTCATTTAGTGTTCGCGAGCCGTGAAGCAGCGATATGTATCAAATAAACGCAAATTATGTCAGCGCCTCACCGGTATCAGTTTGCCTCCGAAGTTCCTATCCCCGTCGTTAAAATCGTCAAAAGTTTTATTATCCACATACCAGTCTTTTCGGGTTTCAAACTAACATTACACCACATATAACCGCGTCCATTTACCCACAACGCAGCTTCAAACATAGTAATTGAAGACGCCACATAGAAAGCCATGCATATAATATTTAATACAGTATTTATTACAGTATTATAGTGCTTCTTTTGCACGAAAACTTCATTAAAAATTGCGCCAGAATTACTGGTTGTGATACGACTTACTACCGGTGGTTAATTTTTGCACCAGCGTCTACATGTAGACAGAGGTGTGAATCAGTCCGTTTCGCGGTGTTCTTCCACGTAATTTCGTTCCTCCACGAACACGTATCGCGAGCTGGGAGATGGCGCGCTACTGCGTCCCTGATTGGTCGTCGGAGTGGTCACGTGACGGCGACGCATGCGCGGTGAGTCTCCCGCGTCTGCAGCACCACGTGGGGCCGCAGACGACACACTGCCGCAGCCGAGTGCTTTGAGGAATCCGGCGCGAAAATTCCTCGACATAAAAGCGTAGACGACTGGGTTGACACAGCTGTTGGCGTACGACATGAGCGCAAACGCCTGACGGACGTATCTCAGGTAACCGTGGTTCCAGCGGCTCACGAGTCCAATCTCAACGAGCACGCTGTCGACGAGTGTCGGACTCCAGCAAATGGCAAACAGCAGAACGACAGCCAACAGCATCTTTATCACCTGTAGTACAACGGCATGCATGTGTTACCTGAGAGCGGATAATTGGGAACGGGAAATGGGTCAGCGCAGGTGAAATGGGTAATGGTTTCGGGATGGGTCGCGCACGGGTTATTCATTTATAAATTTATTATAGACATCGTAAGTTCGTAACACGCAGTAAACATAATGTACAACTACAACTAATATTTTAAAATTGGACAACAAAATAACTAAAAACATACAGGTAAAACCGTAAATAAAAGAGACATTAAACGCCATCAGAAACTCAGAAAAAGCAAAAATATAGACAATGTTGCACATAGACACGAACCGCACAGACCACGAATAACAGTTACTGTAAAACGTGAAGAATAAAAATAGGGCCACCAATCTAATGTAGTAATAAGTCCCTTAATATAAAAGAAATATCTACTTCATCCATGCAGTAAAACCTCGGATCATTAACAAATTTATCACAGATCGTAATCAACTCATGTGCACTGTCTACTCTATACCTAAGGTCATCGCTCACTTTAGTGCTGTCTAAATTCTGGAAAAGGATTCGAGACAAACTAAAACTTATCGAGTCCGATGGGTTTTTTGCCATCGACACTGCCATAAATCTACTCCACAAAGGCCCATATCACTGCAAACACTTAAAAATAAACGATTAGTGATGATGATGATGATGATGATTCCTTTTATGAATCTATCTAGGTACCTAACTGACTAAATTTGCGAATCCCTGGTCCACTTACCTGCCGACAAAAAAGTGGTTCTGCTACTACAAAGAAATCTACTTTATTGGGAGTGCATGCATGAGCAGCCCAGCAGTCAGTGCTCGTAGAATTACAGGTCGAGCTTAAAGACCCGGAGACTCCGAAAGTCCGAATTAATACAGAAATCAGTAGCGGAGAACAGACAATTTGTCTCAATTTTCACGCGTTGAGTTTACAGTCACACTCAGCACACGGTCAGTAAAGGGTCGTTAGCAAGAAAGCACCTCAAGTTGCAGCCTTGCCAAGTGTCGTGAAAACGCCGCCTTGTTAATAGAACGTGCCTCGCAGGCGCCAGCTTAACACGTCGCCTTTGCACGCCGGCCTTATCCGTGTCGCCGACGCCTCAAAGGCTAAACATCGCGAAAATTAAATGCGACATTCGCCTATACAAGGGGTCGCATAAACCGACTGTCCACAGCTTCGGATAACTCAGCCAAAAGTGCAGATGGTTTTCACTGCCAGAAACTGTCAAAAAATCGGTTCATTTTGGCCAAGTGAGTAAACGAATGGACAATTGAAAATGATTCCGTTTCGGCCTTTTGAGCCCACCCTGTAAGTAGATCCTCCACTGAAGGCATGACATCGCTGAAGTTGTAATTATAGAAGCCTGTCGTGAACAATTAACGAACGATCACAATATGTCCACTCGACGGATTTCGTCGGTCACCGCTACAGGGTGGTGTTTCTGGATAATGTCACATTGCTCATTACGCTTTCTATTCCGGGGACAGCGTTTCCGTAGGTGGCGGCACCGAACTATAGGTGACGCAAATGGTTGAAGGCAAATGAACAATGTAACTAATGGTAAGATGTGATCTCGTCTCTTAAAAAGCAGCATACAAGTAGACCACAGGTAACACCACGACTTTGTTCTCAGACCGAGATCATTTATTTTGGTTCTATTAAAATGACAAGGCACAAGTCAAGTGGACACAGTGCAATGTTAACAAGCAAATATAAGGAGCAACATACCATTGTTCACAACATAGGTTATGTTAACTACGACTTTGGTGATGACATGTCTTTAGGCTATTGGAGGACGTACCTACAAGGTGCTCAGTGGTTAGGATGTCGGTCTCTGACAGGCGGACTTTCATAATTATGTACATATGCTGTGCTATATGTGAACCTAAACTTTTTAACCTTTTACCTTTAACAGAAATGTAACAAACTTTTTAGAGGAGGCTTGTAAACCGTTGGAACCAATACAAATAGCATATTCATCCCTATTTCACGACATGTGCAATTGGACACAGTTTTTACTATATTTATGCGAAATCTTCTGAGCGAACCACATTACCGACTCGGAACGTACGGCTTTTGCTCCTCCGTCCGTCAGGAACAGCCTCCAGACCCTGTCCGCAGCCCGAACACCACCGAAGCTGCTTTTGTTCGCACAGTACTAGCTCACCGATCGCATCAGAGCGGTCTAGCGGTGATGCGCTATTTACATAATTATCTACACAATTATATTGACATTGGCATTGAAAAACATTTGTGTTTGTTGCTTGCTTTGTGGCAGCGGTCGTTATGAAATTAAAATAAGTCATAAACATGACGGTGCCGTTTAATGTGTTATAGACGTTCACCGATTTTAAAGTTTTTTTTGGACCATCCTGTACACGGATCAGGGGTGCTATTCACGTACGTTGGTCGCACGTACGATACGATATCAGTCGTACGTACGATACGACCAGCGCGAGGCCATCGAAACGTCACCGTTTATAATCAATTCGCGGTTGTATACAGTGTTTTTACCTATAGCATGATATCAGTAAGCAAAATCTATAACTTATAGCCTTAATTCGCTTAAATAGTGCGCAATAAACAAGAAAAGAACAAGTGATACATACGTTACTGTAGGCCCATGGTGCAATAGACCATTATTTTGGTCTGCGTGTACGCAGCACGCCTTACTTACTATTCGCTTTTGTGCGCGTTGACGTCACGAATGACGTAATAGTATATTTACACAAATTTGAGTTTTTCTAACGTTATTTGCGTATATAAATAACAATAACATATGTATAGGTGGCGTAATTGTTGATTATCTGTCAGATATTCAGATTTACGATCGGCGTACGACAACTGCAGGTATGTCGTAAATTTACGACCACATTTGCGACCTTTCGTGAATAGCACCCCAGGTTTTGCCATACACCGTGGACGGGATTGACCCTGCGCAAGCTGGTGACATTTTATAGTGTTAATGCAGTGTTGACATTATACGAAGCAGACGTAACACACACACACACACACACACACACAAACGCGTACGTTTCCCTAAAATGGGAGAAGGGAGTGGGGAACGTCCTGCGCCAAAAGACACTTTCATTCTTTTCTCGTCAGCTGATGGAAGAAGTCTATAATGTCAATCTGATACGGCTCTATTGTACGCCGGGCACGGAATACAGCAACTGTCAGCAAGTAGGCTATATAATGTAATGAGGCTATACTATTATCCAGATTAGAAAACCTGTGCTTAGGTCTCACCCACCACTGGATTATTACAAAGCTTCACAAGTGTCCTATAATAAAATTGTATTTAGTTAAGCTGCTTGAGCATGGTATTATGACATCTGTAGTATTCAGTACCCATATAGTGCCATACGGGGGGCGATCAAAAAGTTTTGCAATTCAGTATGGTAGATTAAATGTAGACAAATTTTAGTTATCACAAATATTACCTACACATATAAGTTCTGTTGTGTGAAAAAATATTTTTAATGTTGTTATTAACTATTGTATGGCATACGTATTAATGACGTCACCCGCACAAAATGTTTGAAATTTCTAGATTTGAATATCGCGCAATAATAAAACTTTTAACATTAGAAAAGCAGCTAGCGAACAGCATTTATGAACGTTTGCTAAACGTGTATAAGGACAGTGCCCCATCTTATTCGACTGTCACCAGGTCGGTTGCTGAATTTTAACGTGGCCGAACATCACTTGAAGATGACAGCTGGACGGCCACTTGCCATGCTGTCGAAAAGCTGGTGACGGGCGATCGACGACTGAAAGTCTTGGAGATAGCCACAGTAGTTGGCGTTTCGTATGGCATCATCTTGAATATTTTGCTTGAACATTTGCATGGGTTTAAGCAAGGTCCGTGCCAGATGGGCACCACGTTTTCTGACACCCGTTCAGAAGTCATTTCGGGTGGAAACATGTTCGGAGATGTTGGCTATCTACAGTGCAACCCCGGATAACGTGTTGTCCCGTATAATAACTGGTGATGAAACGTGGATTCACCACTGGGATCCAGGCACCATCCAGGAGTCGACGCAGTGGAAACACGTCAACTCTGCGCCGCCCAGGAATTTCCGCACTCAACCGTCGGCTGGAAAGTCGTGGCCACAATTTTCTGGGATTGCAAAGGCGTGCTGCTGGTGGATTACCTACCACGGAAGACAACAATGACTGGACCCTACTACGG
>Ga0056115_1001335_pt1 | contig 11653 bp, 13 predicted proteins | sample WorMetOlspDAHAB1_FD_77007 | JGI IMG/M metagenome (GOLD analysis project Ga0056115, IMG submission 77007) | Marine gutless worms symbiont microbial communities from Max Planck institute for Marine Microbiology, Germany - Olavius sp. DAHAB.1 ... | reverse complement strand
TCGGACGGTTGATAATTAGTTTCACACCTACGCGCTATTGATTCCCTCTGGGCGGCGCTAATCTGCGTGGCTAGCGTGCATATACGGTCGGTCGGCTGCAGTCCCCGATACTACAATAAAGCCCTGTTTCTAATATCTATAAACTGTGATGTTAAATATCGGTAGCTTAGACGTAACAGAAGATAATAGAGGTGTGCAGAGACAACCAGACAATTTGCCGATGATCAAACTCGTCAGTCAGTCAAGTCATGGACTGGACAGATTGCAGACTAGTCAACTAACGGAAATGTTTGTCAGAAAATTTGGAGCAAACAATAACTTTAGATGCAATTTCTTTGTAATTCGCTATCGGCAACTTATTAGCCTGCAACTTGACTGCCCGTGAGTTGGTGCTTCCGTGAGTTGTCTGGGAAACAGGCACATTTCTCAATGAATGTCTATAACTCAAGTTGCTCATTTAGTAAACATTTCCCATCCGAATTTACAAGTTTGTTCCGTATCTCGCTTCAGTCGCTTCCAACTTCTTTTATATCCGACTGAAGATCGTAAACGGCAGTCTGGTTTTGCCAGCGGTGGTCATCTGAAATTTGGATATAAGGATGCAAAGTGGCCTAGTAAATTATTCTCGATATACATGAACGGTTGTGTGGTTTATGCAGAGTAAACAAGGAGTGAGTTGTCCGATATGTCTGGCGTGAAGATAACTCCAGTTGAAGGTGGCAACAGTGTTGTCATCCCAGGTGGCAAAACGACAATTGGTAGAGGAGCGTTTCTGCAGGTTTGATATTTTACTTCCTTGTAATTTGCTGTTTCGAGCAAAGATGAAAATCCTTTCATCTTCACGATATTGAATTAGTAATGTCGACATCAGTGAGAGCAGTGCCGGTGGACGACACACTTACCGGCTGATTTGCCGAAAAACCATCTCGCCGATGGCCACTTAGTGGACTGGACAACTTGTGGACTGGTCCATACACGGACTGTAAATCAGTCAAAATACATTTAGAGCAACAGTCGAATCTCTGTTTTCCATTACATCATTTCTGTGATGTGGTGCATCTGTGAATTGACTGATTGCGAGTTGTTTTGTTGGATGTTTCTCGTGCACACTGTCCAAAACCGAAGATAGTCGCCGAACAAAGGAAATGCTACAGGTGACAGCGTAACTCGGGGTCCCATAGACAAAGCTGTAAGAGAGTTTTCAAAGCGACTGAAGTCTTGTGTTGTCTCTGAGGTGGATACTTTTAATGTTTACAGTAACTGCAGTGTTGTGCTGCTTTTTTGCTTTAACATGGACAACGTAATTTTACTGTGTGATTGCTTGGGCATTTTCAAGCATGCTAAAACCAGTGGGTGGCATCACTGTTATGCTGGTAACTTTGAAACACTGTAAACTACTTAAATGCTCATAAGACTGTCACTCATGTGCATATAGGATAACAAAATGTCGGTAAAATTTCGCTTTGAAATTTCATGTGATTGCTGAGAAAACTGCACAAAAAATGTTAGTGGTATACTTTTTGTTGCACTCTGTAGACTGGGGTGACCCCTGGGGGAGTCGTTGCAGGTGATATGAATAGATATTGTCAGTTTTTGGAGGATGCTAGGAACTGAGTGAAAAGATATGGAAGCAGTCAACTGGCGAGTGCTTGTTTAAACCCAAATTCCATTTGGCTCGTCACATCTCGACACCATGCACGTTGCCTGTGTTGTGTCGAGCTTGTCGAACAGCACGTCTCGACACACCAGACACGTCAAGCTCAACTGGCGCGACACGCAACTTAGTTCGTTGTGTAATTTGTATAAAGTTATGATATGTAAGTTGTCCACTAATTTATTAGAGTTAGCATTTATTTAATTAATTGTGTATGTAAATTCATGATATCAACTAAACTTGTACCGGTGAGCACTATAGCTTGTTCGTTGTCCGCCATGTTGGAACAGCATGGCTCGACTCGCTCGACACTTCGAACGTGTTGAGACGTGACATGACGAGCCAAGTGGAATTTGGGCCTTAATCTATTAAGTGATGTAGTGATTCTTGATCATGAAGGAGATTTTTATGTATATAATACTGAAAACGTCACTCAAGTGTGTTCAATTTGAGTTATCACTCTGTAATACAGTCTGTGCTCTAGTCTGCCACGGTTTCTTCTGTATAACAAAAAAAGTCAAAACATTATTTTGCATTTGTGATTTAGGTAGTGCATGATGCATCGTAATGCCGTGTGTTATTCAAACTGTTCAGTAGCACTTGAATTTATTCCCTGGCACCAGCCACGGTGTGGATTTTGTTCAGTTTTTTCTGTACAAATTATGTTTTAGGTTACCGATAAGCGCGTGTCCCGAAATCATGCCATTTTGGAAATTGATGGCGACGGAAAGCTCGTCATAACGCCGGTGAGTTTAACTCTGGGTTTTTTTCCGAAAGTTGTGACATTTGACAGAGTCCACCCATTGAGACATATGCTGTATGGTACGAGATGAACATGAAATTGGATCTGCCTGTAGGTGACTTATCTCCTCAACACACGCAGTTTCGGTAAGCATGGGCTTGGATAGTTGGCAGTTTGAGCCAAATGAAGCCACTTTCTCCGTGTGAAAAACTACAACTAATTCAATTCTATTTTCTGCACTGATAGAATTTCTTTCTGTTGATACTGTTATTGGATGCTTAAGGGGGATGGGTATTGAGTGATTTGGGTATTGAGTGATATAATCAGACACTGCGTCAGAAGGAGTGAGTGAGTAGAGTTTAGTCGCAAAAAAGACCCGAAGTCCGGAAAAGGTCCGGGAATTTGTGTAGTCAGGGAAATTTGATTGCTGGTGATTAAACTTCTCAGATCATCATATAACTTATCTGTACTTTATTTGCACTCTAATTAATTTTTCATACATGATGTTCGCGGACAATTTGGGTTAATAAAATGTGCATTTGTTTGACATAGAAAAGTCGGATTTTTTTCTGTCTGGAGAGTGATAACCCTGATAATGACAGTTGACATTTTGTGCATAGATTCACACAAACCCGTGCTTCTTCAAGCTGAATGGCACCGGCTCGCAGATAATTCTGCAGAAAGATCAGCAGAAAGTTCTCGAGCATGGAGACGTCGTGGCCCTGCTGCCTGACAAATTGGCGTATCGCGTCGAGTATGCCGACGGCGAAAGCAGGTCGGATGCTGACTTTGCTTGTTTCAACAAAGCGTATTCTTAGTGAATGAGTTACGTAGAAAATAATGCTGTACATAAGGTATACTAAGAGGTAATATTTAACAACGATAAAGTCGCCAAAAAACAACAGTAAAAACAGTAAGCATGCAAATACAAAACGTTAAAAATATGCAAAATACTACAAAAGCACAAATGAAAAACTAATAACTGTACTGTACTGTTGAACCATTTATAGTAACTAGTTATAACATTCACTTGAAAATTTTTCTAACGTGCAAAGGTTTGTCTCTATGCTGAGTGTACGAGTAAATCGTGGTAATGGGTTGATAAAGCCTTATTGTGCTGCAAAGGTGGTATCAGCTTTAGTGATTCTAACGTGCTGTATCAAATTCGTTTTCTATACATCTAGTAATAACGATCATCAGTGTAATATATTGCTAATAATATACATGTATTATAAGTATTTATTATTTTGTTAAATGTTTTGTTTCCAGAGAGACAGGCTTGGAGAACAATGATAATAATAAGCCCGGTGAGTGTAACATTTAGTTTTTATGAATTTGTTAGTGACACCGTCCGTGTGCCGAATTGGCTACAAAATGTAGTTTTGGTTTTTTTGCAGTAACTTATCTCAAATGTTGTTTCCCTAATAACTGTCTCGAATGAGCCCACCTAGTCTCCTGACTGAGTGTCATAATAGGTGACATACCAGGGTAGCTTTAGCTGTTTGGTTTCATTTTATTTTAATTATTTTGTTAATCCTCTAAAACCTTTTTTCACATCATTTCGTTCTTAGGCGCCTTCTTTCACACACTGCATTTGTATAGAGTGATTGATTGATTCAGTTTGCTAAATTATGTCTTGTATTAGTAGAACCACCCATATTGGCTGTAGATCGGTTGATACTGGATGAAACCACTGGGACATCCTTGTCTAAGGTGGTTGAAGATAGTATAAATCCAGTAACCTCTCTTTAAATGAAGCAACTGATATGGCTCAGAGAATTGTCCAGAGATTGATGTCAGCATTTGGCGCTATGCAGTCGTAGCAGTGCATGCCAAAAAACATATGTGATTGGATTTTGAGGATTTTTCGGTGTTTTCTGTCGCAGAATTGTCGAAAGGGGACGAAAATGAACCGGAAGCCGAAGCAGAAGAGAAGCCGATGGAGAATGAAGAGAATGGCGAACAGGACGAAGCCGCTGAGGAGGTAGAAAACATTTTGTCCATCGTTTAGAAATTTTGTCATTTTACTGACGACGTTCGTGACGGGCTTCCCACGCCAGCCTCGAGTTAAGCCTGTTTTGGGATGTTTGAAATGCGCAAATGTACTTGCATTGTTTTCGAAATGAGAAGAAGGCCTCGAAAAGTCTGGAATTTCGCCGGAGCCAGTCAAACGTCCGACGGAAGCAGACAAAAAGTCGGTGAGAGTCGCAGGAATGTTTTCTGCTGGTAGAAGAACTGGCTGGTTTTGTGTTAGGATAACCAGATGACACACATCCGGGAACTGGAAAGAAATGCGCATAAATTGGTGACATCTATGGTTGGGTTTTGCAATCTATGGTTCGGTTTTGCATACATGAATACATTTATCGTTTAGGCAGTTGGCCTATTTTATTCAGTGAGCTTGTATGCACACTTGAGAGGACAAAGAGGCTGATGAGGTGGCAGTGCAGTTGGGTAAGGAATTCTTGAAGGAAAAGGCCTCAAGTTGTGTCAGACAATAGGTACAGGAGTCTTTACTTAGTTAGGAGATTGTCAGTGCCGTTTGTCTCCTTGTCACCTATGCCTTCCATTCAGATGGTGCTTTATAAACAGATGCTATAATACATATCAAATTTGTTACTGTTTGTGTGCCATTATGAGACTGATTGTAACAAAAATAATTGTGGGTTCACGGACTCATTTATGTGGAACTACTCCGTTACCTTTTTCTTGGCGGCATGGCTCAGCGGTTAGGACATCGGTCTTTGGCTGGCGGACTTTCCCTGGTCTAAGGTTGACATGTGACCATTTCGTGGGTAAATTGTTTGCTATGGGTCCAACAACCAGGCCAACTCAACCTTCCATCCCTCTGGGATTGGTAAATGAGTAGTAATGCATGTAATTACATGGATTACAGGGCTGGAGACCGTTAAACGGCAGACTGGGACTGCATATGGCTATTTGGTTGCAAGTTGAACCTACGGCCTATATGCTGTATGCCCACTCTGTCTGTGACACAAAAGCGCCACTGCAGATGTGGTATGCGGCTTATGGAGCTATGTAAGTGTTACATGCCACATGCCTTTGTTGTGTTCACTGAGCAGATGGAGCACAAACAGGCGGAGGAGATGGCGATGCCGTTGGGTAAGAAGCGGGTGCTTCCGGATTGGATGGTCGGTGCCGGCAAGCGTGTGGGCGTCGGTGTGAAAAAGAAAAAGAAAGTTCCGCCGAAGGTCGTAGCGGCTCCGGTCAAGGTCACGAGAACGGTCATGACAAAGTCGGCGACGAAGACAAAGGCAAAGACGAAACGTAATCTTTCGCGACTTTCTTTGCGCCACGGCAGTTTTATCTCTGTTTTGCAGTCGGTGGACTTGAGTAAGTAGGTTAGTAAATGATTTATATAGGGGCCAACTTCTGGTAAGAATCATGGTGCATAACAGAAATTTTAGCATCCCTCTTATACTGCCGTTATTGTTAGCAGCATTTGGTATTGTCTTACAGTATATAACTTTTTCAATGTTTTTTTGTTACAACTCTAATGCCTCGTAAAGTGAAGCCCGCATTTCTCTTTATTGGTTGCGTTTTAGTGCAGTTTATACCACCTTTTCCACTCCACGGGCATCCGGAAGTCGGCGAGCATTGCTCTGTCTGCATATATAACGATTACGGAAATTTGGTGACTGTGTTGACTGTATTATGGTAGCGGTTGCAACTGGAATGCTTCATTACTATGCTTGTCAGGTTTACCTACCATCCGTACACACTCCGCCTGGCTTTCCCTCTGTACATGCAATGAGTACTGGCAAGGCCAACTCAGCCATCCATCCCTCCTGGGTCGGTAAATCCATTGGTGCAGGACTATACTCCAGTCTGTAGGCTGTATGCCAACTCTGTCTGTGAAAATAGTGTATTAAAGATGATTTCATGACTTGATGACAATACGCTATACAAATTCACTTTCACTTCCGGCAACTGCTTGGGCAGAAACGGCGAGTTCTGCGTAGCAAGGGGCTTCCCTTAGCCGGACTGTTGACATGCTGCCTTATTTGATGCTAGCTTAATTGGGTGTGACCCTTGCTGGCTCAAAGATCAAAGAGAATGGTCTCTTTCATGACGATCTATGCATAATTTTCTCATATTAGCACCTACATATCATCTGCTGCTGTCTTATGTGGATGTCATATTGCAGTAAGCATATTGAATGTTTTTTTTTGGTAGCGGTCGCAACTAGAATGCCTCGTAAAGCGAAGGTGCATGTTGTGTCGGACGATGATGACGATTTCGTCAACGACAATGTTGACGACGAGGAAGACGATGAGGAAGATTTTGAGGACGACGAGCTTGTTCCGAAGAAACGGGGTAAAAGACGGTCGGGACGGCCCACGAGGTGGTCGCGGCGTGCCAGAGACAGTGATAGTGACGAGCCCGTGTCAAAACCGAAGCGCCGACCGCGAGCCGCGTCTCTGAAGAAGCCGAAATACAGTGAGTGGTCGCACACTGTCATTATCTCAGGGCGACCACTTGTGTGGAAGACCTGGAAATGTTGGGGATTTTGACTCCTGAATGTCACCGATTTTACTAAAATTCGGGGAGTTCGGGGAAAAATTTTTCTCCTGGAAAAGTGGCCAGAAACTGTTTATTGCCAGTCGCATATTTGCATATTTTATTGCTTTTCGGTATAGTGTTTCTACATATGGCACTGGTTTTATGCTTTTATCATTATTAAGTCATCGTAAACTTGATAGTTTGATATTAACACTGGTGGTACAGGTATGATATAAGTCCCACGTAATATTGACAGGAGTGTCGTGCATCGTCAGGGAATTTTATACTGTCTTGAGAATGGTTTCACCTTTACATTTAGTGGATTTACTAGCCCCCCTCTGACGTGACCTGAGCTGTGTCGGGTGGAGTCTTGAACTCTACTCACTTCGTGCTTGTTTTGAGCAACAGCCCCGACTAGTTTGGTTTCAGTCCGACAGATTGGTGGAAATTCAGTTCGCTGTCTACTGATGTTACGACTTGAGAAAGTTATCGCCCGTTGTTGAAAATATTGTACTCTTTTTTTATTGTGGTTAGTGTGAATTTTTTTCTGCGCTCCAAAATATTTTTTCGTGTTTTTGCTGCTGCAGCCGACGAAGACTTTGTCATCAGCGACGACGACGTTGATTTCCGCGAACTGTCCTCTGAGGGGTCGGACGATCGGCCAGGTCGGCGCCGCCGTGGCAGTGTCGACAGTGACTTTGTCGCAGATGAGTACGATTCGGGCAGCGACTGGGAATCGGCAGCAAGGAAGCCAATGAAGCAGAAGGTTTGTCGACATAATAACAAACAGTAACAGCAATAATAATAATGTCGTTAATAAACGTGCTAAATTCGCCTCAGCAGCAGATGCGCAGTTGGTACGTAGTGTGGAAACGTCTTTAGCTTTTTTTCGAAAAGGACCTCTGAGGTCAGTGTTACCAGTTGTTTTGGAATTTCTGGAAATGTCGGGGAATTCGGCTAAGGTCAGTGAAGTCAGGAAAAAGACCCAAAACATTTAGAGGTCATGGAATTTGTGTAGTCAGGGAAGTTAGATTTTTTGCAGCTCAACATAATGCTGGTAATTAAGTTGTGACGTGCGTGGATACGTTATCAGATCATCATATAACTTGCCTGTATTACTCGTACGTAAATCATTTTTCATATGTGATGTTCACGGAGAATTTGGATTAACAAATGTGTGCATTTGTTTGACGTATCGCCTGCAGTTTTGTCTAGAAAAGTCTGGGATTTTTTCTGTCTGGAGAGTGATAACCCTGTGAGATGTCTGGTAAGGAGCGCATGTCAACTGTCAACTGGCAGACTGTTTCACACAGCAGTACATAACAGTGATCAGAAGCAAGTGACTATTTGTCAGGCTTATGCTTTTTCATACATCATTGCAACGAAAAGTGGGTTTCATTTATGGCCATGGCAGACTTATACAGCTGAGACGCAGCAGTTAGGTGAGTATGAAGACAGTTCATACACATCCTGGCAGTGCCGGAAAACGTTGCTGTATTGCTATAAGGGTGATTTGATAATGTTTTTGAATCTGTCGTCGTGTGTGAAACATCTCTGCAACATACATACAGAGTTCTCCAAAGTGACGCACCATGATATCAGGGGTTGTTCACCTCTACTGCTGATGTCCCTGGTCGACGGACGCTGCGTTCTGCCGGAACCAATTGGCTGGTTGTGCCTCCAGTTGGACTGTCCACCATCGGTAGCTGAGCTTTTCCGGTTACTGCAGCTCGAATCTGGAACTCTCTACCGGAACACATCGTCTCAGCTCCCATGCTGAAGTCCTTCAGGCGTCACTTTAAAACTTTTTACTACAACAATCTTTCTGCCTATAGCTCATTAGTGGATTTTTTACTGGCTTTGGTTACTTAGGCCATTTAAAAAAAATTAATGATTGATTGATAGATTGATTGATCATTTGATATGCTGCAGTCTCCAAAGGTGAAGTCACCGCCAGCAGTGGGCCGCGGACGTGGTGCTACCCCAAGCCGACGCGGAGGATCGGGTCGCGGCCGGGGTCGAAAACGAGTCCTTCACCACTCGGAAGACAACGCTTCTGAAGAAGAGAAGTACATTCCTCGGTCGAGCAAGCGCCGAGCCGCGGTGGCCGCCGTCTCCCGCCTGAAACAGCCGAGCGACTATGAGGACGACGATTTCGATGATATGCTCCCCGCGCGGCCACTGGTCATCACTCCCAAACCGGTGACGAAGACGGGTCGGCCGCGCGGTCGTCCTCCAGGGTCTGGAGGCCGCGGCCGCAAGTTGGCGACCGTCTCCGATGGCGATAGCGACACCTGTCTGAACAACGCGGACGACTACATCAGTTCCGAGGACTCGCCGCCGAAGAAAAGGCGCGGCACGAACGCCGGAAAACCGACTTGTCAGTATGGGAAGGAGTGCTATAGGTTCGTTTTGCACCTCGTTTTCCTGGCCGAGTGTTGTAAGCAGGGTTGCTTGAGGTACTGGAAAAAGTTGAGTGTGGGAGGGGAAAAGTCGGTGGATGACTGAAAGTATGTGGTTGCGGCGATGGCGGTACTGTTGTCACATAGATGAGCCATAAAAGGTTTTCCCTTAACAGAGAATTGGTTGCGGAGAAGCAGCAGTGTCATTGATTGATTATCAGTGACAACATTATGCACGTGAAAGGTGTCGTAATGTATTGTATGTGTACTGGTGAATACTGACATTACTCGTGTTATGGTGCTAGCAGCTTACAGTGCCAGATCTTAAGTATATATGCGTTATTTGTCGAGTCGATGGTCCGATGATTTGGCACTCGCTGCCAGATTCGTTGCTTGATCGTCAGTTGACAAATAGGTGTAGCAACTGTACCGAGTGAAGTTTTGAATTATGTTGGCACAGGAAAAATCCTAAACACTTTGAGGAGTTTGCGCATCCTTGGTTAAAGTCTCCAGTGGTTGACGACGATGACAACGAAGAAGACAGTTCTCACGACAAGAAAACGGATTCGGCTGTAAAAGGTGTCCGGCAAAAGCGGGCAGCGGCACTCAAACAGAAAGGTCTCAAACGTTATCGCCGATTTTTCTTTAACTTTTGTGGTATGCACTTTTAATTTTCTGTCCTCTGCAAGAACGTCATAAGATTTTTTTTATACTTTGTGGAACATAATTTGCTTCTTAAAACGTTACATAGTGGACATTGGAATAACTGGTGTTGTGTAAGGCATGAGGAGCACAACAGACGTAGAAGAAAGTGGATTTACGACTTAAAAGTCTCTAATAAGAATGGTGGCGGCGGTGGAATCTCCCATTGAGGTCTACAGATGAGGCTCAGCATTTGTGACTTCAGAGATGTGACATGAGTCCAATGTCAGAAAATTAGTAGTAATTGATGTAATTACATCGATTACGGGAATAGAGACCAAACGTCAGACCACGGCTGCATGTAGCTGTTTGGTTACAAGTCATAATTTGTGGGAACAGGCTTGGATTGCGGCCTCTAATCTGTACGCCCACTCTGTGTTTGACACGTAAAAAAGTACCACTGCAGTATGCTGCTTGTGGCACTATATAGGTGGTATATGCGTTTAGCTTTATTCTTTGTGTTGTGACAGAGAAGCTGGCTGCAATGAACGAGGCGAACGGGGACGAAGATGAAGACGACATGATGAATGGTTCTCATGACGACGATGACGATGAAGATGCGGAGGCTGGCGACTCGGACTTTGCTTTGGACCATTCGCCCGCGGGCCGCGTACAGGATAAAGTCGCGGCATGATCGCTTGCTGCGGCTACGATGCCTTTTTGGCTGGAACGCCGTTACAAAAACACTGTTCGATAGACTGGTGGTGTAGCTAATATTCAGTGTGCTGACCCACAGTGCCCCTCCCCCTTTTCTCCTTTCCGATTCTGTGGCCCTTGGCCTATCACATGCATTCTGCTAAAATAACTCACAAATAAGATTAAATGCAATAACTCAGCACTGCCTCTTTCAGTAAGTCATTGAATTAGTTTTTGATCGTTAAATCTCGTTCATTTTTTACTGTATGCATATTATAATTTCACTGATTATATATATAATAATAATAATAATAATACGTTTATTAAACAGAGCTGACAAAACGCAGCAATGATTACATAGCTAAAATGAAGAAAACCGATGGAGATAAAATATGTAAAATGTCTATCTGAAGCGTCTTATATGAAAATACGAGAAAATAAGTCATAGCTGTGATAATTGTCAATCATCAGTCAATTAGTAAGCATCGTTGAAGAGGCATCTGGTGATGAAGGAAGGCGAGTGGTGCAGTAAGGTAATGAGAAATGATGGCTATAATGCTGCGAGGAAGTTGACGGTGGCGGTAGAAGATCATACAAAACATGTAGACTGTTGGTGGATGTTCGGCTAAAGAGACGGGTGTTGGCCTCAGCTAACAGATCATCATATGACGCCAGATCCGGTGAACAGAATCGGCTGCGTTTACTACGCCGGAGGAAGGCGTCAACTCGCGGTCAGTGGCGGTGACGAAGCCACTCCACGCACACGACGCATAGAGCAGCCTGCCGACGACGAACATAACTATCATTTAAAAATAACTTTGAAGTAATCTAATTGTTCTTCTAGTTATTTATTATTTCTGCAATTCTCCTAGTTTGTAAATAATTATAAAATTATGCATTTAAAGATATTTACACATTGTTAAATATTATAGACATCGGAATACATCCTGTTGCTACCTACCGTAAATTGTCCTGATTATTACTAATGATAAC
>Ga0056115_1001334_pt1 | contig 11653 bp, 7 predicted proteins | sample WorMetOlspDAHAB1_FD_77007 | JGI IMG/M metagenome (GOLD analysis project Ga0056115, IMG submission 77007) | Marine gutless worms symbiont microbial communities from Max Planck institute for Marine Microbiology, Germany - Olavius sp. DAHAB.1 ... | reverse complement strand
CTTTTTAACCTCTCGGTGGCCCTGATGTCCAGTTTGACGGAAGACCCTTAACACAGCAGCTTAACAACTTGATCAGGTGTCCGTGGTGCAATAGTGGGAATGTCACTGTAGCCAGAACCAGCAGCCGTCAGTGCCGTGTACACTTGAGAATAAACTTGGCAAACCAGTTCCACTGATCGCTTTTTCACCATTTCCCTGTCAACATATCACAACAAACCAACCAAATCATCTGTTTTTGACGTACGCTGGCAATAAGGTAGCCAAATGTAACCCAATGCAGCAAAGAAACCAAACAGAAAAGAAAGTTTTTTTGTCCATCAATTTACAAAATAGAGGACAAACGAACTGCCAATGTTAAATATATGAACAAAATAACTTACCGGACTTTTGTGCTGTGTAGCTGTGACGACTGCAACAGTATCAGACTGTCTGGATTTGCCAAGTAGCTGTCAAATTTGACCTGCAAATTGCAACTCAATCACATACAACTTCATTAATAACTTTTATTCCAAAGAATTTTTCAAGCCGGCTTTGCAGCTACCGTAATGTAAAAAAAGACAAGACAGTGGAGAATAGAAAGAACTGTAATCTTTCCACCTTGGCCTGGCAAGGGGTGAGCAAGTGAGTACAGTTTAATGCCAAACCTGACACAGTTTACGTCATTCTGGAGGCGATCACTATAGTGTTCTGCACTACTAGAAAAGGCTATGTTGCTGACATGACCAGGAAATAACAATCATGAAATGAAATGTGATTATTTAAACACCAACAGTCAACAGAATGAACATTGCAAGGAAGACGATACGCGTGACTGTGCCGATAAGGAGTGGCACAATGGAGCAAAACTAATCAGCATCAAACAGGTATCATAATGTCACTATACGCAATGCTTAATATGGCAGGCTTATTACAACTTATCAGCCATCCCATGGAATATCATTCACGGAGATGTTTCCAAAAGTAGCTGACATGACGAACGGTTCTGGGCACAATGATATGCTGACGCCAGACTAACCAAGATTGAATGGATGGAGGTTGCTGTCTATTCTCTACTGACTACTAAGTTTATTTAACTTATTTAACAGGTTCCATAATGCTTCACTTTCATATACTGGTCGATGTTTGGTCTACATTTGTATTTGACTGCACAAATTAACAAATATTAAATAACAAGACTAACTTCTTACCATGACATTTTTTATGGTTGTAGTATCCATACCAGGCAAACTGAAAAGTTGACCCTACAATACACACATAACAAGTGACAAAGACAATATTTTAAAAATGAGAATTTCCAATGCTGCCTATATTTACTTTTGAAGGTTTTTTTTTATATTTCTGTACCATGGGAAAGTGGACAATTATTTTCAGCAGCATCTTTTAGTTGTCAGTATCGCAGTTCGCAGACATGGAGCAGTGCAATGTGTGGAGTATAATCAATTCACTTTATCACTGGGACTTCAACGAAAAGCTTTCACCTTTAAAACGAAAAAAGCAAGAAATAAGGCACCGCTGAGTACTGAGAATGCACATAATCCAAAGATGATGTGACAAGAGAGGTTGACATTTAGCTGTGCAAACAGACAAAAAGATATGACTGAGGGAGTAGATTATAATGCCCCACACGCAACAGTTAAGGCCAGTCTGAAGGCAGTGACATAACAGACACTTGTGATGGTGCAGACAGCATATAATCATAAGATAACTATACAAGACCCAAAATGGAGGCGCAACTGCATACCTGCTGAGGTTGGTGCTGCTGAGCAATGCCATAAATCTGAGCCAGACCACAGCTGCCAAGTATCACAGATGCCTGTTCGCTGATCAGAGTGTCTGTATGAGCATCAATCTGAAAGCAAAGCAGCAACAGCATTGTCATCAGACGTCCATAGTCGGTGATATCAGCACACAATTCATCGTTTTCAAACGCAATCATAGCAACATTTTAGCGGCCGGTTTCCACCCGAATTACATCTAGCTAATACTGCAGAAACTGCCCGACTCGATACCATTCGTGATGCCCAACCAAAGGTAATAATGCAGATACATCACCATAGTTCACTCTACCAAGTTATGTCGTTGTTAGCTATTGGGGAATGACAGATTCCTTGTCAACTAGTACGTGAGGCTTTCAGTAGGCCCTATGCTCAACCAGTAAACAATGGTGAGTGTGTGTAGTAGAGACACAAGGCCGAGATGTACAAGTGTATATGGAGAGCAGTTTCTGTCAAGTTTCTTTTGAGTTCGCCGGCCACACCTCCCACCACAATCCAACAGCACAGAAGGATTTAAATCCTCTGTTCTCCGACTCCCTCCATCTTTTCCCTCATTTTTCAACAACAGCAAGTTCACACAGAGAGGTAATGAGAAACTGGTGAGACCTGTGCCTGAAGAATTTCCAGTCTCTGTTCAGTGAATTCATACAAGGCAATCGTCGTCTGGATCTGATGGAGACAGTTGACCATGTATGTCGCCATGTCAACAGTGCTCAGCTGGCTTGCAGACAATGAACACATCTGAATCAGTGGATCGACAACTGCTGCTACAATCTATACGACACAAACACACTCGTACTAACACAAGCAGTCAAAGCAGTGCTACTTGTTTCACATAAATTAGTCCATTATCTCATGTGGGCATATGTCTCAACATATACACAATTATTATTATTATTATTATTATTATTATCATTAAGGATATTTATATAGCGCAGGATCGCTAAATGCTGCAAATGCGCTGCAGTCGCAGCTACAAGTTAAACAAAAATGTCTTCGGTTTGCGTCTGAACATGTCCAGCCCAACGTCTGATGTTTGGAGTTCAGCAGGAAGACTGTTCCATGAACGCGGTCCCTGGACGGCGAAACTGCGGTCGCCGTAGCTCGTCCTGGTGCGGGGAACAGCCAGTCGACTGGAGTCAGCAGACCGGAGACGTCGGCAGGCGACAGTTGAAATTGGCTGGCAGTACACCTGGCGGTATTCTGGGGCCATGCCGTGCTGACACTTGTACGCCAGAACTGCTGTCTTGAAGACGATCTGCTGTAGTACTGGTAGACAATGAAGATCACGGAGAATCGGACTCATATGCTCCGTCTTCTGGTTCCTGTCACCAGACAAGCGGCAGCATTCTGGACGACTTGCAGCCTTTGCATCAGTTGGTTGCTAACACCAGCCAGCAGACTGTTGCAGCAGTCCAGTCGATTGCTGACAAAAGCATGAACAAGTGTGTTGTTCGCATCCGGCGTCAGTGACTGTTTGATCGACCTGAGCCGTCGCAGGTGGAAGAAACAGGATCTGCTGAGTGCCACAATCTGATTGGCCATGGTGAGCTCACTGTCGAGCAGGACACCAAGGTCGTTGACAACAGATGAAAACGGAACCATGGCGTTCTGCAGTTTCAGCGTCTGAACCATGAGCTTATCTAGTTGCTGGTGCGTGCCCAGCCAAATGACCCGAGTCTTGTCCTCATTCAACGTTAGGAAATTCCTGATGGCTTCATACGTTACCACTTGCACAACGTTTAAAATGAAGAGGTGCAGAACATTATCATGCAGTAGTACTGTAATCACAAATATACAATAAAACCATGTCAAATTTAGACCTGCAACATACAACTGCCCTTGTGAGTGATAAAACGTGTTAGCAGTATATGCTGAATCTGCACGCAAGTCGCACCTGAGACACAGATTGTTTTCTGTCTTCAGGTGTTGCAGCTGACGAGTCTTGTGATGACAAGATGTCCCGCAGCAACTGCAGACTCTTGTTCAGCGATCCAGTAGCACTGAGATCACTTGGAGGCAATTCAACCTGACACAACCATGTACCCACAGCCATCACATAACATATTCAAGAGAATAAAGAAAAGAACTTAACTGCCATATTACAGTGTATGATATAAAATGAATACCTGTATCACATCGGCTCTTTCAGCCCCATGGGCATAATTCAGCCATGAAAAAAACTGTGGTGTCCACTTTAATGTTACCTCTGAAACTGTTTGAAGGTCACTGAAAAATTCATATTGCAACTTGACAAGTCATGCACAGACAAACTTAGCAAAATAAAACTGATTTGACTGAAATATCTGTGGCTGTTCGATATTTACTAATTTAATAATAACTTCTTAGTCATGAAGTGATGGAATTGTTCTAGGAAGCAGGTTTTGGTCTTGTATTAAAAGATCAACCCCAAACTAAAATACAATCACCTCAATCATGCAAACTGCAAAATATGAAGGCATATAACCACAATATAAAATACAACAGAACAAAGAAAAAATGCATTCAACTCAAAATCAATAATCAACACAGCAAAAATGAGGATGCATGCTTACCTTCTCGAGAAGTTTACTAGCTTGACAGCTGAGACTGTTGAAAAACATGCGCATGCTAAGCATGCACATCTCATCCAAAGTGTACATCAGTGCAGCTCCTGTCGGCAGAATGTTCCTGGAACAAGCAAGAGAATAACATCAGGGCAGAAACAGCAATCACATAAAAGCTCCACTGTGGTTTTTCAGTTAAGTTAATTCTTAGAGTTCTATCCGTGTGTGGTCTGGCGGCGTAAGTGAATATGGTGCTAAACTCGAGATCAGCAAATTTCAGGTTCAGTTCTCATCCACTGCATTGTTGACTATGGCCCACACACAAATGTGACTCTGTCGACATAGACAAAATGTAAAATTTGGCACTGCATAAACTTGGAGCTAAACAGATACACTATGCGATCCATATACATGGTCCTGCAGTTGCAGCTGGTGTCAGGCTGAGGGCCAAAGAACTGGAGATTAGCGCTACAGTATGGGCTTGTGGCTCAGGAATGACTTTCTTATTGAGTTGATCAGCATTATAGTCATACTGTTTCTCCACAATGCCGCAAAATGGGGGTGTCATCTATCAAATCAAATCAAATACTAAATTACTGTGCGCCCAAAAGTTGACCAGAGAGCAAATGGTGAAAAGTGCAACAGCAAGAGAACTTTCCACACGTGAATACATAAAAAACAGCACACACAAAACATGCTGCAAATTACCAGACATGCACTAACCTAACTGTGCCTTGATAGAACTTGATGAGGTTGCCCAACTTGTACAGAACAGCCGGTCCCGGTTCAGACATCAGAACTTGCTCTAAACGCACCTTCACACACAACAAAAAGAATACAACAAAACTGCATAAACTACGCTAAAATAATAGATAAATACTGACCAAAAAACTAGGACTGATTCGCAATTTCAGCACAATAAGGCTATCTTATGCCTATAAAATTATAGTTTAGTTAGAATGTAGTTATAAGATTCCATCACATATTAGCATTCCACCCAACACTCACGCACACGACTAACTGGTTACCAATTACAAATCAAGAAGAATATTTATTTATACACAGTCAACTAGAAACACAGGCACCTTGCAAGTTTGCGAACATTATGAATTTCAGGTAGAAAAACTTTTACATGCACAAACGTAATACATCTACAAAATGTCGTCACCATCAATCTGGCTAACTTAATTTTCACAAAATTAGTTAACTCTGAACAGAACAATCTTGTGATTTGATGTGTAATTAGTTCTTGTGGACAGATTCTCTCAACAGACTCCTCATTGTTTCATTGTGGCAAGTGCGTGTATGTGTACATGTATTAAAGTAACTGGAAAACAGCACAGCACAGCAACCTTGAGCGGTCGACAGACACCTTCGGTGATGTGCCCTAGAGGCTCTTGTACCAGATCATTCGTTGCTGTAACATTGTAGCAACAGCAAGCATTTTACCATTTTACAGAGTCAGCAGCATAGTCAATTTGCGTTTACACAGTTTATATATACACACCAAGCACTAAAAGTTAATTGTAACTGTAATCATCCATATTTGTCAATCACAATCTCTAGTGCATAAGTTTGTATTCAGATACCTCTTTTAAGTTTTGAATGGCCTACCTCTGACTAAGTAAGTAACACAAGTGCTTAAGTGTCTGATAATGACATAAAAATCTAGCACTGCAGAGTCCAGGAAGAAACAGTTAAAGAGATGAGTCTTCAGACGACTGCAGAAAACTCACAGGAATGCAACTGCCATTGGGTTTTAATGGCAATTTCAGCACAAATAGGCAATATTGAGTCTTTAACAGTATATTGCAGTTAAATAGTTAAAATTTATGATAAAGTTGAAAATGTTACATGTTGAGAATATGCAAAATAAAACCATTACAATAAATAACTCTTCAATCTGGTCTTTTTGGGGAAACTCTTTGACACAAAAGATATCATTAGAGCAGTCTTCCCAGCCAATATCTTGGCTAATGTACTAACAAACAAACTATACACTAACTAATGAACAATTCATGAACCCAAACAACAAAATGCGGAACACAATAACACGGTACTATTACATAAACACAATGGACAACTATGGAAGACAAATGTAGCCATCCAACAAGAAGATAACTTTCAAATCTTTCAACAAATCAAAAACTTGTCATGTGACTGTTTTTCTCGCTCCATTTGTGCCTACGTAGACGTAAAAAGTACATGAAGTACAGTTCCCAAGGAGGAGTTAATAACGTTGGAGCAGACTTGACATGGAGTGGTTGTTCTAGAAAACGGCAGCATCGACAGTATCACAGAACACAAAAGCAACACATAATATGCGAATCAGACAAGGTGGTTTGACTGACCAATCTTTGAGCAGCACTTGAGCAGTGCAAGAATGTGCTCGTGCTCCGAAACTGCAGCCTGATGCAGCCAAGCCAACATGTCTCCGAGGTATCGCAGTGGATCATGTGAGTGCAGCTCAATGGGACGTGGAGTACCAGCTGGGCCACCGCGAGTCAACGCGTCAATGAAACACCGAACCACCGCAGCACGACGCGCTGTTGCAAACTCGTCAAGGGCATATCTACACGAACACGTAAAAAGCCAACAGGTCACCAACCTCACACTGGACGAAACAGGCTTCGTGTGTAACATCTGTAAAGCACATTCCAGTGAAAGTTATGCATTGTTTTGCTTCAGTAGTTAATCAAGATCAAACACTAGGGATCGTTGACGTTTAACAACAGTTTTGACACAATAAAAAGCGACAGTAACTATGGCTGGCCAGAGTTGGGTGCTACAGTTTGAACTGCAATGGATTTGCACTGGTAAAAATTCTTTAATCAGCATTAAACAATCAAAGTAATAACAGCAGTATTCACTTAATGATAATAAGAATAGCAATAGTAATAGTAATAGTAGTAGCAGTAGCAGTAGTAATTATAACAAAAAGTAATGATGCTACATAATTCTGAAATGAGTTTTGGTCTCACTTAAAAAGGACAGGTCTATCCTGCAATGCTTCCATTGCTTGGCACAATTTGCTGCTGATATCAGGTTGATCCCCAGTCAGTAAGCAACAGTCATCTACAGAGAGGCATAATTTACGAATTCATTCAGCACACACGACAATTATCAACACACGTCAAACAAAATGCAAAATAAATGCAACAATGTGTCGATTAATATAATAATAATTTCAAATAACATCCAACAATGTACAATACATTGGAACGGTGCAAAACGTCACAATGCAAGCCGCACAGCACGAGCAAGATACAGAAAAATATCAAAAAATATCATAAGTTGCCAAAATAGTCTGAAATATAGCATTTTTATACCAGTAGATAGTGTCAGTAAGATATCAGCAGAAATAATCACTCATTGTTGATGTCAATGTGCAAAACGTAGGAATTTATTTACTTAAGTTAAATCACAAATAATTCAAACTAAATTAATCTATACAACAAAATAGTGAATGATTATCATTGATGCATGCAATATGGCACCCTGTTGATGACAACAATGTTTAAAACATTGCAAAAAAACAACACTGCATGAAGCTAGATCCAATATCAACAAAACTAAATATGAGAAAAGTCATTTGAAAATATCGCTCTAATCACTGGAAGCAGAAACTGAAAAAAAGTTAGTGGTGAAGCAGTGAAGAATTCATAAAACATACTCTGTGTCCAACGATACAAACGCTCGTATGCTGACTCCAAATGCAATGCCATCGATTCCATGATTTCAAGCCTAGCAAACATCCACATCATCTAAGTACATCTTACAGCACTACAACATTAACAACAATAGCAACAAATTAATTACACTTTAATCCAACTTAATCTTGTTCTCACAATTATCACCTCAATGATACTGAAATGCCATTTTACGCGCCACTGATAACTACTCATTCACTCACTTTAGTCAACTGTACAGGTGACTAATTTAAACTGATAAATTTTAATCACTATTTTTATTAATTCCGACAAACAGTGTATGAATACTGTGCATCAAAATAACAGCTTACTATAAGTTACTTGAAAGCAATCAATTCATTACAAGTATAAACTTAAGACAAGTGGGTTAATTTTTATAAGCAGTACCACCTCTATCTTTTTTGTAAACGTAAAATCCATCAAACTAGTCAAAAAGACAATCCATCAAACTAGTCAAAAAGACAATCCATCAAACTTATCAAAAAGACAATCCATCAAACTAGTCAGAAAGACAATCAATAAGGAGGCTACCCTGCAGTCTGCTGATTGGTACGCAAAAGTACTTTGCAATCCATGTGAATCTGTTTCACGCGTGCAAGAGTCGCAAAAAATTCCTACAATTGCAACAACAACATCCGATAAAAATACAATGCACTTTGCATCAAAATTAAATACTAAATTGTGTTTCACAAAAATAGCATAAACTGTAATACAATTATTGCATGTAGCCTGTAATCGCCCTTATGGATTGACGGCATCTGCTGAGATGTTTCAACAACCAACATTCAGTAAGATACGGCCTGGAACATGAAACAGTCAAGATAAAAAGATAAACAGTTTGTGCCACGAACTTATAACACACATTGTTGAAGCTGTTTCTTATTCAGAGGCAGCAATAGATCTCTGAGGCCTAAGACGAAACTGCAGATTCGAAACACGTCATCCTCCAAGTCCGCTACCAGTACGCAGAGGTACAAATGCTACTGGGCGTCGTCTTGTGAAAACAACACACTGTATATGGCGAGGTCGTCGTAATGTAAGACTCAGTCAGAATCACTGACATCCATGGCTGCAGCACGTTTCAACGTGGTCAGGTGCCCTTGTACCGTAGTGATTCCTGCCACATTATGGCACCTTATAAATTATGGTGATGCTATTATTATTTTTTAAACCAGAAGAAAACCAATGGTAGCTCAAAAATTACAACGAGAAATACAAATTGTTTGGCAGTGCACCCTACTTTGGCGAGCCATCAGCAACAAAAACATCACGCAGCAGAATTGAATTAAGTTGTCTCACCGCAACTGAAATCCGCTGGAACAAAAACTTAGATACTCAAACATCCCCAGTCATCTCCACCAATCGCCTGCCTGTTATTAAGGTCAGTGTAGCCAAGCTTTTGGATCTACATTACATTAATAATTATGTCATTAATTATAAAGAGGAGCTGCAGACATCAACAGACCGGATGCAGAATGCCGTCTCTTGTTCCTCTCAGTATCTGAAGCTCTTCGGGTCTCAGCTGAAACTTAGCGAGAAACACATCGACCACTTCTGCCCTTAGCTCAAGCTTCTGACTGCAATCAGCAACAACAAAACACCGCACTCTTATATTTTCAGAGGTCATTCAGAAGTACTACTACTTCAAATATTCCAATCCAGTCAACTTCCAGTGTATCTGCTATGTGGATTTATGATTACAGAATACAGATTACACTGGCATAAACTACAATTAACAATATACTCAACCGCTCAAGTGAAAAACAGTCACAAAATATGTGTAAATTTTTGTGCACTACTTTGAAATTTGCCTATTTTATACCAATGTACCACCACAACCATACAGAGTTACAAACAGATAATTTTAATGGTATATCTGTATTATAATTAATCTGACGCAAATTTTTCCACCAGAAGAGTGGAAAATGTTTAAATAATGTACAAATAGTATGTGACTTGCCTTTCAGCTTGCAGTTTTGTGGTCTGATTAATAAGATCATGTGTCTGCTCTTTTGCACTCTGAAACAGCAGAGACAATAAGCTTTACATCTGTAGTGTTGCAGCCAGTAAAAAATTAGCAAAAAAAAGCATGTACAAATACATAACCAGAAATGGCAATACAATGAAAAACAGACAGCATTAAGCAATTTGCAATAACGTGCACATGTGCTGACTAAACGGGTGTGGTAACCTGTTGTGTACTTATAACTTTCCTGTTATATTTACTTGTGACACTTGTGTGCATTATTTACATCAACGTAAACGCACACAGACCCAGTGCACGACACGTCACTGAAACTGGCCTAAACTCTACATTCACGCATTCAAGTCTACGCATCTGTTTTCCAATTGCTGTGATTTCTGTTCACGTTGCACATTTATGTATGTTAAGCAGTCGCTGCATGTTGGCAATTATTGCCCATATCTAGTCTAATTCAGAAAGTGGACTGATATACACCATCTCACAACATGAGCTAACTGACAGTATAGTCTCATTGCCGTTTTTTTTGAAGTCACCTCCCTTGCTATGTGAGCAACAGTATTACACATCTCACAAACCACAACTGATAAGTTTACACACAAAAGATAAATGTGAGTATCATAATTACCTCTTTATAACGACAGCTTAAATGTGTATATATAAAAGTGGGCAAGAGTCACTAGGCACATAATATAATCAACAGGATTTGACCTTTCTTGGTATCTGCAATCTTTGCTCAACTATTTCTGGACCAGCAGAGGTATATGTCTTACAAACCTAATGGGGTTGCAAATAGGGTCTTGCAACATTATATTTCTGTATTTGCAGTCAACAGCAAACCATGAACCATACTGCTGATTCCTGCCCAGTAACAAAAGTCCGAAGGTGGTCGTGACGTTGCGTTGCAGTTCTACTAGCTGGAGATCACAGTGACTATATACATCACTCACAAAATGCTGATATGCATATGTTGCTTCACATACAACTGATTGAGTTCATGTATTAAATATCACACACAATACTGCATATTCAATGCAACCACAACCCACAATGACATCATTTGTAACTGACAGCCTGGATGACGGCCCTGTTATCTCTAAAATGCAAGGTGATTTCAGAGGTCAGGTCAACAGTGTTCTTTGTGATTTCTGCCAACTGCCGTCTATCGTGAAGTATCGTTTGTTTAGTTCATACTGCACCAGTTTTTATGGCAGCGAGCTGTGGCACCTGTCAAATGCTAAGTTAGTCAATTTTGGCATTACGTGGAGGAAAAGTGTGAGCAAAATTTGGAATTTACCTAACACTGCTCATTGTAACTTGCTCCCATTATTGTGTGGTTGTTTACCTTTCCGTGATGAGATTTGTAGGCGATTTTTAAATTTCGTATATAAATGTATGTTCTTTGCTGTTGATGTTGTGCGTTCTGTAGCTCACTATGCTGTTACCTATGGTCGAAATTATTCACCTTTAGGTCGTAATCTTTTGCTTTGCATGAACCGATATAAATGTAGTCTGTGCGATATATTTAGGCCTAATATTAGTAGAATTGATGGTTTTATTGTTAAGAGAGTTTCTAACTATAGTACAGTTAGTAGTTTGCAACAGGCTAATTTCCTAAGAGAATGTGTGATGGTGCGAGAT
>Ga0056115_1001332_pt1 | contig 11659 bp, 6 predicted proteins | sample WorMetOlspDAHAB1_FD_77007 | JGI IMG/M metagenome (GOLD analysis project Ga0056115, IMG submission 77007) | Marine gutless worms symbiont microbial communities from Max Planck institute for Marine Microbiology, Germany - Olavius sp. DAHAB.1 ... | reverse complement strand
TGTTTTAATTTATATTCACACTGCATTACACATGCACATTGCATTTTACAATACAAACTGAAACAGATTCTAAGATGAATAATAAGTTTTAACGTTCACAATTGTTTTAACAAAAGTTGCTACCAGCTGCATAAAATACGCTGGAGGGCTGCATGTGGCCTGCGGGCCGTAGTTTGCCCACCTCTGTGTTAAACTGTCAAAAAGGTAATGCTCAGATGATTACGCCAATGAAGAATGATAAAAAACAGCTATGAAACATGAAGAAGATAAAATAATGTGCACAGACAACTTTGCAGCGTTTTGAGGTGGTAAAGGTACAACCAAATAAAGGCAGTTGATGACCCTATGTTCACCAGAAAGCTATGTTCAGACAGCCAACTACTTTAGCCGACTTAATCCAGTATGCCACTCGGCAGTTGTTTACATCATTAATAATTATGCACGCATTTTGCAAAGACTACAATCAGTAACTTAGGTGTAATTCCTTATGTGCAACACAACTTAGGTCATTTCTTAATCGGCAATCGAGAGACTCAAAAATAAGCAGGACAACAACGGAAGAAAATACATTAAATCCACAAAAAAAGAACAAAATTTGACGCGAATCCAAAGCTACAGAAAAGCTTGCGACAAATAAAATAACTTCCGATTCAGCCTCTCTTACAACACACAGCAACAAACTGTGGGCCCATTCTACAGCTTATTCTGGGCACAAAAGCAACCAAATGAACAGAGTATCATAATTCCAGCTCAAAAATAAAGACAAAGACGGCATACGTGCGCAAATGTTGGACAACGAGCAGTTTGGAGAGTTGAGGTTAACGAGATCGAAACTATATTTGCTAGCGTCAGACCTGTCAATAGACAACCACAAATTCTGTGCAATTCTAGGAATTTCTTGACGCGAAATGACTATATCAGACATCACTGCTACGTACGTAAACACGACACTCCATAAAGCATATGCTACAAAACATCAGAACGATTGCAAGGTGTAAAGTATGAACTTGAGTAACGAATGTAACCGACCCTTGCCTGACGCCGACGCAGAGGAGAGGATATTCAAGCTCCGGTGTAATGATCATCTCGAAAACTTTCAATGGCGACGTATTCACAACTTGCAACTCAAATTGCTGTTTGCACAAAAAAACACGTACAGCTCCATAAATTGTCCAGCTAAAGAAGACTCAACAGAATATTAAATATTTAACGTACACAACACTATCCTTTCACAATGAAGTTCCATCTACATTACACACGTTTAACAGCTCTTCTCTAGAACAGAGCAGATGAGATAGTACCGGATAATACCAGAAATGAATGACGGAACCAATAGGTCAACAAGGAAAAAGTTATTCCACCCGCTGTCACTCCAGCAAGGTTGTTAATGCTGATAATGCCAACTGTATCTCTATGCATTTGTTACGGGCCGCATGTGCCACTACTGCTACCAGATTTTTAGTGTTTTAAATCATGACAAACACACCAATCAAAATACACCATAAATGATTCATTGCACACATTTACAGAAACACAAAAAAGTGAAGCATTCTGCACTTTAAAGATCAGGTTGCAATTACTGTTCAACTGTTCACATGACAATCGCGTTAAGAATAGTGTGACGATAATTTTATGGTGAAAGATGGCAGAACTAACGTCACTTTCACAATTTTGCTGCCATTAATGCAACGTATTTACCTCATTTCCATATGTTTTTATTTCCACTAGTTTTTATTTTTATGGTTTAATTTTATTGTACCATGGACATTTGTAATGGTGTGCAATCTGCTTGTAGTGGGCGCAGTAGAAATAATTATTGAGGACAATGATGACGATGATGTTCTGGTATACACTTTAAAAACAATGCTAAGTATCGATACCATGTTTCGTTTTTTTACGCTACTAAACATCAAGCGTAATGACAAAACTGTTGTGCACACCTTGAGCAACATGAATTTGTTCAGGGGGTCGTACCACTGCATCAGAAATATGCCATTCGGCAGAATGCCGCTCAGATATTTGTAACCGTTGTACGGGTTTCGCCCCACGCAGCAGCGCTGGCAGCCCCTCGTCTCGCCCACCTTCGTTGTCATCACAAATTTCCTGCAAAACAACATCGGCGCATAAAGCTAAACCGTTCTGTCTTTTATACGTGATTACAATTACAGCATTCAGAAGCCAAAGCTACCAAGTGAAGTCCCGTAACATAAAAAGTCATTTTTAACACCAGAAAACTGCACTGACAGATTATATGACACATTCAAGAGTGTTCTTTTCTTCTGTACACAAATCCATCATTTATGTAAATGAAATGCCAAATTTTAAACACTGACTAACAACTTTCATGAACATTAATGCTACAGGGTCAAAATTCTGGGTACTACTGGTTCAATTTTGTTCCCCAAATTTGCACATAGCAAAGCTAAAAAGTCCAATTTGTTAAAGATCAGTGGAGGGGTTGCCCCTGAAAGCCAAAAAGCTCAGTCAGCCCAACATCTCCAAATTCAATGAAAATGCCACAAATTTGACATATTTACCTCGGCACAAGTTTGACGGGAATTTTGTCGACTGTATGTGAAAAACGGTGGTTCTGTCGGTTGTGCAACGACAGCAGCTCGTGACGATAAAGTGTTGGACCTTTGCCTACACACAACAAAGCACCACACATACGCACACATACAATTTATGGACCAGTTTACATAGCACAACCGGATATGACAGAATCAGACATATTCGGGTTTTAAAGCCTCATTTCATTCTCTATATTCAAACCAGCGTGGGTGGCATTTTTTCCCCACCCAAAAACTGAAAGTATTTCTACTGCCTAGCAAAGACACAATGTCTGATAAGTATGCTGCCGATTATATATGTTACTATCAGAACTGATTCTTTAGAGACTACGGCGCCTTATAAATTTTTTACTTACTTGCTTACAATTATTACCGCTTCACTATCCGTGGGTTTGCCTTTCTCATCCACAAACCAGTTACACAGTTCTCTAGCTGTACTCCTTAGTTCTCGTATCTTTTGAAGCATCTTCTATTTAACTTAGGTACAGTTGGAGCCACGCAGTGGCGACACGGTCGCGATGGCGCCGCGGATATGGGTTTAATGGAAAGGGCGGAGTGGGCAGAGCCAGGAAGTATGACGGACAGCTACTGACCGAGCTGTGTGGCGGTAGCTGGACATCGGGCAGTCGATGTTGGGATGTCGAGCTGTCGACACTAAAACTCGAGAAGAGTTATGTGCTGTATATTGATGTAAATAAATGTATATCTTGTATGATACACCGTTGTTTTGACTTGGTTGGGACATTGTGCGATCTGCTCACCGCTCGGCCGAATCGTTACATTAATAACCACGCTCCAACGGAACCACTGGCGACGTCATAATCCGCCAGATCCACCCCCTTTGCCTCCAACTGGTACCTCAAGCAAAATTTGTTAACATCTACAGTGCTTTGTTCTTTCCTATTCCATCAGAGTTAAAATTTTCCTCTAAGATTTCAACAAATTCCTGTCCTTTGCTGCCACAACACCTCACGAATTTATCATCACTACATACAACTCTTTTGTTAGTATCCTAAATCATCTCAGCTCATCACAAATCCTCCAGAATCTCATCTCTCAGTTAGGTGCATGTACTAAATAATATGACTTTGTCTTTACTTTTTGACAAAACATGCTCCTATACAAGTCCAGATTGCAGTGATCTAGTGGAAGCATGCTTGCCTGCAGCGTGATAGGTCCCAGGATCGAACCCGAGCTGCGGACAAATTTCTGTGTTTCTCGAAAATCACTGCGATACACAACTTTAGGCACGGGCTGCACACTTACTGCAGTGACTAGGTCAACTCAGCCTTCCACCCTCTAAGGGACATCAAACGAGTATCAACCTCATGGATGAGTAATAAAACATGGTGATGGGTGAATGCTCAGCCTATAGCAGCCTACAGGTGGACTCATAGATCAACTCTGCAGCTGGGCCTATGAGTCGGCGGCTACCTAGTGCTAATAGACTTTCACTGAAAGGACCCAAAGTGAACTCTCGCATATGGCTTCATGCCGTTTATGACAGCACTATAAATATCGTCTTGTGTGTTATTATTATTATTATTATAGTCACAACATTTTTCAGTCACTAGTCCGAGTCTGATCCCTCACAGAAAATAAGAACAGACGACAAAAAGTCCATATAAACCTGATAAAGACATCATGATGTCTTTGACGATGTACAACCAAATGCAGCGTCGTGCAAACAGCTGTCAAAAAATATAAACACATGGTCTCTACCTACACAGAAGTATGAGTTAAACTATAAAGATAAAAAAAGTATCACCTCGATCTGCTTAGATGATATATGTAAATTCAATCAACCACTGTTACCTTTCTGAAGCTTTACTTTGCTGACATTTAACGAATGAGTATGTTAAACACTTGAGGAAAAAAATAAGAAAGTGACAACACTAAATTCATTCTATCACTCTGTTTTCCAGGACAACCTGGATTACCCAACACAGGTGTCTTAGGAAAAAACTGTTAACATTATTATGGAAATTCAGTCTCAACATAAATTTCTTAGAAAGGCCTGGATGCCACTGTAAAAACACAAACTGCTTGATTGATTGGGTTTCACGGCACATTCAGCACAATACAGCTGAAAAAAATTACAGTCTCGCAAAAAGGTTGGAATCAGTCAGATAGTCAAAAATATAACGTTTTGGAGAACACAATAATATGTGTGAAAGTTGAGAGTTAAAGAAGTGAAAACAATCTGGAATACAAATGATGAGCTACCAAGATGTAGTGTTAATGTTAACGTATGCAGACACAGCATAAAAACACTTCAGTGGCTTACAAGTTCCATCGAACTTTCATGCAATTCATTCAGATTCAGTGTGTAAATGCCTTCGTCGGCGCCGACCAGAATGTGCTGATCTAAACAGGTGAACACATTTACAATCAATGCAGCAGTCATCACCTGGCATATTTCAAACAAATCAAGGACAACCCAGTAATGACTCCTTCACTCAAACGATACATGCTAAAAATTTACCTCCCCTCCAAACCATTTAGGCCATTTAAGAAGCAGTATTGGCAGCCAATCACCCAAATGATATAAACAAAAACTAAGAATTTCGTTCCTCTTCTTATCAAATCAAGATTATCCCAAAGAAGCACAAACCAGTGTGATCAGTGTACTGATCTACAACAGCAAAATGGACTGCAACAGAACTATACTTCACAGATCAGCTTGTCACCGATGTATAACATCTAAAAAAAACTATTCTGTCGAAGACACCACACCAATTTAACGTCACACAATACAGTTTCCCAACACTTCAATGTTGGCGGTGTAGCTCAGAGGTTTTTGGCCAGCAGGTGCCCACCTATGGTCGACAGGTGACCACTTTGTGGAGAAACTATCAAAGTATTTATATGGATTACAGGGGTGGAGACCATTAAAACGGCAGACTAGGGCTACGTATCGCTGTATGGGCTTGAGCCGCAGCCTAGGCTGAACGCCAGCTCTGTGATGCACAATGATGCTGAGGCGGCATATGCGACTTGTGGTGCTATATCAGTAAACCTTACCTTTACCTTTATATGTGTATAGGACCTCTATGGGATGCACTTGGTCTGTTAAATTTAACAAACAGAACAATATATTACAAGAGGCAATGGCTAGCGATGCAACACCAGCTGACCTTTCGTTTCGGGATGTATCCAGCTGGCAGTGCAGTTAATATGAAGCGGACATCCATTGAACACCTTTGAGAAGCATGCACCCATCTACAGTTTAAGCACACAAAACATCACCACGGCTTTCTTAATGAACTGCAAAAGAACAGACTTCCCTCTAAACAGTAAAGATTCTAGTATTAAACAGGCTGATAGAAAATACGGAAAAGTCTCTACATCTTGCTACTGAAAACTGCTGAAGTTTTTTTTTATGTTTTTAAGCAGACAGCAAGGTTCAATTGAAAATATGTCTGACTTTCAACTTTTAGGTTCTTCAAGTTTAAACCTAGTTTTGGTTGGTTTAAGCGAGGCACAAAACAGGTTTCTGCAGAACGAAAAATCACATTAAATCAGTTAAATTCGAGTGCAAACAGAGCAACTGACAGCAATTGATCGTACCTTCACTTCAGGTGTTGGTGGTAAACCATGGCTCATAGGCCTCTAAACACAGACACAGCATATCGAAATGAGCACTCATCACAACTTCTCTGGCAAAATCACTTCATCATAATCAATTGTGCAGGTCAGCACCCAACAAGCTAGAATCACAGCATCAAAAAACTGGGTTGTCATGCACACTCCTGTGATTTTTACACTTTTCGTGAGAAGTATCTTTTGTGTTGACTGAAAAAATTTATGCAATTGAAAAACTGTATAATAAATTTCATGCAATTTTCTACACAAGGCCAAGCTGTTTTAGGGTTGACAGTTAAACAAAGTTACATTTTAAAATGCTTTTTATACATTTTTGTTGGGGGTACATTATGTTTCCATTCTGTTTTACACTGCTTTTATTTTATATTCTTTATAATTTCACATCCACGATATATGTTTCACATTGTTAAATACCTTCATTAATGCCTTGCAAAAGGCAGATGTAAAAGTCTTTTTCACTGATTGGCTGATTATTCAGCTAACAGACACATCATTGAACCAAATAATAACAAAATAACTAACAAAAAACTACCGGTAACAAACAACATGGACAAAATGCAAAAGCTTTTTCAGCTGTATAAATACCAGCAAACAGTTCACAGATGATGCAAAAACGCATATCGCATACCGCAGCAAATTCCCGAAATTTGGTTGGTTTGTCGGGATTTAGTAACACTAAGTGCAATGAAGCTGTGTCATTCCTTCAAAAAATTACAGTTTCTGTAAAAGCTGATAGCTATGTTATAGTTAAAATATCACATTTTGTGGATTATCGCCAAACAGACAGTATCAAATTTTTTTTTTAAAGTTTTACAATTTTCTCTTTTTGTAGATTTCATTCCATTTTATATTTTATCATTTCCTCCTTTTTGTATTATATTGTACTTCGTTAAGTGCCCCGTGCTATACACATATCTGTCGAATGACTCATTAGGGAACTGCAGCAATTTGCTGAACGAGACTTACACTGCCCGACTTTCTGTCTTTCCGTCGAGGTGTGCTGGACGACAGCGGGCTGCTGCTGGCGCTGGCCGCGTCCAGCGAGACTGAGTTGCCTGCCTGTGGTGAAGACAGCGATTCTCGAACTCCGGACACCAGAGTGTCCGAGTTGTTGGCGTCGTGTTGCGACAGATGTGGGCTGCTGCCACCCATGCCATTCAAAGCACCACTCCCAGCCATATACTGCGGTCAACAATAACACGAGTAAGTAGAAGATTTCTAAAGTGCAGTTAAAGGGGGAATCAAACTGCACTTTGGTAGCACTGGCAAACAAAAGTGTATTCAGTGACTGTCTGACAAGTCTGGCTGTCTGAGGTTCATTGGCAGATTGTTACAACATAGGTCCAGCTGCAATGAAGGCTCGGAAACCAAAGTTGGTAAGTGTCTCGACTGACGAAAAGCTTTCAATCATATGAGTCTCTTGCTAAGCACAGATGTTTAAAAAGGTGTAAAATGTGGTCCAAAAAGACCACCTTTTATCATGTTATTACACGATAATCATCTGCAACAAAACACATGCTGACAAACCCTCTTCACCTACTTACTGTCGCTACACTGTCGCTTGAGAAACATGAAATCCGCCTAAAGCAAGATTTATCATAAATACAGAAATGAGAAAATATAATTATCTATTTGACAAAAACGTGCTAAACTCTGTAAAAAGTACAGTTGCAGCAGGAAGGAACTTGCCAAAGTTGCCAAAAGGGGGAGTGAATAAGCACAGTCTAATGCTCCAACAAATGAAGCTTCCAAGTCCACAAGGGCCTAAAATTTACATCACTGCCAAATGGAAACCATACTTAAACTTTGCCATTGACATGGGAATCATCAATACTATACCAAAAAAATTCCACATATCACTGCCAGTCCAGAAAAACTGGATTGAGTTTGTTACCATATTAATAAAAGGTACGGTATGCACAATCTATGCAACTTAGCGCAATAAAAATTCTCTGGTCTGACGGCTCTATGGAGCAAAAATGTTAAGACGAAAAAAAACAAAAATGCTCTTCTGTGGCCAGTTAGCAAATGTAATGACTGGGGAAAATGCACAACATTACCTGGTTCGTCCACGTTACTGTCAAAAGTGGCAACGTTGACCTACAATGTAACAATTGCATCACAACAGCTTAGCATTCTACCACTGTCTAAATTAGCGGTTGGTAACTGCAACATTTTCAGTATATTCTCGTTCTCAAAAAATGTTTTAAGTTTGTTAACAGGTTAATATCTCAAAAAATAAAATGTTAAAATTCGGAGTACAAAATTACATTGGTGAAAGTGCATCTTACTGCACACAATAAATAGTAATGACTACAAGCAGGCGCATGGTTTGAGCCAATCTATGTTGCTCGTCCACAATCCGAAAAAAATAACGCAAAAAACTCTTGACACCGTAACTCATGCACTTGCAACCAATCACACTTACAGCAACACCAGCATAAATATTAAAACTTATCGACTAACAAAACGATTACACAAACACAGTGGCAACTGCACCGCTATTAGACCCCTCAGTCAGCACAGCTAGCTGAATTCGCCGCAGATTTTTTGTCAGCCGAATTATGAAAATCTGCAGCAATAACGGCACATCCTATCCTCACAATACAGAATCAGCAAAGATGGGTCGATTCACTGAATGTGATTTAATAGCAATTTCTGCACAAACTAGGCTATATTGTGCATTAAAAAGTATGTTTCAGTAAAAGAATTGAAATTAATGAGAAAGTTGAAAATGTTACATGTTGGGTATACGCAAAATGAAACCATTACAATAAATGGTATTTGTAGGGGAAACCCTTTGACACAAAAGGTATCACAAGAGTAGTCTTCCCAGACAATCTATTTGACTAATGTACTAATAAACAAAACTAAACAACACAGGAAAATAGGTGATCCAATAAACCAAAACAACTAAACATAATTAACACAACAAGCTAACCCTCATTCAGTTGCCTCTTATGTCACTATAACATAAATTAGTAAACAATCAAAAGTGAATGCATGCACAGAAATTAAAATATCCATTCAATAAACGAAAAAAGCATGCACTTACAGCTCAGATATATAACACGATGCACAAATGAATTTGCATATATGGTACTCGTATTCGGCCGATATGAATTAGTCAATAAAAATTACGTGTATCAGAGCACATCAACATTAAGCTGAAATGGGAATTTCAAGAAACTGAAAAACAGAAAGGAAAATGCTACAAGCCAAGGAGGTCAAAGCAAACGAAAACATATGGGCGCATGCATTACAGCATGAATGCAGCTTCAGATCAAATACATGACAGCAAGACAAGAAAAACAGAGCTGTACCAACAATTTACTACCAGAATATTTAACGGTGACTCATTTGTGTCTCTAAGACAGTGTTATAACCAGCAAAGAAAACAATTCTGTGTGTTTAAAACAACAACGTTCAAGTTCAACTGCTGAAGATATCAACTTCTAATTTCAAAGTAATAAGTAAGGAAGTATAAGGAATTCTAAAGTGCAGTTAAATGGGGATTCACAATGCGCTTTGGTCCAACTGACCAAATAAAAAACGTCTTCAAGCGACTGTCTGAAATGCTGTATGACAAGTCCGGCTGTACGAGATCCATCGGCATCACAAAAAGCATTTTAAAGCAAAAATGTAAAAGCAATAACTGATCAGAACCACAAGCCAGCAGCATCAATGTACTTCAGCAACTTATTGCGGCATTGATATTCCAGTATTATCATGCATCTGTCATGTTATTAACCCTCAAATGGACAATCCACGTAGCAATTCCCAAACGATCAACTGTTTGGGGACAAGCAGGGTATGCAAAAAAATGTTTTTTAAACCCTCGGTATATATGTTCCCGAGGAAATTTAGAAACTGAGATATAATATAAAATTGGGTACAGATCATCAGTCCATGCAGTCGGCGGCCGGCAAGCCGTGGTGTAATAACACAGCATCGAGGCACTGCACTAGCATCAAAACTCTGGAATAGAAAGGCTCCCTCCGTGCCATCGAATGAGGTTGAGGAGACTTTTTTGTTCTTCTTACTGAAGTTATTTATCTGCCCGTCCTATTCATGAGCTAAACTGTTCAGTCATTACAGTCAATAAAAAAAATATTAAAAAACAACAAGTACTAAAATAAATATTAAAATACTAAGTCTGGCTAACACACAATCAGTATGCAAGTTCCAGAGAAAGCATAACGAAAAAGGTGTCTCTAGTGCATAAATTATTGGTACAGCCCTTAACTATCAAAAACGCACTAAAACACAATGACAGCAAGGAAGAAAGCTCACTGTTCTCCATAGCTCAGTGTATCGGCAGGACACCTGAAAATTAGACCACAAGTAATAACTGACAAAAAGTCTACTCTCGTCAGCGAGGTACCAGCCAGCACATGCTCTCTAGCTTATGACCCTAACAAAAGCATCAACACAGCAAATTGAAAGCAGCGTTCGAAAATATGTAGCTTACGTTTTGCAAATTAAAAACAATCAGGTTTTTAATGCCATTTCGGAAATGACGAGCTAAAAAGTCGTGAGCAAAAGGTTTAGTTCTCAATCTTTGACTAAGATCACCACTGGCACTTCATCGGAACAACTGCCACTTGCAAAATTTCACATTTTACCAGCCATTGCGTTTATATACCAAGAGTACTTTGCAAAGGAAGTTCACACAAAATATTTTTTTAAACAAAAATGCCTACATACTTCAATGATAAGAGGCCAAACTGACTCTGGTCTCCAACACTATACACACGTTTTATTGTTTTTTTTTTCCACAGTACAAATAACGTGACGTTTGCATTTTTTAGCTGCTGTACACATTTTCTCGAACACTGCTTGCGTGGACACCGATAAACGCACAGCTAAAACAGACATAGCATGGCTCAGAGAACGATCAGTGAATTACTTACGGCGAGTCTACAGAACCAAACTTCAAAGTCCAGTCAGTGGCCAGCTCATAATCACTCAAATCCTACACAGCCACAAGCACGCATTAATTATACCACATGGTGGCTGATATTCAAGCTTTTTTGTGCACTTTAAAATTGATGGGCGTTTGATGGTTGGCTTTGAATTCAAGGTGGACGGGAACCAGGTGAAAATGCAGAAACATGTGGCATAGATCTCTGATGAATAAAAGCATCCAATTTCCCAAAACAATATTCTTGGTCTTGGTCTACGAAACAGTCAGTACCACATAAAAGAAATGGCAACTATGAAGAAGTTAAAAAGTCATCAGACGCATATTTTCCAATTAATTAATAAAAAAGTTCATATCTCTACCAGGATCTTAGTCATATTTTGTTACATTACATTGGTGTAAAATATCTAAATTAAATCCGATCACGTGAACAATCGGTTTTTGGCATCCACCAGTCTGCTATATGCTCACGGGTGTTACGTAGTTATGGAATTCCAGTGTCATCACTACATGTCGTCTCCATGATTATGCACTAAGCACAAGCGTAGTCAGGAACTTG
>Ga0056115_1001330_pt1 | contig 11660 bp, 7 predicted proteins | sample WorMetOlspDAHAB1_FD_77007 | JGI IMG/M metagenome (GOLD analysis project Ga0056115, IMG submission 77007) | Marine gutless worms symbiont microbial communities from Max Planck institute for Marine Microbiology, Germany - Olavius sp. DAHAB.1 ... | reverse complement strand
CAATGCAGTAGTCAACTGCGAGCGTCACTTCACTTCCGGGTTTTAGCTGTCAGACTGGTTCCGTGGATGCGTTTAGCCGATCGTTAATAACTTTGCGAGTTTTTAATGTATGCATTTCATTGTTTGCTGATTGAGAAAGAACGGTTTATAGTTTCATAATTAATCTTAACTTTCACTTTATGTACAATGAGTAATTAGTTATCGATTGTTAAATGTGAACTTACTAGTAATTGAACAGGTTTCCCGCGCATTTGTGTTTACATTTGGAGAAAGTGTGTCACTAAGTAGGTCAGCCAATCAGCTGCGATTTCTCTTACAGATATTGTTATCTATTTTAGGGGTGTGGCTGGTGTAAAAATAAAAAGAAAAGCTGTGTACAGATTTGTAGCTAATATGTGACGCCACAACATCTTTACAAAACAGTGAGTGAGGTATGATAATAAATAATAAGAAACGCTGTTTATCGTAATTGTCGTGATTTATGAGCATAAAAAGTAAATATTTCAACAGTTGCTACCTCGGTGTTAACGGCGATATCGCAATCCAATGGGAATGGTCAAACTTTGACCACCCATAGAATCCAAACCCCTTAACTGATTACGATAAATCTTTACACAATTGATTACGTCCACGAGACGAACACGTAACCCGAAATTTGTGCCAATCGGCCGTAAGGGAGTGCCTGGCGGACATTAGAAGAAGCTTTCGACTAAGCACTAACTTAGGCGAACTAACCTAATTGAAGTTAACCACTGGGCGAAAGTCGCTAATAAACAGAAAATATTAATGTATAAAACCGCAGTTTATGCGCTGGTTAATGGCGTGATTACACATCAAAAACAGGAAATATCAAAAAGGTGATATTGCTCAGCAGTACATTGACACTTAGGCAATTTCATGTCGGTTTTCGTCTTTTTGGAACTAGAAGGGTTTGTTTGTTTTACTCATTATCATCTAAAGAAATTAAGTCATGTGAGAAATTTAAAAAAACAACGGTGTAGTGCATGGGAGGTACATGTTGGTAGGGACTGGTGAGGCATGACGCCATGGCCTCCTTCATGCTTAAGTGCCGCCATGCTGCGATGCATAGCTGGAGCGGAGCGAGTCTCAAAGTCGAATAAGCCGAGTGGAGTGGTGAGCGTGGGTCAAAAAATCAAGTGGTGCGTCAGCGGAGCGAGCGGGAGGTCGCTTGCGTGGGAACAGAACGGTGAGCAGGAGTCCCGTAGATGGAGGTGAGCGATGAATGGCAAATTTTGCTGCTCCGCCACATTCTTGGGACTTCAAGCGTTTAGTAAATTTTTCGGACTTAGCACAGTCACATTGTATTGCATGCTCGTTCGGAATAAAATATCTATGTAAACACAGGCGTTTTTTGTACTAGGTAGATGGTTTTTCACCATCATTCGGGCGGAGCCGTATTGGGGGTTTGCCGCTCGTTTTCTATATCAGGATTAGTGCGTAGCGGAAGTAGCCATATTGTTCGTCGCATGGTTCTGGATCTCATCGAGAAATCATATCGTTATATGTTACAAGTTGACTGATTAGTGGTAAGTTGGGGTTAGTGCTAGCTTGAGTGTTTGATGTTTATAAGTCTGCTTGTACAACATCCTTAGTCACTGCTACTTTTCCCAGATGTGTTGTTGATGAGCAGACCATGTGACGAGTTGAGTATAATCTGGATCTAACTGCTGGAGGTCATCACATACTGTTGCCAGCCATGTTTGTGAAGGTCTTCCTAGCAGCCATTTCCATTCATATGGAACATTCAGTAACATCACTTGCATCTGACAGTGGTGCCTTTCTCAATGTGAGCTCATCAGTAAAAGAAGCTACTCGGCTGTTTTCCGTATTGCATGAGCTAGGCATGATCGGTGGTTGGTGTTACACAAGGTCGGTAATGTGATTGCGTACAAGTCTTAGAAACGATAAATTTGACGCATTGAATTACTGAGTCTGTCGTGCTTTTAGTGTGCTGTGTAACGGTGATGTTTTATTACGTTTTTCATTGCAATGATACTTGGTGTTAAATAAGATATTTACATACTGTACATATATATTTGTACACTGTGCAGAAATGATACGAGTGCTCAGTAAAGGTCCTTTACCGTACTACTACATGAAAATTACACTGTATGTATTTTTACATTAAATAACCTATGTTTCTTTCTTCATATTGGTATATTGTATAAATCTTGACTTCTGTGTTGGAAGCATTTTGACATTGTCTTGCAGTACATGAAGACAGATGTACTGTACACAGACTACTGTTTGTGAGTGTTGAATTTTTCAGTATTTTTTAGTGTAATACTTGTTACATATTATGTGTTGCTTTGTATGGTGCTCAAAATTATTAGAATAAGCCAACTTTGTACACTGGTCAAGTGTCATAATAGACGACAGAGTCACGGAGGTTTTTGTTGTTTGGGTTTGTTGTGTTTTTTTGTTATTTGTCTTTTCTTTGTTTTTTTCTTCTTTTCTGTCTCCAAGCTTTCTTTTATGCATTTCCTGACAAGTTAAATGTTCAACTTACTGTTTGTTTACTGCATGTATGATGTTACATTAAAGAAGTAAAAAATAATAAATAAATGAAATGTACTTTAACTACAACATAGTTTTAAAAGCACGATATACCATATTTGTGCTGAAAATGCCATTAAATTCCAACTAACTAAGTTGCTTATTATGTATGCACATGTACATTTAATCGTCGAAATTTTAATGAAAAATGTGTAATGGTGTATTTTGAAATAGAGTTTTCGAAGCAGATCAAACACCACCAGAAATCTGCTTGTCAGAAATGAGGCAAATCATCACGACGGCATTGCGAACTATTTTCGGTGAAGTAAGTCTTGCTGATATTACCTATTTTTACTTAAAATTTTGCTCTCTATTCAGAGATTTGACTATATTTTGGAGGCAATAGGCATATTAATAATAGTTATGTCGATTTTGGAGGGACAGTTCTGCATCTGTACCTTTGCTGAAATGGCATCTCAATTTTTAAGTGGTTAACACCTCTGATACCTGTGTTACCACCTTTAAAACAAAGTTTGTTTTGTGTGAATTTTCGAGGCAAAATGAATTGTAAAACAAATGTCTTGTTGGTACTTATTTTTGTTTTGTTTTTTTGGAGGGGGGAAATGCCTAATGTTGTCAGCCATCACAAGCTGAGGCTTTTAAAAGGCCCAGTGCCGTGAACACTATGTTTTTGGTGTGTATCGGTAAAAGGCTGAGGTCTGCACATGTGTGGCGAGGAGTCTTTGTCCAGTTTATTATAGTTGATGGCCACCCTGCACGATACTGCTGCCCATCCCTTTATAGTTGATATTTATAGTCAAATGTTACTCACTCACTCGCTCGCCCACTCACTCACTCTTTGACATTGCTAGTTGTCATAGATGTAATGTATCCTGTAACCTTCCAGCAAACCTTTCTATCTTTGTGTTTAACCTGCCATTTAGCTGTAAAAATTTTTGTGCATTTTTTGGATATTATTCCGATAAAACACAATAATATTAAAATGTTAACTAAATTGAATATTTGCTCGTGTGAAACTTCAGGACGGAGCTGCAACTCGCGTGGATATTTTGAAATATTTACCAGAGTCAAGAAAATCAATCTTGCGCATTCCTCAAAGGTTAGTGGCTTCTTGAGATCTTAACGATACGTTAAATTGGTTTTTATCCATAACCATTTTAGTGACTCTTGTAACACGCCACTGTAGTACATTTTCACTGCAATTAGCGTAAAATAAATTCTTCATTTATGTGTATTATTATTGCTCTTCCAATGGCACTGATTATACTGTACTGAGGACAAGGACAAAGGTTTGGATCTTCCTTTCATCTGGAACTCTCTTCCCAAACATGTCTGTTCTGCTACCACCAAACACTGTTTTAAGTGTTGTCTGAAGACTCATTATTTTAACATTCACAATAATACCCCCTGATTCCAAATTTAAAACTGATGCCTGGCTGTTCTCGCTCGTAGGAATGCAGACACGATTTAGTAATAATAATAATAATAATATTGCTGTTATTATTAATGTGTATTGTACATGTATTGTTTTAGTAGCTTGATTGTATTGGGAAAATACGGCTTTGATTGAAAGTTGCACAAGTACTGATAGTTTCCAATACATTTGTATTTTCACGAAACTCCCGAGTAATGTATGACAGTTGTTTGTACGTTATTTTACACACTTTGCTGTGGTGTTAGACAAAATTTTTTGAATCATCTTTTGCATTACGCCAAACATCGGTGTTAACTTTGAGCACTTCTAACACTGAGTCTGTTATCAATTCAAAAAGTGTATGCAAAATAGGCTCTACGGCCAAAGACTCTAAGGCTGAAGTTTTGTGTTAGAACTAGTTCTTATCAGTACAGTGTGGTACAGTTGTGAGCTGTGTGGTACATTTGTGATCGCGGTCATTTATCTGGTTTTCACTTATATGTGTCCTACGTAAAGTTTCCTGCAGCCAATGTGGTGTTTGTTGCAGAGATTATGTGAAGGTGCGAAATGCTCTTTGTTTGTATGGCAAATATGGAGACCGTCGTTGTGCGTTTCGAGTAAAGCAGGTGTGTGGTTGTATTAGTTCTTAGTGTATCCATTTGTTAAAGTGTTTTCTTGCTGTTTTCATTGCATTTAGACTGATTGCGGGACCAGTTATGTCAAAGGCAAACACTTAGCACTGACATAGTGCCAAAAGCCACATACCTGCAGCCGCCGCGGCACTGTGCGTCACAGATGCCGGCGTTCAGCTTAGGCCGCAGGCCGTGCACGCACATAGAGACCCTGAACCCTGTGGCCATGCAGCAACACACAGCCCCAGTCTGCCGTTTTAATGGTCTCCACCCCTTAATCCATGCAGTTACATGTATTACAAATTTGCCGACTCTGGAGGGATGGAAGGCTGAGTTGGCCTAGTTGGCTGACCAAAAGTGGTCACCTGTCAACCATGGATCAAGCACAGGTTAGGGAAAGTCAGCCGACCAAAGACCGATGTCCTAACCACTGAGCTTTGCTGCCTATTGTCTCTCTGTGTCATATGCTAAATACTGAAGTTATGTATTAATTGCAGAACTCGTGTATGCAGTGTATAATAAGTAAATAAGTATTTGTGGAAAATATGAGAAAATTGGTATTACATGGCCTCAAATCATGATTGGATTTGGGACGTTTAAGCCGTGTCACCGTTGCACAGTCTATAAGTTGCATTGCCTATACTTATATTGAACACTGGCAAACTGTACAGAAAATTGTAGCTTATATGTTTCTGAGTTATAAGCCTCTTATGAGACATGCGTGTGTGAGTGTCTCAAGTTCAGTCGTTTTCACTGACTGTACATACAGTACGAACTGTGATACGTTTATACGTTAACCCAAATTTCGTTACTTAGTTTTCGCTTTGTGATCTTTCCTGTCTGTCGCCAAGCCCAACGGTTTTTCAGCCCGTCACATCTCGAACCAGTTTCAAACCAAACGGACTTGCTTACTAATTTTACTGATGCATTGCCATAAAAAAAGTTGAGTAAAATGACTTTATTTCAAGATATTTTTTCATGTGTTGTTCCAGGCATCTGCCCATTTGATGTCGTTGGCTGGTGAAACTAGACATCGGTGACAAAGACTGCTATTGTTGGACATATTGTAAAATTAGTTTTGCTTTGTCAAGTGGTATAAGTGTTCAATACTGTTTGTAAATGATCAGTTTGTTAACGACAAGGCATTAAACCCGAAGACTGCCTTGCCGATAACAAACTCACTGCTGTTGAGGAACAACAAATTAGGATGGGAAACTGCGGCTGAACAAAAACGGCTTCGGCCAGGCTCTTCTTCGAAAAGTCTGCAGAGATGGTGCTGAAGTGACTTGAAGTCGTATTTGTTGAATGTGGTCCATGGCTATACTTTCGTTTCGTTTCTGTTGTGTGCATGTGTGTGTTTTAGGTCTATGTGCTATTTTTATTCATTATTGCATAAATTTTAACGGTATTGCGCTTGTGCAGTTGAATCATTTGATGATTATACCACTTGACCTCGCTTTGTACGTGCACAGAAGTTCACGATCTCACTTTGGTGATGCGTCTTCAAGACTCTCGCAAATAATTACATTATAAACGGATTGTAAAAAAACAGGCGACATTTTTTCGCGGAAACGTTTGTGCATGGGTTTTCCCTGAAACCCATCACAACTTAATGAAGTCAGTACTGTGTCAGCGGACATTTCGACCGTATCCGCCTCCGAAATGACCTATATTGTGTCGAGTGGGGCGTTAAACTCTACTCACTCACTCACTCACCGTCGTGCTTTAGTATATTATGTAGGTCGTAGGCTATATATTCCGGAGAATTTTGTAATGGAACTTCACTGGTGGGACGAAATTATCAATAGCGCCAGACAAATAGTAGCCCTCGGCGGGCGCCATTGAATCTGGTAGCACCACTGCTGAAATGACACTGTATTATGTGCAGCTGCTGGTGGTGGTAAGGATTAATGCTCCCAGCAGTTTCTACTTTCTACGTAAAAAAATCCCTGGGAAATGCTATTGACCTTCTGCAACAGTATGAAAATACTGAAATGTGCTTAATTTATTATATTTTAGTCGCGGCCTACGATAGTTTAAACTGGTATGGCATTCGTATCGGAAGCTATAGATCAAACCTGAGCTTTTTCTTGTGGCTGCGATGCGAATGCAAGACCGTATGAGTGCGCAGTCACCGTTAACAGATAACGTGTGGCTGCAGTGGAGATTGGCCATTAATAATGATGGCGAGAGCAATTCGTTTTCCCTGGAGCATGAGCACGTTCTATTCGGCAGTATTAAGTTTGAGGCGCAGGGCGTCGCCAGAACGATCGTTTTTTCGATATGTTTCGATATGTAGGTACAGATCAGCAGCTGCAAAAGGCATATTTAAAATGTTCCGATAAGCTTACCATTTGAACCGGAAACTCCCAGGCGCGCAGCCAGAGAGTTTCCTTCGGAGGATTGTGAGAGATTGAATGAAATGTGATCTGGCCTGAACTTAGATGTAGTTTGGGTGTAATGTCAGCTGCAGTAAAATTCTAGTAACGTGGCTGACGTTACGACCAAACTATATCTCCGGCCAGATCACATTACATTCAATCTCTCACAGAATGTTGGTTAATGAGAGATTACAGAAAGTTAGCATTAAATGCAATTTCACGGTCACCCGTGTAGCTGGGAACCCAAAGCTCGTGCCCCTCAGTTAGTTTTAGAGTGGCTATGTCCCTGGCTGGGATAACGTGCCTAACTCTGGTTTGGGGACTGGTAGACTGGCGGTATAATTCCGATCCGTTTATAGGCCTACGCACGTTTTTATCATGCGACAGCGCATGGGGTGAGTGACGTCATTCTGTCCACAACAAGAAACGCCGCCATGTTTGAAGAATGACGTCCCCGCACCTCATGTACATTTGATATATCGAGATATATTTATTTCATGTGGCAGCCAAAGGCTGGAGTAATGTACAGATGAAATAAATGCTATACAAAATAAAAAATAAAAAAACAATAAATGGAAGCTTAGAGATAACGAATTAAAGAGTATGGAATAAGGGAATTTTGAAATTTAACAGTTCTGCATTTAAGTCTTTAATAGCCTATGTGTCGAGTCTTCACTGTTTCAAATCACGCTTCTAGACCCTTTTATACATTTCCTACAGTAGGCCACAACCCAGGAGGCACTGTCCCATATGGCAACAGTAGTGCACACGCCGAAGAGCTATAAGTTGGAGATCTTATATTAAAATCCCATCTTCTTTGTAACAGCAGCAATCCCATACCGGAACCGTATTCAGATTATAGACCTAGAATGATGTCGAGAAATCTTTGGTGGCTTGTGTCGATGATCTGCGCTTGGAAAATAAAGCTGGATTTAAGAGGGGGGGATCTCTCGGCGAAGAGAAGAAAGGGAACAATGAGGAAAACGGGATAGCCTATGCTGCCCTCGCTCATACACAGGGTGGCCTCGAAGAAAGTAGGCCTACACCACTGTCAAGAATCATCATTAAATCGGATTAAAGTCCGTCAGTGAGGCTGGAGTTTTGATCAATTTTGATTACAAAATATAAGCTCGAGATCATTATGTGTGTGCATTTAATCTGTTTAATACTTTATGTGAGACCTACTTTGTGACGTAATCAGTTGCGATATGGTAGGCCTAATATATGATAAAATCGAGATTGAAAACTAGAAAAAAAGAAAATATGGAAATCAGAGACATTTTTACATAAACCTTCATCTAAAAGATGGTGTAGGAGCACTATTCAGATCTTGCCGAGGCGATCTGATGCCGGCTGACATTATTTATCATATCTGAGGCATATCGCTATACTTTGCGGGATAGGCTAGTTAGGTCACGCACAGAATATTCACTATACCAACCGATATTATTATAGTTATTTACTGATACTTTAATTTGACGAAAAAATCTAATCTCCTTGATTTAATATGATTTCTTGATAATTTGTTAGTGGCTTACTTTTTTGGGCCACCCTGCATCACATCCGCTGTAGCTCACGCCACACGCACGTCGTTAGTCGTCAACAAAATATTAGGCCTAAAGCGCCGATTACAATGTAATAATAATAATAATACGAAATTTATATAGCGTAGATCATAATTAAAGCACTACCCAGCACATAAAAACACGGTAAACTCAAAAACAGTTAAGATACAGGTAAAAATGAAAATAAAACCGAATGGACATTAAAATTAAATCAATCAAATAACGATTGTCTGAATCACTGTGACGAGTGAAAATTATTGTCTATAAGAGGTGCGTTGAAACAGTCAAAACGGCCGGCGCATAGGATGTTCCCGCGAATCAGGTCGAGCCGACAGCCCACCGCCGAAATTGCAATCGCAAACCATTCGCCGATGACGCCCGCTTGGATACCGTAAGCTCGTCGAAGATTTAACAGTTGATGAGAGACGGATCAGGGCTGCGACTCTGCGCGATCGATTGCAGCTTTAATTCGTCATTCCCACCCGATGATTGCCTTCCGCTCCCGACTCCTGACCAGTAGTTAACTGGCTATGCGTACGCCATGCCGTTTGCACATTCGTCCCGTCTCCCACGCTGTCTCGTTCTTATTCGCCAATCGAACGCATTTATAAACGCGTGAAAGTTCGCACATTTTTTCAAGGCTACGACGAGACAAATACAACCTTTTCAGGCTACACTTGTTGATTGACTGAAGAAAACGCCTTCTTGGAAACAGACGGACCTACTTTGGCGCCCTCTCTCGTCGAGTTCGGGGACTCATCGTTGATAATTTTCTCGGACGGGATAAGTATGGTCCTGCAAACAATGTTTCTTTTCATCTTTCAATGTCGAATAGAGAATCGACCAATCACTACATTATTGTGCGCCAAAAAGTTGACCAACCTAGTCTGCCGCACAAAAATAAAAGAAATAAAATGAGAATTAAAAGTAAAGCGTAAAAACCGATCGACGAGCAAAGAAATCCGGTAACCAGTCTATAGAGCCACGAGATCAGTCTGACAGAAACAGACTATATATGGTGGAGCAGGTAGGGGGGGTAAGATTTCCTAAAAAGGTTGGTATTGGGAAGGGCTACTGGAGTATATTTTTCATGCCTGTATATATACAGGATGGCCCAAAAAAAGTAAGCCACCGCCAATTTTTCAAAAAAATCGTATTAAAGATTGCCAAAGAGATTAGATTTCTTCGTAAAGTTAAAGTATGAAGCAATCACTATAATACAATCCGTTGGTAATAAACATTTTGTGTATGACCTACTTTTGTGACGTCATTAACAATGCCCGACCCGCAAAGTAGCGATATGCTTCACATGCAGTAAATGATGTCAGCGCTCCCTCTGGCATCAGCTCGCATTAGCAAGCTGTAAATTCCATTTCAAAATCTTCTTTTAGATGGAGATTTATGTGTACATTTCTTTGATTTCCATATTTCCATAAAAAGCATTTGACACAGTGGACCATTCTATCTTGCTTTGAAAATTGAATAACTATGGTATTAGAGGTATAGTATACGACTGGTTTGCTAGATATATATCTAATCGGTTACAATTTACTGCTGTTAATGGCTGGTCCTCTTGTAAATTACCAGTGACGAGTGGAATTCCGCAAGGATCCGTTCTCGGTCCTATACTGTTTCTTATTTATATTAACGATTTACCTAACAGTATTCCAGAGTGTAAAACCAAATTATTTGCTGATGACACTAACATATTTTTGTCAGCTAAAACCTTAAATGAACTTGAAAAACAAGCTACATCTTATTAATATAGGTCATTGGTTACATGCTAACAAACTCCACTTAAATACTGATAAGACATGTTACAGCATTTTCTCTCCAACCAAATCTCGCGTCAGTTATCTACAATTGACATTTAACAATACTGAAATTAGGCATGTAGCTACCTCTAATTACCTGGGTGTGTTTATAGATGAAGATTTTAAATGGTCAACCCATTTTGCGGCTGTGCAGTTTAAACTTCAAAGAATCATTGGCATATGTTTTAAACTACGCTATAAGTTGCCAGACTGGTGTTTGAAAAATATATATTTTGCATTTGTTCACCCTTACATTTTATATGGACTTGAGGTGTATGTTTGACATGAGGTGTATGTATGACAAACACGTTTGTCTCTGCATGATTTTAATAAGCTTACCAAACTTAATAATAAAATTTTGCGTGCTTTACAGAAAAAGCCATATAATTGCTGTAATGAATGCTTATATACTGAGTATAATACCCTTCCACCCATACAGTTATTCAGTTATCAGATCCTGTGATTAGTTCATATAATGATTTACTTACCAGACTCAGTGCCATTCATTTTTAAAAGTTATTACACCCGCAATAAATCTATACATGATCACAATACTAGATATAATAAACTGCACCAGTCTCAAATTAATTCTAAGCATGGCCAACACTCAATTAAATTCAAAGGTACCCTGTTGTGGAACCAACTTCCTCCTAAGTTATTAGACATAAGTTCTCCAATAATCTTTACGAAAGAAATTAAGAAGTTCTTAACCTTGAATCCGTTATAGATGTATTGTGTGTCGAAATGTATTAAATCTCCTGCTGATTCTATGAATCTACCTTGTGTAGCACACCTAGCAATTTAGTTACAGTACTTTGTTGTCGTGTTGTAGTGCTTTTTGATGCATGTTATTATGCTGTGATGCTTGTATTCGACTTGTGCTTGGAGATTTTTTGTGTTAATTAATTTCCAGTATGTTTAATGAGTGCAACTGTGGCCTTAATTAAGTTCTTGTTGTCTATATTTTTTGTCTTTTTTTCTATGTTTTAGGCGGCCAGCTTTGTTGAGCATTGCTCCTCTGGTAGCCTTCTGCAGTAGGACATTGTAATGAACTAATGATAGAACTAACTACACAATTGTCTTGTTTATATTGTTGCCTACTGTGGAAATAAATATTCTTCTTCTTTTTTCTCTTTTTCATTTTTTCATTACTATTTTATCATATACTCGTACATTGATTTTACCCATATCGCAGCTTCAAACACAGCAACTGATGACGTCACGAATTAGGTCATACATAGAGTATTAATACGAACATATAATATTCTTGTGCTCATTTTATAATCAAAATTGGTGAAAAAAATCTAGCGTGGTTG
>Ga0056115_1001329_pt1 | contig 11665 bp, 11 predicted proteins | sample WorMetOlspDAHAB1_FD_77007 | JGI IMG/M metagenome (GOLD analysis project Ga0056115, IMG submission 77007) | Marine gutless worms symbiont microbial communities from Max Planck institute for Marine Microbiology, Germany - Olavius sp. DAHAB.1 ... | reverse complement strand
CGCACATCACTTTACATACTTTTTTAGTACATCTACGTCAACTAGTTGTCTTTACATCGAAAAACGTGATCAATGAGAAACTGAGAAATATTAACTACGGTTTAACGGCACTTCCAGCAAAGTGAGGCTATATCAAGCCTAAAAAATTGCAGTAAAAACAAAAATACGGTAGTTAAAAGGTTGATATCAGTGACACAATTAAAAGTGTTGCTTTGAAGAATGTAATAAAATGTGTAAATCTCTCAGAGTCTTGGTGGCTGAACGCCCAAACTGTTGCCAGTAAATAATTAAAAAATCACTTGTAGGAAGTTTTTAAGTTTTTGCAACACAAAATATGTCACTTCATACTAATCACACGCACGCACACCTAAAGTGACGAACATGATTAACTGGCTGCAGTATTTGTCTCTGCATCTGTGTGTCCTACGTGTCTGAGCACAATTGAACCAGCAAATGCAGCGACATTACGACCCAGTATGGTGACTGAAAACCAAACTCAGTAAACGACATTCATGTTAATTAAACCAAGGACAGTGTTAAAAAGTGACCACCAAAAACAACATTGTAAATTGTAGTTTAAACTGTTAACACTATTTCATTTTTTTAACAAATCATGTTATGATTTTGCAACAGGAGATAGAAGATTTTGCACACATGCTCCAATTCCACTGCCACAGTGATACAAAGCCAATTTATATTTATCTAAAAACACACATTCTATGAGACCCTATATTTTGCAACATTTCACATGCTACACAACTTATATAATAACAATAGCATAATAGAAGAATAGCATAACCAGAATTTCAAAATTAAAACCAACATTTATGTACAGTTGTACACTATTTATAACATCCACAATCCACATCTTTACGATCCTTACACAAAATGGCAAAATTAACATTTCAATAAAGCTTTTCATTGTGAATTTTCACAAAAATCCAAAATCAGTTGTAGCAACAACCGTGTAAGTATGCGAGTGCTAAAAACATGATTTATTTGCAATAAAACTCCTTCATGATGCATTCGTGACTTCAACTCACAATAGTTGTATTTCAATGTGTCAAATTAAGATTTACCCTGCAAATTCACGAAAATGTCACTGTATAATTAATAACTGCTCTAGATCGCCCGTCATATTTTAATGTAAGTGTTGCATTAGACTTACCCTGAAGATTTGTAAAAATGTCAATACATCATCCAACTGGCACTGCAACACAGTGACTATTGCTGACAGACGACTAACGTCTATCATCTGCTGCCACAGAATGGCGCAACTCAATTCAACCAAACCACACAATACAATATCTGCATCCAAATCACACAATGACTGAGACTGTAATACTGCAAATTCGCTGAGTTAATAAATTAAAAAGATATAAGCCGAAAAACACATAAAGAACGTATGACACAAGATGCGACAACATCAACTTCCATTAAATATACTTACTATTATTAGGTGGTATAACAGCAGTTGGTTGATTATTTCAGATTTATCAGCACTTTCAGCACAATGATGCTGCTATGTAATGCCATAACTGACTGATTGATTGCATTCAGAATTTGTAATTTAGATAATAAGTTGATATCAGTAACAAAGTTAAACATATTACACTTTGGGAATACAAAAGCTAGGAGTTAGGGGCTTAACAGGAATAAATTTATCTAGCTCATCACCAGATATTATTTTACATGATGCAAACTATGCTATAAGCTTAGTTCTAACGACAAAACTAGTAGTATGCGAGGCAACTTGAAAAAATAATCACAAGTCGGTCATTTTCTGGCTAAAAGTCTGCAGCTGCTTTTGGCTGGCGTGGAATGAACCAGCAGTTGACAATGGGCATCTGCGTTGGTGGCTGGAGATCACATGTTGCCGCGTATGTGTATTGGTTGGGGTCGGTTGCGGTTCTCGTGATGGTGACAGCTGAAGTGACTGCCAAGACGGATAAAAATGTGAATAGGCGGCTTGTCGAACGACTTGCGGTGCGGCACTTTCATACAATTCCTTCAAATCAACACACATACACCAAATGAACACAAGACTGTCCAAAAGTAGTTCACAAAAATCAACTGTTTCAAACTATTATATATTTCTTACTAAATCTTGCAATTATGGAAAAAAATCAGCCAGCTGATAAACTAATTTGCACACCATACTATGAGAATTGCAGCATACAGTGCAGCCTCACAATGTTGAAAAATACCTTAAATTACAATGTTTGGTGATAATGCATTTTTTCTACATTTAATTTCAATAATCCACATACAAAAATAATCTAATGAAAAATTTCTTTTCAGAGACTACATGATAGTTACACAAAGTTGACAATAACTCATCCGACTTTTTTTTGAGTAATCCAGTTTTTAAAATACACAGAAATGAGAAGCTGCAAAATCAGAATAATGGGAAAAATTAAAATTGCATACAAACTCATACAACGCACTAGCTCTGAGTTGTTCATTGATTACAAAACCATATAAAGCTATGCCAATAGCCATATTTGTGAATAACATTAAACCTGCGAAAATTTATTCATCTGCAATGTATCACAACTCACAGTGAACACAACACAAAACTATAAAAAAGACGAAAAAGTAGAACACAGCCTACTATTTCACAAAAAGTAAAAAAAAAGACTTTAACAGAAAATGAAAAAACTAATATAATCCAGGAACATTTGCAAGCTGAAAGAAACAAATTTTTAATTAATGTCAACACAAAGTTTGACATAACAAAGATAAACCAGACATCTGTACCACTTAACATTACAATGTGTTGTGGAACATGAACTCACCGTAATACTTGCACCAGTAAGCAAAAAATGCCACAAATTCACAAAAATACAAATCACTCACAGAATAGACAATTAATACGAAAAGACATTATGACTTGCTGTTTTTATTCACTGATGCTTAAAACACACCAAGTAACATATGCAAGTAAACATTAAATTCTGCAAATAGTATTACCTTACATTTGCAGTACCATAAACTAATATCTACTACTACACAAAAATTGGAGGTCAGTGCATCACAAGAAGCTATTCTTTAAAAATTGGGCCTGAGAAAAAGCGAACACATCAGAAACCTGTTCAAGACATGGAGAACTTTCCACAGGTGGCTGCAGTTGTCTTAAGTTCGAGTAAGGCAAATGCACAGCCGAAGCATGTTGGCGTTCAGGCACTGGCAAAACGCTTACAGGCAGAGCTGATGCCGATGTGTGACTGCTGTCATACAACACATATTATTATGTCAAACCAGTCTCGAGTTCGTCGTTTGGTGCACTGACAACAGCGATAAAGTAACTATACATCAAGCCCAGTTAGTACTGCGCTGAGTTCCCATCTGCAGGGGTGCCATCTTACTTGTTAAGCAGCTACAGACCAACTCAGCCTGGACATCCTCCATGGGACAGCACAGTTACTACTAGTGACAGTCTTAATCACTGCCAGCAAACACTGCAAGTTCTATGTAACTGTGTGGCTTAACGGCAGGATTGCTGGCATACTAGCTCAACAATTACAGGCACTGGCTGTTGGTCAAACCAGCCAGCAAGCTGATACTGGAAATATGCTAGTTTACACTTGCTAAAGGCGTGATTCTGTATCGATTTCAGTGTCTGGAAGGGGACTTTTTATGCATGTGGATGTGCATTGGCTGTCACCTAATGAGTTTGTAAAGGATGACCAAACTGTTTATAACAGTTAAACCACACAGCACAGCATTTACTGGCGACAACACTCCTAAACTGAATGCATAAAATACGGCATATCTGCCTGAAGAGTGAGTGAGTAAGGTTTAACGTCCCACCCGACACATGATAGGTCATTTCAGAGTCGATTTTTACATAGCCCAACCAACAGTATCAGTAGCACAGAAGGGCAAAATCCTCTATACAGGTAAAAAGGATCAATCTGATGAAAACTTGCTCTGAAAAGGTAAAGGAAAAAAGTAACAAAAATTTAAAAGATATGTATAGTGCCATAACTACAAAAAAAACTGTACAAGCACTTGGAAGACAGAACCAAACTAAGCTGTTTGTCTCAGTGGCATAGTGGTTAGGGCGTTGGACTTGCGACTGGAGATCGCGGGTTCAATCCCAGCCGCTGCATTGTCGAGTGCGACCTTGGACAAGTTGTTCACACACATTGTCCACCGCCTCTGAAGTTACAATCTTATGGCGCTATATAAATCAGTTTAAATAAATAAAAAATAAATAAATAAGCTAAGACACATCCGTCTGGCTTCACTACCAAACTTTGTCAAAATTGATTAACAACCAACAGCACAGAGCTGTCAATGTTGCTCAAGTTATAGACTCTAGCTTACCATTTACAGTATGAAACTACAGCCTGAATAACATTTTCTCCTTTTTAATGACAAGTACCAGAGGAACAAGATATCAACACACTGGCATCACCATCATGATTAAATTTCACAGTTTAGTATATATGCAGTGGTACATATGTATCTTTTATTTCAGACTTTTACCATAGTTATGAGATTTCTACTGAACTAATCCCGACCTGGACTCTGGACTGTCCATTTCCAAACCAGAGTCTTCCCTTGCATGTTCTGGTTGCACATCTTTGCCAAACGATGAAAACTGCAACGCAGCACAATCACATCTCAAACCATATTGAAACAACCTTATAGAAATCGACACTCGACTCGATTCAACCCACACCCAGAAAGATTCATTGCCACATGATATTTCCAGTGTACTCTATGTGCTGACACTGTCTCAGCCACTTTTGTAAGTTGCTACCACCACATTCTTTCTGTTTGCTTTCGGTAAACTCGTGAACCTTCCATACTGAAAACTTTGCTTTGGTATTCATTGTTCATTCATTCAAAACATGTCAAAATCCAATAAAACCATACAATTTGTGTACATAGTTCACAAAACGCCAGACTTTTGAGGCTGACTGCTGAACTAATGTGCTACAGTGGCCACTTCTGATTTCCTTTGAAATAGTGCATAATATGTTTCTGTAAATAATTTTAATAAATGTAGATATAACATATTTCTGTAAAATACAGACAGATTTTTTAAAGTAAAGCAATCACAATACTATTTACAGTGAACATGTTTAAAAATACCTCAAAGCCTCCCATCAATTATTGCCAGTAACAGTTACCGCATCATGCCAGACCTCGAAAAAAGACATCAGTCTATCCCTCCAAGAAACACACTGTATTGACATATATTGACTTGACTTGAAACATATCCAGACCATCCAAAATTAATAGCAACTGATTCAATCCAGACCAGGTATTTAATTTGGCCAGATTATGAGTATCAGATAAGAACAAATGCAACATTCATTGATTGAAAACCTGGTTAGAAATATGTCGTTTCGGCACACATTCCTACCTGTGACTGAGGCTGCTGATAAGATAAAGTATCATTGTCAGACCGAGATGTCGACAGCCCATCACAAAGTGTAGTATCAACCTGCACAATAACATCACACCTCCATCTCACCGTAAACAAAGCCACCTGAAGCTACCTCTTCATTACTGGAACTGAGTGAACTTCTGAGGCACAGTCAAACACACTAGTAAACTGCTCATTCTGGGGGCCAAGCAAAATAAGTGTTATAACAAAACGAGCATTATAATGAAATGCACCTTCTGAATGGCATACAACGCGTAGTAATGGACTCGTAGATCATGTGGGACAATCATCAATAACGCCAGTTCGAAAACAGCAAGCAACAATGTTATAACTAAAGAAAACTCATCAATTAATGAAACGTAGTGTAATGCTGGCACTAAACTCATGAGGTTAATAAGATGTATTGAAGAATAACACCATCATTCTTTATAGGGATCCAACGTCCTATGAGCGTTATAACTGAATAAGCACTTTAACGATGAGTGTTATAACGACGTTGCAGTGTACATCCAAACACACACACACTAGTGAATAGCTTTGTCGCATTGGAGCTCGACAATTATATTTATATAACACAAAAAATTCTCGGTCTCCTGAGTCATGTACAATCTGACGTCAAAATCTTTTGATATTCAGCCAGTTAAAGTGCATCAAAGCAAAGCATAAGAGCTCACTGCATTGATGTCGCTCAAAACTTAAGCAGCATTAGCAAGAAAAGCAATTCGTAGTTATACTAGTCAAACTATATCTGTTTGCGCTATGTGGCAAGTTTTCTATTTTCAGACAGTTGAGACAACAACCTATACTGTGCTGATATATAGGGACTGTGCAACTATTTCATGAGAAATGCACTCATCACAGATGTCACAGTGTCAAAATGAACTGGAGTGCAACATTTTTTATGAAGTGATATTCAAATTTTGAGTGACATTCATGCACCCAGCCCTAAGTATCACATAAATCAACAAAAAATCGCAACAATGCACTGTGACGAACTGTGGCAAAACAGCACTAATTTAGTGTCAAGAATTTGGAAATGTAACCTCTTGTGCACTGTGACTGCGTGATAGTTGCTCTTCAACGGCTGATGCAGCATTCTGCCCACCGACTTTGCCCAATGAACTCTCCATTTTTGAAACCGCCATCTATATTGTACAATTTTGTCAGAAGCAAAAAAGATGAGCTAAACAATCAAAACAGCATGTTCACAATTTTTGAAAACGTGTCATGCAGCTCTGAGTAATGACTGATAATTGCTGCTCTGGCATCTACACCAAGCTATAACAGTAATCCAACTGCGATCTTTTTTAACAATGATACTGCTCTAATTGCTCCTAATACAAGCTTGCCACAGCTGCTCTGACAAAAGGACTGTGAAATGGTTTGTGAATGTGTGTGATGCACATTACTGAATGTAGCTCAATTCTTATAAAACATCTCTGCAGAAGCAGATCTGGCTACTGCCCAGGTACTGGTGGTTTGGGGCTGTTGGTCAAGGTGGTGATGTCGTGTTTCTGCTGCTTATATGCTTATTATGCTTATATTATTAGCAATTATTATTATTATCATCATCATCATCATTACTATTGTTATTATTACCATGTACTGTACTGCATGTAAGAGTTTGATAATAAAAACAAATAAATGGATAGCCACTAAAACAATGGCAAAAAACACACTACAGTGTACAAACACAGAAAAATTTAAATGAGGCAAAAAGTGTGGGAAGCGTACCTTTGTCTTTACGACTGGAGCAACGTGTGATTCAGTCACATGCACAGGCATCGGAGACTTCAAGCAATCGACTGGCAGCTCACTGTACACAAATAGGTTATGCCCACACACAAACTTAGCCAATGCCACACACACACACACAATCATCAGCACCACCATGAAATAATTTGTAAAGTGCCTATTACATAGGATGAGAACAAAGGTGCTACATCAAAAAAATCAAATTTTAATTATAAATTTATTACTCTAAAACACACAGATAAAACTTGGAATAAAAGATACAAAAGTGGTACAACATTAAATGCAATACTAAAATGTGTACCCTCAAAAGATGAGTACAAAAATGATACGATATATAAATGTATCCAACATAACTTAATGATCATGTACAGTCCAGGCAACCAACATGAAACTGTCCAATGAAGAATAAAGCTGTAATGCTGACCAGTAACTGCATAATGAAACCAACCAACCGATAGCCAAAAGAGGGTAGGTGTGGGTAACTCTGCTGCACTTGCAGTGGCTGAAAGGGATGACGACATACACCCAGAACACCATGGTATGGAGGCGGAGCTTCTCCCTCTGGTAACCATGACGACCGTTGTCTATTAATTAGCTCTCTACCAAACAAACATTCTCCTCTGCTACAAGTCGACAGCAGTGTAATTAGGAATACATTAATAATTCTGGCCATCTGGTCTGACCAGTAAGAATGCTGCATATCTTTGACATGCCTCCAATAAGTGAGTGAGTGAGTGAGAATGCAGCATCAAACACAGTTAGGTCATTTTGGAGGTGGGCTTGACAGCCAATTGCTTTACTAATGCTGACAAAAATGAACAGTATAATATAATACACAACTCAATACAACTCCATACACCTAAACAGTGAAAAAAATTGATTGATTGGGATTTAACGGCACTTTCAGTACAAACAGGCTACATCGTGCCTTTGATAAGTATGTTGCAGTTAAAAAGTGAAACTAATGAGAAAGTTGACAATGTTACATGTTGGGTCTACATACAATAAAGCATTACAATAAATGACTCTTTAATCTAGTATTTGAGTAGGAAACCCTTTGACACGAAAGATATCACGACAGTAAATAAAACGAAAAATACACAACCCAATGCAACACAATAATCCTAAACAATTTAACACAATAAACAAATACTAACCCTGATTTGGTCACTCCTATGACCCTTGGTCAGGAAACGAGTTGGCCCCTTTTGGGGAACTAAACAACGAAACATCCCTAACACAAAAGCTACACTGTAGTGTATGTTTCACCTCTTACGACACTTGGCCAGGAAACAAGGTGGGATTGCTTAACAGCTCCTGACCAACATGAAATTAACAGACCTGCACAGTGGCATAAGGTGACAGCATAAGACAATCAAATGCGACCCAATAACATTCAGTTCCCGAGAGAACATTACATTTGTACAAAATAACTATAAATTTCAAAGGAAAGCAGCAGCAATTCTGGCATAAATGTTTACAACAATGAAAGCACAGCTCAACTGAACTGGTTGAAAAGACTACTTACCCGCAACTCTTCTGTCGTCGCTGGCGCATTCGTTGTCTCGTACGTGGAGAATATTTCGTGCGCAAGTTCACTGCATCCGTTCTGTAGAAATGCATCACATCCATTCCACTGACAGTTGACAGAAAACTTTCTTTAAGCAACAAGCAACATCATTAGCAATAAACAAAAACTCTCTAAAGATAATAACAATTTCCATTTCTCAAGATTAACATTTTAAAAACTGACTGATTGCATATGCTACTCACTCGACGTGTGTATATGGAATTTCTCGCAGCTGATCATTAGTTAAACCTGCTTCTGCTGGATCAATGTATCTGTTCAAACGAGAAAAAAACATTTAATGAAATTATTATGACAAGTAATGCTTCATTCTCTTGGCAACAAACGACAAAAAGGTTTCAGTAAAAAATACAGAAGCACATATATAGAGGAATATACAACTGAATGCAGAACAATGTTAACCAAGAAAAAACACCAATCCACCATCAAAAAACTACGACAATTTAATTTTATGATACCCAACATGCAGCGTAAAAGCATAAGAAAAGAGACAACAAATATGACCTGAAATGTTGTGCCAACTCATCAGGTGGTCTTCTGCAGGCAGAATGACTACATGCAAATAATCAGAACATACATTAAGATATGGTTAAATTAATATAATGAGTGTCTTGTCAATTCACAACTCATCCTATGTTGAGCACATAAAACACACAAACTTGAAAATGAATGCAAGCTACAACATAATTCAAAAGAATAGACTTACAAACACACACACACACACACAATATACTTTGGCATATGCACCAAAAAATATGTAACTTTAAAACTTTGTTAAACCAGGAGACCACATAAGCGAAATACAAAAGATAAAAATCACGGATTTAGCAAACCTTCGATGACGACGCTGACAGTTGATATCAGAATGAGAAGCTAACGAGCAGCAGGAACTGTCAAACATCAACAAAAAGCACAGCAGTGAGAAAGACTGGCAAAGCAACAAATATGAAAACCACCAAATGAGCAATCAAACGGTTAATAAATCACTCAGTTTGCTCGGTCTGAAACATGCCAACCATCCCTCACATTATGAGTGAATTCAAAAGATTCAAGCCATTCTGAGAGCATTAATTAAGTATCTGTTAGATTTAACACTAAGTCCATCTCAGCAGTGAACTGATACAGTGAAGCAATACTTCAGTCAAGATGATCTCAACCTGCTGACCACCGATAACTACGCTGAGCCAAAAAAACTATATTTCTGAACTCCAGTTCTAATCTGATACCATATCCTACTGCAGACCCTCACAAACATAGTCTGCATTGTTAATGGCTTCACAAGGGACAGCAAGTTTTCAACTGCAGAAAAGGTTCTTACATACAAGTAATTCAGACAGCAAAACAATGCTGAAAAACCGTTTGTCAATGCTAAAAAACCGTTGACACACTAAGAAAATTTGCCGAATTACTGAATAAAATGAGAGAGATTTGTTTCATTTCATTTGGCAGACAAAGGCTGGATTAGTACAGAGGTTTGCTAATCTTTCTACACGCAACATGTTACTCAAGTTTACTGTTCTACAACTTTAACCAGAACAAACGTGGCTGATATCCAGCCGACAAAATCCACTCAGGATTAACTGAAGGTAACATGTGTGCAAATTCTATCCAGCAGATAAACAGCATCTGAAGGGAACCAAGTGTTCGCCCAAAACAAGCCGAAGTCTTCTGTAGGCCAAATGCTCAATCCACAAAGAAGTGTTGAGAATGAATTAGCACAAGGCCAACGTGCACCCGTACGTGAGGCGAGCTGTCTTTGTCCAGTCTCTTTTAGTTCACCGGCCACACTGCAATTCCCATTGGATGTCCTGTCTCACTTGGAGATGGTATAATCATCCAACACAAAACAAACCCAGATGCATGTCGAGCACATCGAGCCAGAGTTGACTGTGAGCCATCCCAGTGACCATCAGCGGCGTATGTCAGTGTTTCTGTGGATCTGTTACGCCGACGTCGACGACGCAAAACGAACCCCAGCTCTGACTCACTCTCCGTAAAATCTGCCATAGCTCGACCCCTGCACCCATAAACATATAGGGTGTCAAAGCCATCATGTGGTAACTGCATCCGATGCATATTGTAGGGCAAGTGCGTTAAAGCAGCATAACAACCTGAACTTGACTATGCCCGACAGTTGTTGAATATCAGCAGTTGAGCTATACCATCTGCAAAGTACTGCGGCAGAAGAATTTTTCAGATTACTGCATCTTACCTCACTCATAGTGTACAATAAGTAGCTTGTGTCTTATGCCTATTCAATGACATCAATCACCCACCTATCACATCTCAGCTAACAAAAACAAATGACAGAAAAAAAACTATTTTTACACCGTGCACTCCACTGCCAAATGTGCCATGCGTGAAATGGTACCTTCACCAGTGAATGGAAAACAGTCTACCTATGACTCTGGGTGACAGCATAAATTTATAAGCCATGCCACTCCTAAATTCCAACTGCTAATATATAAAAATGCTAACCCCTTTCAATTGTGGCCAATAATGCAACTGAAAAGAACATACTAAAACAGCAAATATGCAATGTGTACCCGTGATTTTGTGGTCTGTAGATGTCTGACTGGTTCTCAGTCTCACATCTATTAATATACGAATATGCTTGGTGACGACTGAAAAAACACACCAGCATCAGTAATAGTGTCACATTCTGTCATTCACAGGCTTTTTAATGCACACAACACTGTGTCAAAAACACCGCTGCTGTGACATCTACTTGTGACTAATTTATCACAAGAGAAAGCACAGCAGCCTAAAAGCATTACCAAACATAACCAAAGTCATTAGTTAGCCATATATCCGATATCAGTTTGAGAATCATTATGCAATTTTTTATTTGCTAAAAGTTAAATTATAACTTTAATGTTTATTTTTCACGGTTACTGTTATGATGCGAAAAACATAAT
>Ga0056115_1001328_pt1 | contig 11669 bp, 7 predicted proteins | sample WorMetOlspDAHAB1_FD_77007 | JGI IMG/M metagenome (GOLD analysis project Ga0056115, IMG submission 77007) | Marine gutless worms symbiont microbial communities from Max Planck institute for Marine Microbiology, Germany - Olavius sp. DAHAB.1 ... | reverse complement strand
TTGTTTTTCGCAGGCCATTGTTGTCAACGATCAGTCGCTTGGCCGGCCGGCCGCCGGTCGGACGGTTGATAATTAGTTTCACACCTACGCGCTATTGATTCCCTCTGGGCGGCGCTAAGCTGCATGGCTAGCGTGCATATACGGTCGGTCGGCTGCAGTCCCCGATACTACAATAAAGCCTAAAGACGTAACTGGTGAAAAGTAAAGTACCGTAATAGCAGCTATAGATTACCCATTAATCAAACGGTACAATATGCGTGTACTAACCAAAACAGTGACAGTGTTGCTGTTGACATCAGGAAGCTTAGTGTACGGGAGTAACACCTTGTCAATGCTATTCTGTGCAGCAGTAGCCATGTGTTGTAACCGGTTACTCTCGACTAGATAGCAGCAATAAAATTGGGAGTTGTTGTCGTTGCAGAATTTGACACAAAAGTCATAATGTTTACTGTTTAGGTTCAATTTCACCGCTGTAGCGACACACAGTAATAAATAAGTAAGCAAGTGACCCGGTGAATGTTTTTAAATAAGTAAAGAAGTCAACTTCAGCACGGTAACTTCAGCTGGCAAGTTGCAAGAAACAGACTAACTCTGAAATTAATATGTGACGTTACTATTTTAATCTGTTTGATCATCCTGCCCTATCTGTCTGTCATATATAGGTCGTGTTAGCTTTTATTTCCTTAAGTGCACTGCCTTGTTGTCCAGCTGTCTTTGCAGTATGTTTTTAATGTGTTTTAAACGCGTTATTTGCCGAGCAAATCAATGAATGAATGAATCACGATGGGACAAAGTCAGTGCGTTGATGCGTTGCTCCTAGCCGGTAAGTAGTAACTGCATGGCTTTGCGAGCTGCCATCCCTTAAACCAGCTCACAAGTACTGCACATTGCTATCATCCCGTTGCAATACTTGTGGCAAGGGCATTCAAGGGCCCAGACTTTCCACCCGCCGGGTGAAGCTAATATGTAGCCTGTTTTTATACGCATATTGCATAGTGACGGAAAAGATCATCTCTGCGGGTAGACACTACACAGTGACAAAGGTGCAAGATCTGCAGGATTGTAGCAGCAAAAAAATTGCTGAACGTCAAGTTGTGTCTAATAACTCGTGTTTTACTATGTTTCTGAACAAATATAATGATGACAATGATAAATGAAAAGGGCAAAACGCTGGGTGGGCATTAGCAGTTACCAAAGGGCTGGTGGGGAAATTCCCCAGCACTTCGTATGGTAAAAAATGCCCTGCTATACCATAGTGTGTGCACCTAACTCAACCCACATCTACTGCGGACAATTAGACGCGGCTCCGGCTGGAGCGTGTGGTGATGCTGAACAGAAAACAAACACAGCCGATGAAACAACGTTGTAGCAAAGTGTAATAATACGCTGCCAGAGGACAGCAGCAGCGAGCTGTCGGCGCATACACACAAACAAACACACGTCGGCACACACCGGTATTTACACAGATCATCACAAGTCGTCGTACACAGGTACACAGACAGACAACCTCTTGGGAGCACCGAGACCCGCAGAACGACAGACTGCACTGTGCCGCCAAAGTCAGAAATGAAACCAACCACCCAGTCGCAACAGAATTAAAACGGCAATGTGACAATTACAACCTAAAGTTGCACAGACCGTGCAACAACATGTCTCGTATAAATTTCTCTGGATGCGTAGGACATGTGTCTATATTTAGTTGAATGTTTACGATTGCGTGCTGCTTAATAGTAGGGTTAGGGTTAGATTTAGTGCCTGGTTAGTAAGTTGTTATGCACACATATTTGTGCGACTTTAGGTTGGAATTGTCACGGACCAGAATTAAACACTCTGACCAACCAGCTCAAGCTGTTAAAAACCCTCATTGCAAGACAACGACCAACCTCTCACTAACATACTGTGTATAACGCCAGCTTACGTCTGAATACAAGTAGTATCCATTTCCACAAAACACAACTCAACATTAAAGAGGGCCCACCACTAAATCCAGCCCCAACCACAACAGAACTAGACCTAAACCTAAATCTTCAAAAATCAAATTAAACAAATTTCTAAGGCGCCAGTAAGAAGGGCCAGTTTCCCACGGACCACAGAATTTTGAGCTGAGCCAAAGAATTTGATGAGAGATTACAGCCATTACTAAACATCTGATGCACAGCATGACAGGCATTTTCATACTTTAAATAATCCGAAAAAGTTCTCCATTTTACTGAAAAACCAGTAAGCTGGTGATGCACTTACCGAAAGTGGAATAACAATCTGACCTGTTATTTATATCGTAATTATTATGCATGGTAAAGGCACGCTTGTTTTGACCAAAAGGCATGTTCAATAACCTGCATGCAGCAGCCGCCAGATATACACAGTAGTATTATTTTGACATCATTATGCGTCTATGTTCTGACGCAGTTTTACCATAATTTCATGGAACAACGTTGCCTTAAAAGCATATTAGTTGTCAATATGTGTGACTAAAATGCACTTTCGTCCCAGAAATGGCCTATTATGTGCCGGATGGAACGTTAAAACTTGCTCACTCCAGATTGCTCACTGGATTAAAATGGAAATTGGTCATACTAGATTCAAACTGGACAAGATGAATCCTGCTTTCACTTTCAACTTGTGCCAACTAGAAACCATATTTTACCCAATCCAAGACTGCACCACCGTGGTCCACCTAGCAACCGATGACACTACAGATTCAGCTTCTTATTGACACTGTAAGCCTTGCAACTGTTTATTAATGTACACAAAAAACACTCAATAAAACTAATCACAGGATGATAATTAAAGTGCACAAAACCAACTGCAGTGGCAAGTGAAATGTTATGAAACTACGAACGAAATTGTCACCAAACAGTCGCTGCAGAAAACGAACCAACACAGGTTATAAAAAACCCAGAAACACAGTCTCTGTGTATCATGCAACAAACTGATCTAGCATATTTCGAAAACTGGTGCAGAAAAACCCAGAATATCTATCAGCTACAGAAAATGTAACGGAAAATATGAACTACGAAAAACAAGTAAACTTCTAATGGATAGAAACCAGACACATACAGTGATAACGGAGTTTGTGTACCTAACTGAATACACTGACCCTGAGGAAAATATACCACGAATTATGGACAGAAATGTCAAAACTGATTCCAAATATCGAATCACAAAACCGATTTCAAGAATACACTTTCTACAAAAACTTATATGGCGCAACAACAAACGATTTTTCTGCAAATAACTAAACATCGACAGCAACAAAATTTTTTCTGCAACACACCGTTTTTTAACGTGAGTGAGTAGAGTTTAACGCCCCACTCGACACAATACAGGTCATTTCGGAGGCGTAACGTTCAGTCGCTGCAACTTTTGTCGCCGAAAAGTAACATTTCGGTAAAAGCCGACACTGCAAAGGTCTCGAACATCAAAACAAAATGTGAATGTGACCCCTAGTTACGACCACGCGCTACAAAGTTGAAGGACTGGAAAAAACCCAAAACAACTGAGAATCAAAATAGTGGCAGCAGGTTAAACAGGCAAATAAAACAAAAATTTTGAGAAAAAAAAATGGCACAATAATGCAGCCTCGCATGAAACTCCTGGTGTCTGCAGGACATGCGCATGCTGTTTGGGAGGACAGCTAGGATAGCAACTGAATCTAATCCTAACCCTAACACTCACTGGATGAAATAGTTTGCCGACAGACCAGCCTGCGGCCAATCAAGTCGCGGACTGGACAATTCGCAGACTAGCCAACTCGCCGACCTTCCGCCTCCGAAATGACCTGTATTGTGTTGAGTGGGGCGTTAAACTCTACTCACTCAACTCGCCGACCTAAATCTTTTGACAGAAAATTTCTGGAGCAAATAATCACTCAAAATGCGATACTTAAACATTTGCTGTCAGCGAGTCAACTAGTCTGCAACTTGACCGACCTCGTTTTGGTTTGTCGGCGAATTTTCCGGTAAGCGCCAGGATTATGATTAGATTTAGCGTTCGGTTGGGTAGTGGTTATGCACACGTATTTGTACTAGTTTCCGTTGCCAATGAATGGCCTGCAGCAGTACGAGGGCAAGCTGTGAACAACGCATGCGAAGTGTCACGCTACCAGACCACCGAGGTCTGAAGGTCAAAAGTCATACGAATACTGGGCTTGTCCAGTGAGCGACCAAGTGACTTGACAAGTAAACAACTGGACACGAGGACTGACCACGCAAACTGACCAACAAATTACAACAACGACAACAAAACGCCTGCCCAATCAGCTGTATTATCAACACACGGTCAGTCGGTCGGTCCATCCCCTTCGTTAGCAGTATTGTCCTTCGGTCCGTTCCGTGTTTTAGTTGAGATCCTGGTCCTCCAGATATCGATATTCGAACTTGAACTCTTCCTTCTTGCGCTGGCTCCATTTCTCGTAGTCGAAGTAGACATACGTCCCCTGAGGCAGACGAGACACCACACGTCAGCCGACAGATGTACAGAAATACTCTAAAAATGTGCTTAAAATGTTTACGGTTAAGTGCAAAATGCGCACAGCACCATGAGTGACAAATGCATTTCCGAAACTATAGTTAAGTTTTAGTCGCGGCATTGGCAAGCGGTTAAATTTATATTTATAAACTGATTTATAAAGTGCCATGAGGTCGTAACTTCAGAAGCGCCGTTTCTTCCTAGCAATGGTCAAAACCATCTCCGGTACTCATTGCACCTACCCACGGAGGGATGGCAGGCTGAGTGGGCCTGAGTGACCTGGATAAATACCAGGATGGTAGACACGCCAAAAGTCATCACCAATCCCAGTACTAAGCGGGCTTGACGCAGCTTAACTTCGTTGATGTGACGAACGCCGTTACCACTAAGCCAAACCAGCCACTGCTCAAAGTGCAAACAAAATAACATTCAAAACCCACAATACAATTTTCTGGCGCTGGCTTGCTCCGTAAAAAAGCAGAGCCCTTTCCGAACCACTTGGCCCGTAGGCAGCACTGATCTCCGATCCCGTGGCCCTCAGCCCGGCACCAGCCGAAGCTGCAAGTCCATGTAACCAGTTTGTCACAGCCATGGTGGTAGCTTGTTGCATGGTGTGCTCGTTTACCGCCCCAGCTTATGCCACTACCAACACACACCGCTTGGTAACAAAAAAAGCAATGTGTGTGAATGACTTGTCCGAGGTCACACTTGACAGTGCAGCGAATGGGATTGAACTAGTGTTTTCATTCCCGGGCTCCCGTTTCCCGGGCGCCCGGGATTCCCGGCCGTTCTCATTGCCGGATTCCCGGGAATTAAAACGCCGTCATTCCCGGGAAAAACGGGAACGAGTAAAAGACAATTGTTCATTAAATGAGACGCCAGGCAGTGACAATAGCGCGATTAAACGGCAATTGCTAGTCAGTTTACAGCATCAGGCAGGACCACGCAGCTGTGTACGCAGTGTTGCAGCTTTCAGGCCAGTCGGTTGTCACCCCTGCCTTCCCGGTCACGAGTCGCGATTAACGACTCGCTACTAGAAATCTGATATCACAAATGGCTCATGCTTGCAGCTGCAGCACCGCACTGCACAGCTACAATAGACAGTGCACAGCAGAGTGCAGGCTGCAGGGTGGTTAAAGCAGAAATGGCCGTCTTCACCAGAGGTGAACAAGCATATCCGTAGGCCTATTTGTTGTCCATACCACCGACGTGCCTGGAGCCGAACAAGCGTTTTCCGCAGAGGAGCCCCCAGCCAAAATCAAATTTGGTGCACTGTCGCTTCAAAATATGCTGTCTGGTGGCAGCAGTTTCAATGATTTTCATGAGAATGGCCTAAGTTCAAATTTTTAAGGTTGATTTTCATGAAAAATCATAAGTTCGTGCAGTTTAAGCAGTACCAAGGCAAGCGCGACCACGTGTTCTTTAGTTCTAACTTCTCATCTGGACCACCGTTTCTTAGACACTCACTACTGACTACTGACATTACAGCTTGCGTATTATATGTACTGTGATGTCAACTTGCCACTGTGGATAACTTACAACAACTTTACCTACGCAGTTTCATTGTTTTTCATCTTCTTTATAGTTGATAAAAATTAATAATAACACTTGCGTACAGCACGTTGTTAATAGATTTTTTGTCATCAGTCACTCATAATATACGTCATTCCCGGGCGCCCGGAAATCCCGGGAATGAGAACTGCCATTCCCGTATTCCCGGGAATAAAAATACACGTCCGGAAATGGAAACACTAGATTGAACTGGCGATCTCCAATCGCAAATCCAATGACTTAACCACGGTGCCGCTAGCTGCTAGTGGCATGCTGAGTGGTATTATGAAATGAGAGTCAAATGCAGATACAGAATGAGAAATTGCACATGTGACGTGACCGACCTGTTCGAACTCTTCGTTGATGGTTTTTGGCTCCTCGTGCCTCTGGAACCACATCATGTACTTGGAGTGGAACCTCCATGATTTCTGCTTCAGCGCTTTCGCTGCCAAGTACTGAGCCTTCGTGCCCTGTCACACACACACAATCGTCATCATCGTAAAACACGGTAAAGGTTCAGCACTAATATCACCACAAGCCGCATATGCTTCACCAGCATTGTGCATCACAGACAGGGCCGGCATTCAGGCTAGGCTGCAGCCCAATCCCACACTCACAGACTTTGGCCTGCAGCCATAAGGGCATCATCATGAAAAATCCGTAAAGCGCCAATTACAATAAGAACATAAGTGCTACACGATACATGGCAAACTGGAAAAAAATACAAACTGAATAGCGTTCAGATTGGATGTCTGGAAAAAAATTATTCCCGACAATGGGACTGGGATAATTAAAGGGTTGTGAATAAAATCCGGGCCGGCCTGGTCAGATGTAGAGCCCAGACCTGACCATTTGCAAGCCAGAACTAAACCTAACCATAACAACCATAACGATGGCCGGGTTTTAGGCTGTGGGTCCAGCCGGAATTTAGACCGAGCTTACTTGAAGACATATTCAACGGATGCCAAGTCCCAGAGTAAGTGAGTAGACTTTACTATGCCTCCACCCAATAACGAAAATCACTGACACACAAAAAATACCAGACTTCAGGGTCAGTTCATATCGTGACCCTGAGGTGTTCCAGGTCAAGTTCATCGTAGAAAACGGAAAAAAATTCTTTGGTGTGTAAGAAACTGCAGCAATAAATAATAAATAAATAACCACTATTTCCAAACGGCAATCTGACCTCCATGTAATAGAAAATAAAGAAGAGCGAATTGGTGTCAAGCTTATTGAAGAATTCGGGCGAGTTCAACATCGGAGGCGGAGTCAGCGGATAATACGATGGCGTCGGGCACGGATTGCTCGGAAAATACGTTCTGCAAAAAACCAACACTATTTATTATTACTATTACTATTATCATTATCGTTTATTACGCCATAAAAGGCAGCATCAACACATACAAATAAGACAATAAAAAGCACAATATACAGTACTAAATTATATAAAACATAAAAACGTATAAAACGTAAAAAAGGTAAATGCTGCACATGACCTACATGTACATGATAAAGACACAAGTTAATGAACTGTACGATGTCACTGTAGGCGAATTGTCACTACAATTTATATCCAGACATTTTATTCTATTATTATTAATATTTAATAGCGAAAGCATCGGCTATTGTAGTGATACACGAGTATCGGATTGCACAAAACCATCGTCTCGAAGCAAGACTCCTGTTTTGATGATCGTTTAATGCCTTAAGAAGATTTACACAACCTTATATTAGCTACGGTAGCACTTTCGGATACTAAACGTGACTTCTAAACTGGCAAATATATGGTGTCTAGTGGAGTTTCTTCACAGGCAAAAACTCAACAGCAAACACTGGACACCAATGTTGATATGCCTCCATTACTTACATGGCTGTCATCGTGACAAACATGCCTTTGTTGGAGGTTTTTCAAAAACGTTCACCAGTGTTCCTAATTTTTAATGTAAAAACTGCCGTGACAAAATTTGAGAACTTCTCGGGGGTAAGTGAGGGAGTAGAGTTTAACTATGTCCCACCTATTATATTATATTATATTACATTAATTACATTACATTACATTACATTACATTATATCACATGACCAATACTGACAAAACTGAAGAAAAACTCATTACACTCGATAAACCTAAACACAATAAAGACGACGAGCTATCCCGATTCGTCTCTTCTTGCAAAACTTGGCCGCAAGTACGAAGTTGCTTATTCTACGGCTCTGGTTCTTAACCGATTTCAAACTTATCAGCGTTAATCCGTGTGCAATAGAACAATGCTCAAAGGAGCCAAGGTAGCAGATCACTAGCACAAACCACAGTTCTAGGCAAGAGACATTTTCCGATAAGTAACATCATCGACATCATCATCACTGACAACACAAATCTACAAAACATCTATTACACTGACGGTAAAAAAGGTAAGGTTCAAGTATGTGGCACCAGAGACAGGCCGGCATCCAGCCTCAGCTCATAGACTTTGGCCTGCAGACGCACATAGCTGTAGACTGCGATTTCGAACGGTCTCCACCCCCAAAAATCCACGGATTATTACTCATTTACCTGCCCCATGGAGACGGAAGGCTGAGTTGGCCCCATTCTCGTCCTACTCACTTTCTATGCATTCCAGCATTACTCACCGCAATCTCTCGGAGTCCGACGGGTGAGGCAGGTGTCGATAGGCGGCTTCGAGCATGGCCAGGCGGACTAGATGATCCTTGCTGAGAGGTTGGGGACCCAGAGGGGCTCCACCGTAGAGAGGGTTGAGACGGATGGTGGTGGTTGACGATGGAGGCTGCGTCGCCTGCAGCGTGAGCTGGTTCATCGTCTGTTGCTCGCTCGATGATAGCGGACGCATCAGAGATTGCAGCAGCAGGTTGCTTGATATGTCTACACGTCGATACATACACACACACACAACATGACATAGAAGCCCAGTTCCCAGAGGAACACAGGCAGTGTGACAATGACAACCTGAAGCGGCACAAATGCGTTTGCATAACAACTTACCAACCAGACACTAAATCTAATCCTAACCCTAACCCTAATCCAAATCCTAACGCTACTACTAAACAGCACGCAATAGTAAACATTCAACTAAATATAGTCACATGTCCTACGTATCCAGATAAATTAATACGAGACAATGGTATTGCATTATCTGTACCACTTTAGGTTGTAATTGTCACACTGCCAACATAATATACACACGATGACACAGAAACCCTGTTCCCAGAGTACCATCATTAAAGGGACTTGCCCTAAAATCCGACCCGGGCTGGCCCAGAGTGCAAAACCCAGCCCAGGTGTTATGGTTCAGAATAAGGTGTTTTGGCTTACAACGTGCCGTATCGTGGCTCTGGGCCAGGCTTGATTTTATGCACAACCCATCGCCAATATTGAGTAAGTGAACAGAGTTTAACACCCTGCCCTGCCATCCGATATAAGACAGGTCATTTTGCAGAAGAATACACACTGCGAGCACTTTCCTTCAAAGCCCTTCGTCCACAATCTGTCGATATCTTTACCTACAAAAGTAGCAGCTGCTGTCAATTTTTGCTGCCACAGGACGTCCGCTTGCTCTCGAGCTAAATGCCTAACTTCTCCGAAGGCGTTCTTCTCACTGTCAAAAAATGTTCGGCAAATTTTGTGGAGTGTTTAAAAACACACGGCCGTTTCAAGACAAGCCTTGATCTTCAAGGCCGGCCTGGAACCTCAGACCACGAGTCTCCTGAGGACGAAACACTGACCAGTGCTGGAAGGCTCATTGGAGGCAGCAGCCGTCGGCAGTGCAGAGGACGAAGGACCGTTGTCGAGCGATGGTAAACGAGGCTCCATTGTCGACTCGAGGCTCGGCATTTTTCCCGCCAGTGACGATAGCAACAGCGATTCGTTCTGCAACAAGTAACATCATCATCATCATCGCCAATACAAATCTGTAATCTGTTACACCAGCGGTAAAAAAGGTAAGCTTCATGTACATGGCGCCACAGACAGGGCCGAAGTCCAGCCTCAGCCACACCCCAAGTCCATACTCGCAAACTTTGGCCTGCAGACGCACACAGTAGCAGTCTGCCATTTAGAATTATCCCCATCCCCAAAAATCAGGGGATTACTACTAATTTACAGGCCCCATAGGGATGGTAAGCTGAGTTGGCTCAAAGTCATTAGCACAGACTTGGACTGTGGCCTAGGCTGTATGCCGGTTCTGTGCCGCACAGTGCCACTGCAGCTGCTGTACCTGGTGCTGTCAGTATATAGGAAACAAACAAAAAATAAATAAAAATATGAGAAAGCCATGACTATTTGTAACTCAACTGTGCCTAAAATTGGTCTACGAGCTAGCAGAGGGTTGGTTTTGTTTTGTACAACATTGATTGTATGTGTAACTTACACTGTACACTAATCCAGCTTTTGGCTGCTGCCACATAAATAAAACCAATCCCTCTCTCTCTCATACAGTCGAACCCAGTCGAAAAAGGCTGACTGTGTTTACCGGCACGATGTGTGGGGCACCATTGGCGAAAAGCCTCTTCGTCTCGGCGTCGGCCAATTGCTGCTGCTGCTGCTTCAGCTGCATCTCCAACTGTTGCTGCTGCAGCTTGTACTGTGACGACGCCGACTGCGTTGCCAATGACGACTGCGGTGCCATGGGAACTGGCGGTGTCGCTGTCGCCGTCGACAACAAAGGTCCCACCAGGCTACCGCTGCTGCTGACCGCTAGCAATGACGGCGTCGTCACTGTCATGGAAACGGTGAATGATGACGGCTGGGTTACTGTCGACGACAGAGTGACAAGGCCATTGACGCCAGACGTCAGCGACGTTTTTGACGTGCTCGTCGGCTGACTCGGCTTATCTGTCACGCAAAAAAAACTTCCATGTAATATGCAGTTGATTTGCGGAAACTGTAATATGCAGTTGATTTGGGGAAGCTGCAGCAAAGTACTGTACAGTCATAAACATAAAGTCAAATAAGGCAAAAAACACGAAGTCAACAACAGCATTCGCACAACTACAAAGAAATTAAAACCAACCTACAACGACAGACCAATTTCCTTATACTAAGATATGCAAAACCATAGACAGAGATGTAAAATGTATCCTTCATTTATTTAACTTGATGAAGCTGACATTAAACAGCACAGGAATTTCCCGGACTGCAGATCAAGGAAATTCCTGCACTGTTTAATGTCAGCTTCATTTTCACTTATCAGCGGGCAGGAATTAAAAATGTGCGACACTGGCTGGATGTTGGCCACAGTCACACATTTCATTTGGGAGCCAGACTCAAATTTCTTGTAAAATTTTTGCCAGTTGTCAGTGGACTCGGCCACCACGAGCTGAGGCCACCACAAGGCCTTCAGTCGACCCAGTGCTCAAAATACAGTTCGGTGCGATGTACGCACTTGTTTGTGAGTGGTGCGAGCCGGCGACTTGTGCATAGCCGAGCCCTGACGTTGCAGCGTGGCTGCGACTGGGAGGAGGCGGAGTTTCGACACTCGTCTGCGACGTTAAACTGCGGCACAAAAACACGCGTACCAATCAATAGTTACCCATTCGTCTAATCCTATAACAATCCAATCACCAAAACCTACGTTCTTTTAAATGTATTACAGATAACTATAATAATAATATTAACACAAATATTATATATACA
>Ga0056115_1001327_pt1 | contig 11672 bp, 6 predicted proteins | sample WorMetOlspDAHAB1_FD_77007 | JGI IMG/M metagenome (GOLD analysis project Ga0056115, IMG submission 77007) | Marine gutless worms symbiont microbial communities from Max Planck institute for Marine Microbiology, Germany - Olavius sp. DAHAB.1 ... | reverse complement strand
TCAGTGGCAGTACGAACAGAAGCAATCTTGTCATCGAAAAACTTGTGGAGGACGGGCGCACTAATGTCTGTTGAAGGTGCACAGCCACGTCCAAGCAGCTGGTCAAAGGACTGCCAGAGGCGGGGTGGATGCTGCTGATCAGCGTTGACACGAGCCGTCCAGAATGAAGTCTTTGTCACGCAGCAGACTGGAGTATTGTCGACGTTGAAGTCGCCATGTCTGTACAGCTGGCGAGCTAAGGTCAGACAGCGACCCAGAACGCCGAGCGACACGTTCTTGCGTCCTAAGTAGCCGTTTGGCTTGGCTGCATTCCTCGTCGAACCACGCGTTGGAAGTACGGCGACGACAGGTCTTGGGCTCAGCTGGTATCTGTTGATCAAGTAGACGTGTCGTGTCATCGTAGAGCTGACCCAGTGCGTCACCGTCCATACCTTGCCAACATCGATCATCACATAGAGCAAATTGGCACCGAATAAATCAAAGTGTGAGCGGTAGTTCACACATACCGTCCACAGTTCACACACTGTGTTAACGGCGACATCCCATGGTCAAAATTCGACACCCCCCACAAAATCCAAACCCATTAACCGATTACGATAAAACTTTGCACCACGAGACGAACACGTACACCAAAATTCGTAGAAATCGGCCGTAAGGAAGCGTCTGGCCAAATACGTGAAACATAAGGCCTCTTCTTTTATATGTTTATTTTCTTTTTTATTTTTTTCCTGGACTCGCCTACTGAAGTGACCCGTGGATGGATTGTGATGCACAATGGCTCAAAACATGCAGAATCACGCAAGGATGTGCCTTTTTGGGGTCCAACCGATGGCTTAGGGGGTCAAATTTCCCCAAAATCGGCAAAATGGCCTATAGGCACGTTCGGATTGAAGATGATCTGACGTCATAGAAGAATGACGTCATTGCCGTCTGTCGTTTTGCGGCGAGTCATGGTTCAAGGCCTATATATAGTAACACAGGCCTTGCTGCTATTCACGGATATAGCATGATAGCAGTGAGTGAAAACTTTAATTATAGCCTTAATGCGCTAAAATAATGCACAATAAACAATAAAACAACGAGTTACTATGGTGCAATGCAGCAGTTAGCTTAGTGTGTACGCAGCGACATGCCTTACTTCTTTACTCATTATGTTTGTGTGCGCGCTGACGTGAAGATGACGCAATAGTATATTCACATACGCTTTGCACACAAGTTTTCTAACATTTTTGTGAAGGTAAATGACAATAAGATGCTAACAGGTGGCATGATTTTTGATAATGTCAGATTTTCTGATTTACGATCGGCGTACGACAGTATGACAACTGTAGGTGTGTCGAATCATGACCAAATTTGCGACATTAGTAGGCCTACATGCGACATGTTTGTGAATAGCAAGATGAGTGAAAATTAAACAGTGATCAAAATCGCTAACAAAACCGCAAATATTAATGTACAAAACCGCAGTTTATAGGCTTGTTAACGGAGGCATTGCACAACAAAAACAGCAAATATCAGGAAAAGGTCATATTACTCAGTAGTGTTATCTGTCGAATCTAGGGTCTATCCAATGACAGTTTTACCAATCAGGCACGCCATCAAAAATTGCCAGGCAGCAGAGATCTGGGTATGCATTAGCGCTTAAATCTCTAATATACCTGTCACAAAACATTAATTAGTGTTAATTTTTTCTCTCAAAAAGTACCAAAATTTCTTTGTTGAGAAAACATGGGTTCATTGTTAATAAACTTTGGCTGACATTCACCAACCTTATAAACACCCTAACTATTTATCGGCTACAAAACACGAGCTATGTAGCGTTTTACACCACCAACTGACATAATGCACGGTCGTTCTGTTTATCCGTAGATTAGGCACTATAAATTTTATTTAAAAAGTACTGCAACTTTTATTGCATATTGTTCATCATTTTGTACATAGGCTATTTCCACTCTTGTATGTTCTGCGTTTGTCAGTCATTTAATAAAGAAACTACTTACTTACTTACTTACTTACTTGTTCAAAAACTTCTAACTTTTTGCGATGACAGCAGGGTCAATCTTGGCATATTTTAACCAAGTGAACTGACGTCCCGATAAACTTCACGTGGTCTAATCATAGTTTAACCTGCAATATACAATCAAAATAACTAAAACATTAATTACCAAAAGAATTATCTCACCTCATGAAAGAAACTAACAACTTATAACTTCTACAGCAATGTGGTGACAGCAGACTTAAATCTGCAACAACAGTAATCTCTTCACTCATAAACTACATGCAAACAGATGCAGGACACAAGTTCATACCTCAAGCGCTTCATAAAGATCATTGTGCAGTTCAGTTGCATTCTTACTGAGGTTCGTCCAGTCATCACCAAGAACTGTGATGTAATGTCCGAGCCTTGACAATGCATCCGAAGTACTCAGCTGTCCTTCACTGTTTGCTATGACACATCATTAAGTCAAGTCAAATTCTTCCCAGATATCAAAGCAGAGTGCTCATTCCGCGTTATAGGACCAAGCCAGTAATGACGCAAAAACTAATGCTGTCTCCAGTCCCCACAACCTGCTACTCAATTCCAATCACCACAGGTCAGTAGCAAATAATAACATAGGCAGCGTGATGTAACAAACTCGGGCACCTAAGGTAATATGCAACAGTTTCACAGTTGAGACTCAAATCCACGTAGTCAGAAGTCTGCCACTATGCTGTAAGCCAGCGCGCCAAACTAATGCACCAAATGAAATGAAAAAAAATAACAGTTGAAATTAAATCCCATTCTTTCGCTACCCAGACAGCCTGTTGTCTACCTTTTCTTGACGAGATCTGCAGGTATTCTCTAAAATTCTTGAACAAGTGTTGAAGTGTGTATTCAGCGATGTTGAGGTTGTATGCTCAGTGGCTCACTACGCTGTTTTGTACGGGCGGAACCATTCACCCCTTGGCCGTAACCTGCTATTCTGAATGAGTCAATATAACTGCACTGCACTTGACATACTGTATAACACCCTAACTGATGTTCTAATTTGTAACAATGTTTTTAATCGTAGTACTGGCATGCAGTTACAAGAGGCTGATCTTTTAAGGAAATGCATCATGTTGAGAGATGGACTGATGCTACTGCCAGATTGCTTAACAGCAAACGACGTCAGCTTGATGTATGCGAGACATTGTACTATTGACTTTTTACTATTTTTTTATTACTTACTTCTGTACTTCGTGTACGACTGCATAATAAATAAATAAATAAATAAATAAACTGGACACTGCACACTTCAGCTTGGTGTATTTCTGCACTGTATTTAAAACACATATACAAAATATTGCGCAGCCACGAGTCGAGCACTGGCCCCTGGGTCCACAAAACGTCTCAGCTCATGCTCTCTGCACATATCAGACATGACAATGACAACATGTCTCACTCGTGGGACACACAGTTCAGCACAATACAACCAAGTACAGCCAGCGCATACAGACAGACCTATTTAACATCCTTTGGCCAGTACAAACTAGAGAGTATGGTGACAAGCTGGCATGTGTGAACAACTTGCCTGGAGTTAATACAGAAACAACACAAGCGACACAAGAAACCAAACCTTCAACAAATCCCATTATGACTAATACCGAATACAGTTCTGCTTAAGTGTACAATAAAAAAATCTTTCACATAAATGACACAGAATATTGCCGCAACTAACCACGACTTGGCTCCACATTGTTCTCCTTCAGCAGTGAACACCCAAATTGTAGACTTTGCTCAACAGACAACTTCTTCTGTTCCAGCATTTTCTGAATTGTCTGTCAGAACCAGAAATAAAAAATTTAACTGAGAAACAAATTGTCACAAATTTGCCACATATCAAACAACTTCGATTCACATATTCATTCTTATCTCTGGCAGAATCACACTCAACCAATTAGTGAATAGACAGCACATATAAGATAGTGATGATAATAATAAATACAGTGGTAGGCGTTCGTTACTTTTCACCAGGTTTGTTTCTATATAGAGCACTATAGCTATTTGGCCATTACGAGCTGCAAATGGCAGTGGGCAAATGATATAGGCTACACCGTGAGTCATTAAACAGAATGTCTTTTTATTTCGCCAACAAATATGCAAATGTTAATCGAACTTGATAATATTTAAAAAAATGTAGCTTAGTAGACAACTTAAATGGTGCAGATGTGTACTCCTGCAAAATTCCCACAGCGCCCTTGGCGCTAGTATAACAAACGAGTAACGGACATTTGGTCACCTTTCAGACCAGGACACTCATGACAGCTGAATCACAGCGAAAACTACTTAAATACGCAATACATAGCAGTGTGGTGCAGTTTAATTGCACACAAAGTACCGCAGGAAATGTGAAGCACGACATTTCACGCGTTATCAACAGGCATCTCGAGCTGCCCAGCATATAGGTTGCTACACGGTTACTGCAGCCTTGTTTGCAACTGCACGGTAGAACGCCGAACTCGCTTCGTTTCCAGTTGCTCACGCGCGTGTTGCAGTAACGCCATGTGTGACAGTGCGGCATCCATCTGAAATCCTTCAATGGTTGTATGGACAACGGGATGGCTGTCTATTGTGAATAAATTCCATTGTCTAGGCTATAGATCTGTGCTGCTGTAATGATGTGCGTGCCATATATAGAGCCCTCAGACATGTGTCTCGAACATTCAAGACAGGAAGCTGTGCTCAATGATTATGCACATTAAAGGAATTGATGCTGCTGCCGGCACTGCTCAGGTAGAACAAAGAGTTCTGTAAGAATGTGGACATTGCTGCACCACTACACATCGCTCCACGACAGCAGTCTACCGATTCGTTGCACCTCTATACAGGGATCAAAGGCCTGCTATTCATAATATCTGCTCAGCAGTGCACTTTAATATTGAATGTTTTCTGTCACACGCCAGTTTTCGGCGTCGGGATGACCTTTGATCTGAAAGTTGACCAAATGTCCGGGTGACCAAATGTCCTACACTCATAATAAACTACATGCCTATTTACGAATATATTTCCAGTATCTTTTGCGTGTTCTGAAAACTCTGTGCAGTGATGCAAGAGCAGGTCTATCACGTCATTCCTGCAAGCTGGCGTTGCTTCGATGTGAAGCAAGTTGTTTGGTGGCGTGGCTCAGTAGTTAGGACGTCGGTCTTTGGCTGGCGGACTTTCCCTGATCGGTGCCTGATCTATGGTTGACATGTGACCACTTCGTGGGGAAGGTGTCCGCTATAGCTCAACCAACCAGGCCAACTCAGCCTTCCATCCCTCCGAGGTCGGTAAATGAGTAGTAATCCAAGTAATTACATGGATTACAGGGGTGGAGACCATTAAACGGCAGACAGGCTGCGTACGGCTGGTTGGTCGTAGGTCAGCCTGTGGGTGCAGGTTTAGCCTACGGCCTATAGGCCCTACGCCAGCTCAGTCTGTGACATGAACAACGCCTCTGCAGTTGCGGTATGCGGCTTGAGGTGCTATATAAGTGTTATAGCCTTGCCTTTGTTTTTTCAGTGATTACAACTGCATCTGCAGAGCAACAGTGCATCAACAACGTGGCTGCTGATGAGTGGCGTAAACGGATTCGCTTCTGTGTATCTGCTAAAGACGGTCGCTTTGCACACAACCTGTAATGTGCATTGTGCTAGTTGCAATTTTGTATCTTTTTGTCAATGACATTGTCACTTCTGTTAACATAAAAGATACAGTATTGTTGTCATGCATCACCATACTGTATTTTGTTTTGAATATGTATCGCCATCACAACAGATGCGTGAGGTTGGCAGCATTCTGCATTCTGCTAAATATGGTCCAATTTCGTCAACATTTTGCAGTTATTGCCAAAATAAAAAGTTTTTAGTTTTTATGTCTCACAGTGTAGAAGTCTGGAAGGCTTTATTTATATTCAGTAGAAAGAGATGACGAAAGATCAAGTACACCGGAGAAAGAAGCCAATGAAGAGGTTAACCGTCGTAGAGAGAGAAAGACATTAAAGAAGAAATTGTAAAGTTCACTCATGGAGGCACACGTGGAAACAATGTGCTTACATTTGTTACACGAAAGTTAAACACTGCTTTGATGTATGCTGTGAAAGTGCATTTGGAAAACATCCCTTCCACTATCTGTTAACACTCGTCAATAAGTTCACAGCCATATGACCCACAAGCTTCTTTGTACAAGTACCTGCTATGGCCAAGATTCTATTCCCTTACGCATCTAAAATGTCTTAAAGAGTATTAGCCAACACAACACAAATTCACATTTATGCTGGTTGTAATTAATATCACTATATTCTTATCATCTTGTCGCTGTTTGTTAGCATTGTAAACCACAACGCAAAACGAGCATCATGAACCTGAACAGCATCTTGTTGTTGACGAACCGATTGCATGTCACCAGCAACAGGATGCAGACGTGTCAACTGTTTAGCCGTCGATGCAGTCCACGACACAAGATCAACAACAGTTCGGATGACTTCTTCGCACCGGTCATAACCAGCCACTCCTTGCAGCTTTGCACTTCAACATTCAACTATAATTTATAGCAATATAACACAGAAAATACGTAAAACCAAAAAATAACAATCGAATAAATAGAACAACCATAACTCTGTCACCACTAACAACATTTGACCAACAAACTAGGTGAGCACAACTGTCCACAGAGCCAACATGTTCCATAGTTGCCATCAATCAAAGCCGTGTGCACAGCAAGTCATGGGTGCTTTGTACTCAAGTCACAAAGTTGCAGCTGACGAAACTATGCTACACTTGTTAAACCGACGTGCAAAAGAATGAGCTTGTCCCATTATGTCTTTCCTGACAACCTCAATTCATCACTCTTGCAAACTATGCAAAGGCCTCAAACAGATTTGTACAACTAATAATCAGTTTGGACTGAGCTAGAGGCCCAAACGGTGGACCCAGTTAGGAGTGAGGTGGTGTGGTGTCATGTTCATACATGATGCAATCCACCTCAAAAAAGGGAAAAAGGAAAGATGAGACACGACCACACAGCAAATTGGTATCACCGTCGACACGCCAGATTTTGAGATAGGTCACATCACATCGGTCATATCACATCATGTTCTATTGATTGGGTTTTAATCGCACTTTCAGCACAACATAAGCCTTTCAACATTAGGTTGCAGTAAAAAAATAGAAATTAATTAGAAAATGGAAAATGTAACTGGTCTGAATATGCAAATGAAACCATTACATTAAGTAACTCTTAAATCTGTCCTTGGAGAGGAACCCAATAACCCTCGGCTAATATATTCATCTTTATTCACCAAAACTGGTAACAGAAATCAGAAGAATTAGCACATTACACATATAACAAGAAAATTAACTGAACATAAGATGAAAAGAAAATTCTACTTGTGGAAGTGATTTACCGTGACCACACTGTGCCGTGACTAAAACAACTAACTGCATAATAAGTTTGAATGATTTATATATTTTGAATCAAATTTTTTTCTCTCTTTTTTGTTTCAATCAGATACTAGGCAGTCGAAAACAGAATATTTTTGGCAAACATTAACGACTTCTGTATGAAATTATTCAAGACTAATAATAAAGAACCTGTTCACGACAAAACCGAGCGAATGCAAATCTGCTTTTTTGAGTGGACAGGCTTCAATTCAAGACCATATAACAAAATAATATACATTTGCTTGCTTGATTCATACAGCATTACTGATGCATAGGGCCACACGTTGACGCCACGAATGTCTAGTCTTGAGCTGATGCTTCAACCTCATCCCATGTTAATCCCATTCTTTGAAGGTCCTTCTTTACCACATCTCTCCAGTTCATCCTTGGCCTGCCAGGTCTTCTCTTGGATCCCGCAACTTCCCAGTGCAGCGCTTCTTTCGGAATGCGTACTTCATCCATTCTCGCGACATGACCAATCCATCGCATCCTTCTTTCTCGGATCACCTTCTCAAGAAGTATTTGTCTTGTTCTTTTCCGTACTTCTCCATTTGTGACTTTGTCCCTCCAGGTGATACCAAGAATGCCTCTCAACCACCTGCAGTGTGCTGCTTCCAGTTTTCTGCTCAATGTGACGGTAAGAGGCCATACCTCTGCACCATAGAGGAGAGTCGAGAGGATTAGTGCTTCATACAGTCTCAGTTTTGTCTGCAGGTTGATGTGCTTACACGCTTTTCCGATACGTACTTTCATGCCATTTTCACAGTTGCCATTCTCAGATATGTAACTGCCCAAATAGCAGAACTTGTCGACCACTTCCACTGTAGAGCCCTGGACTTGGATGTCTGCTGTCCCACTCTACGTACCGGATACCATCACCTTGCACTTGTCCGGATTTTGCATAGGCCCACTCTACTAGCTTCCTCTTCCAATACTGATGTGGAATGTTGCATGCTGTAAACAGACTCTTCAAGGAGTGCAATGTCATCGGCAAAATCCAAGTCAGCCAGTTTCGCTTCATCCATCCAACTTATACCTGCGTCGCTGCGTTCCATAACTCTGCGCATCACCCTGCAGTCGATGGCAATTGCAAACAACAATGGTGATAGGATGCAGCCTTGGCAGACTCCTGTTGTCACTTGGAACCAGCCGCTTATATCGCTATTTATTCTGATTGCACTGAAGCAGTCCGTATACAGATTCTGTATCACGTCTACTAGTTTCTTTGGCAGCCCATACCATTCGAGGATTTTCCACAATGCCAGTCTACTGATGCTGTCGAACGTTTTGCAAAAGTCGACAAAGTTTACTAATACTGGTTTCTGGCCTTCTGACACTTTCTATATGATCTGCCGGAGAGAGAAGATTAGATCTATACAGGATCATCCTGGCCTGAAACCCGCTTGTTGCTGGCGTAATAGCTGGTCAACTGTATTTCGTATACGATTCAGCAATACTGTTGCAAATACTTTGACTGGGACGGACAAGATTTACACATTAAAATGTAGTACGAAGTCTTCAGTAGCAATTCTACCGACATTACCAGATATACCATTCGCGGCGCGATAGAAAGAACCCCTGACTGCCTCAGTGATACGCTGACATGTTTTGAGTTGGAAAAATAAATGCCTAAGTATCTCATCTTAGTTGTCCATGGGAGCAGAGTACCGGATAAGGAGCGCAAACAGTGACAAGTAACATCGTTACGTGGGCCACTTTGTAAGCAGCCAGATTTTTTTTTGTATTTATAATAAGGTCTAGTGCATCATATCTCCTTTCACAAATATGCAATGACTTTTAAAGCTGGCTTACGGAAGGCACTAATGTACTAAGAAACTATGAAATAACAATGAACAATAATGAACTAAAACAAGAAAATGCACAACACAATAAATCAGTTACTATTACATAAAGACAATGGACAACTAAACAGAATACAATACAAGATAAATGTAGCCATACGACAAGAAGAAAAACTTAAAATCTTTGAATTTGTAATATCATTTGTCGTAGCCTCATGAGGCTGTTTTCTCCACCCACTTGTGCCTATATGGATGTAAAAAAATAGACTAACTACTCTCTATACAGTTCCTGAGGATGGGACATCAGATGATACAAGGTATGTGTACAACATTCAATGTTCATGCAACAGAAAAGTCATAAATGCTATGAATTACACCACAGAAAGTACAGGCCTGTATTTCTACAACAACACAATTAACCCTTCGAGCACAGCATCCTATACTGATTAAGATTAATATAAGATTATAAGACAATAAGATTAATGTAAAAAAAAAACCGGTTTATAATGATGCCATTACACACCAAAAACAGCAAATAATAGAAAAAGGTGATATTAAGCAGCATGACATTGCCTAAGTGACATTGTACTGTATTTCTGATATATGCTATTTTCGATGTGTAATGACGCCATTAACTAGCGTAGAAACTGCTGTTTTGTAAATTAATATTTGCTGTTTTATCAGCGACTTTCGCTCAGTGGTTAACTTCAATTACGTTAGTTCTAATTTCCGCCACTTGCGTACTAGAGTTTTGAAGTTTTCGACGTTGTTACGGCTTTCCAACATCACCAAATGACGGACAAACACAAGACTACTGGCACTCTGAAGAAATCCAAAATGGCAGCGGCCGCCAACTTGTTTGTGCAAGAATGGTGATATTGGCAATGCTTTCTACTTTAGGGTGTCCGTTTGCAACACCTTATTTGGAAACGCATAAGTCAAACAAGTCGTAGGCCAATTAGAAAGCCGAACTGCACCATTAGCCACTGTTGCCATACATGCAAACGGGCGTGAATGAATAATTATATGAAATTGTTTTCGACCAGTTGCATTACAGGCACAACATATACATGTAGCAACGGAGTGCCGTTAGTAACCTTTGTACACCAATAGGTTTATTTGCTACCACGCTGCATTCTGCTGGGGCCAAGTTTAAAGTATAATTCATGCAGCATTGCCAAAATAGAAATTACAAATGATAACTGCATAATTCAAGATTCATAGACGAAAACGTGTACAGAAGTTTGTTTGGGTCATTTTGGATGGGAACAATAATTTGGCATTTATAATAGCAATTTGGCACTAAATTACTATCTTTTGGCAATGATCTCCGAAAATTAGTCGGCAATCCTGAGCAGCTAAAGAACGAGCGACGCCAATTACGTCATTCGTCTATGACGTCACTCTTCATTCTTGCACAGTTAAGACATTTGAAATTCCATATTCATGCCCAATTTTGACAGTTTTTGGGAAATTGTTGTCGGCCATCGTGTGGACACAAAAAAGCCTTGCATGATAGCACATGTTGTTAGCCAGTGTGCGTCAAAATCCACCCACTGGTCACTTCAGTAGGCGAGTCTGGGAAAAAATAAAAATTAAAAAGACTAGGCCTTATATGCGAGATTGCCAATGCGAGATTACACCATGTTTTTACTCAGAAGTACTATACTTATAGTGGCGACAGCTTTGATTGCAACTGTATTAATGTTGAACTTGTTGATAAAATGATACACGAGCTTAAACGCGGCAAGGCTGCGGGTCTAGATTGGTTTATGGCTGAACAACTTGGTTTTTAGTCATCCTATTGTCTGTGTTCTGCTAAGCTTACTGTTTAGTTTTGTAGTTGTTTATCGTTTTGTGCCTGATGATTTCGTAGCTGGGCTAATTATACCTTTATTAAAGTCTTAAAATTTGGAGTCCACTGTTTCTGACAATTATCGGGCAACTACTATCAGCCCATGTGTTTCTAGTCTTTGAAATGTGTCTTATGAATTGCATTCAGTATTGGCTTGTTGTTGACGAGTTACACTTTCATTTTCGTAAAGGTAGGGGCTGCAGGGATGCGATATTTACTCTGCAGGCCGTAGTGCAGCGGGCAATTAAATCTACTAATTTGCAGGCATCTACTGCTACGTTATGTGCCTTAGATATGTCCAAAGCTTTTGACAAGATGTCGCATTATGGGCTATACATTAACCTTATGGAACTGAGCATTCCCAGGTGTTTTACTGATATATTAATTTGCGGGTATGAAAAATGCTTTGGAGTGGTACGTTATGATAATTATCTGTCCTCGCGTTTTCGTGTGTGCGCTGGTGTACGTCAGGGTGGTGTTTTATCACCTGTGTTGTTTTCTGTTTTTATGAACTCCCTAGTAATTAAGCTTAGGAAGGCTGGTTTAGGTGCTCATTTAGGATTGGTTTATGT
>Ga0056115_1001326_pt1 | contig 11673 bp, 10 predicted proteins | sample WorMetOlspDAHAB1_FD_77007 | JGI IMG/M metagenome (GOLD analysis project Ga0056115, IMG submission 77007) | Marine gutless worms symbiont microbial communities from Max Planck institute for Marine Microbiology, Germany - Olavius sp. DAHAB.1 ... | reverse complement strand
TATTATTTTCATATATTGTGTGCTAAAGTAAATAAAAGCACAATTTTTAATTTTCTGTCGAATGTCAACTGCAACTGCACAGTTCATGTATTTAGAGTAGGCTACATTCGGCATTGGGCAACAAGTAATTGTAATTAATTAGGTGTTCCAGAATCACTAATTGTAATTGTGAAACCTCAGGTAATTGTAATTTATTAGTTGCAAAAATTACAATTACCCATCACTGGCTAACACAGACAAATTATTTGAGCTGCAAAGTATATAAGATTTGAATTTTAGCCAAACAGCCTGAATATTCAGATATGTATAAAAATTAAAACAGTTCATATATGAACAGAGCATGTGAGCATGTTTGGCTATCTCAGCATTTTATAACACAAATCAGAAACTATTGCCATGCTTGCTGTTGGAACTAAAGGAAACAGATGACAGAAATGAATTTGACCTCAAGATGCAGAAATACTGCAAAGTGTGTGGATATTATAGTCACAGTTCATATTACATGTCATATTTACAATTGTGAGCATATCTTCAGCTAATGTATGCTACCTGTGCTTATTTACTATTTATTTCCATATTTTTGGACCATTGATAACAGCTAAATACTAACTCTGGGCCGAGCAGACTACAAATTACTACTCTTCTGTGACACAGTGCATAGTGAGCAGGGTTTAACATCCCACTCGACTAACAACAGGTCATTTCGGAGACGACTGATCTACGACAAAATGATCGCATCAGCTGCCGACATTGGCAACTGAGTTAGCTAAGGCTTCGGCACTGGATTATACAGTCTCTACAGGTACCAGCATACACATGAATCTTACCAACTAATCGGAGCTGCAGTAACAAATCTTCAGAATTTATCATCACACGTGCATACACCATGAAAGCAGGAAAACAGCACATCAAGCTAGCTGTCATGGTCCATAGTGGTTAGTCAATGCAGCAAAAATATGTTTTGTGACATAATGAATACCAAGTATTTCAAACCACATACCAGTAATCAGTTTGATAATGGAAAACACTGTACAAAACCACACAGCAAGCAACACTAAATAATACATCACGTACAGGTGCAAAGCAACAAGTGTTGACTGTGACACACGCATTAACTAACATCGTATAATGACTCGTACCATACAAAATCATTTACACCTCACTCGGCACAGGATAAAACTGCACTGCAAGCAATATAGTACATACATATACTCAAACAATAACACTCAAGTCAAACAATCTTAATAATGTTCAACAAATCACTTTTTACTTATCACTATGTTTACTTATCAGCACTGGCAGTCCACTCAGCAAAATGCTCTACAACTGCTTGAATATCATAAACAGCTATAAGCCACAAACAGACATATTACTACAACAAGCTGCATTAACTATCGGCTGCACTCACAGAAATATACCTGAAATTCACTCATGAGCCAAACATCAGGATACTACAAAATACTAGCACCAACTGGCAACAAAGTCGAAGTCTTTGAACAGCAGCTGATCGTTGGCCGAGATATGTCGTCTCTCGCGAGGTGGTGTCAAGACCGGCTTCTCCACCGTGAATTCGTTATCAAAGTTGCTCACGTCTTCCGCATTCAGCTGCATACAAAAAAACGCCATCACACTGAACAGGATGATAAAACACCGCGATATTACAGTGACATTTTCAAAAGTGCTAGCAAAAAATGTCCAGTCTTAGCAATTGGCTTGCTAACTTACTACCTCCTGTTTTTCAATGTTTTAAGAACATTTATTTATTGGTTCAAATATAGCTATATGTTATACGTATACAAAAAGGCCATATGCTCTCGAATATGCTACCAAGACTCAGTTTTAAAGAAATGAGCCAAAGATTGCAAAGTAAACAGTTTATTATAGCACAACAGCATAATTCAGAATCCTCTTGAGGGCAACAATGCATTTAAAAATATCAAAGTAAACAAGAGTGCATATCAGTTCAGCTTACAATAGTTGGAACAAAACTTGGCTTGATTTTTCTCCCCAGCAGATCATCCCAGTTCAAAGTCTGTACAAAAAATACGACAAAAAACATAACACAATAATAAAAACCAACAACAATTCATTAGACAGTAAACAATTTTATGCACAAGTGAGATATGGATGTATGTACTCTTGGCTGTTTCCTCTGCATGTATTTTACAATGCACTAGAATAGAAGGCAAATCAAACGATGAAATACCTTCAGACAACAGCGTCAATTACATGTCTACAAGACTGTAAACATCAGCAAAGTTACACTTTGGTCAAACAGAGTAATATGGATATCGGTAACCATTATAGAGATATATATAGTTGCACCACTGAGGAAAATTCAGTTTCACCATCCCACCACAGACAAGCACAAAGATTACTGGCAATGATTTTCACAAGACTGTTAAAAGAGAAATGTTTTCCATAACAGTGTGTTGCCTTGTTGTCAAAAGTGCCAGCACACCACATTATTCTTGGATAGGTGCTGACTCCGACTGTTGTTGAACACAGTGATGTGGATCTTGTCAAATATTAGCACACACGGAGGAATTGATTTATTGGTATTTAACGGCACTTTGAGCACAAAATAAGCTATATCATGCTGTCAAAAAGTATTTGGCAGTTAAAACTTGAGATTGATGACAAAGTTGAAAAATGTGACAATGGTGGGAATTAACTCTTCAATCCATTTGTGCCTGAACAGGTGTTTAAAAGTATACGAAACTTCTCTTTATACAGTTCTCCAGAAGGAGTTCAATGAGATTTTTTAAAATACCGGACAAACAGATGATGCCAATAAACTGTCCTTGTTATGCATGCAGAAATCTTGCTGACATTTGTGTGAAATCCATGTAACACACAAAACCAATAGGAATGAGAAATTTGCACAACGAACCACTTACATAAACATATACCGTACACAGCGTTAAAACAACAGACCCGAAAGAAAGCCTGTCGTCGGATGTCTTCTGCATCTCTCTCACTGGAGCCAAGTCGTTTGTCTGGGTTCTTCTTCAGCAGCTGAACACAGATGCACACCAAAGTGACCAACTGCCCCAAATTTCTGTCAGTTATTATATAATTCTTACATGGAGCTCACTTTTGCAAAAAAAACAGGAAAGATTTAATTCTGTGGTAATCTACACATTTAGAAATGACCACATAATTGGTGTACACGCACACATACACACAGTTACTTGTGGTAATCTGCTCAGGAAAATCTCAACAAGCTTACCCCACAAATGAAATCCTAATCCACAAAGAGTAAGGGATCACTGCAGCATACCTCACTGAAAATCTATACACTATTCTGTCCTTTCCTTCATGTACAGGCCTGATGCTTTATCCACTGTAGTTAAAAGCACTAAAGAAAACATTAGTAAGTATATGTGGCGTGCACATGTATAAAATTTCACTTCACAGAGATGATAACACTGTCTGTGATATGTTGATTACGGACATACCCGTCGCATAATTGACAGAGCCTCAATGCTGAGATGTCGAGGATATCGCACTTCCTCGTTAACAATGCTGTCAAACACTTCCTCTTCATCGTCGCCAGGAAACGGAGACTGCAAGTTCACAAAAACAGTCAATAAGTTGCTGAATCCAGAGAAAAATGATGCAGCATGTTAAAAAGTAAATTACTACACCAACATGCCAGCTTGTTGCACTGCTACGCAGCAAAATGACACCAAGTTATCTACTACAAACAAAAATATAAAACTGCCTTCCATTTCATCAGCATACTCTCAGCCGGGGTCATCCGAAAACGTAAACACACAACAAAAATTTAATAGTCAAAAAACATGTCAAAAGTTACAGAATGCCAGTCTAGAACAACGATAACTATGAAAGTACCTCGCCAACAAGCATCTCAAATATGAGCACACCAAGTCCCCACCAATCCACAGCACGTGTATATGATGGCTCAGTCAGAACCTCGGGTGCAAGAAACTCTGGTGTACCACAGAAAGTCGATGTTCTATCACCGAAGCCCATCCCCTCCTTGCACAGGCCAAAATCGGCAATTTTGACAAAGCCGTCCGAGTCCAGCAATAAATTGTCGAGCTTCAGGTCACTGTAAGCAACACAATACATTGTTATTATAGCACAGTTTTCTATTTACACAAGTTCACATCAAAAAAATTACGTATGTTTTTTCACTACTCGACCAAATAACTTACAGATTTTTTAACTGTCAGCGGTGACAGAAATAACACTAATATAGTGTGCTTTCTCGACAGACTGTTGGCGGCTCTGAAAACAGCCACTTTGTAGGAAGTCACTCTGAAAAGAGCCAGTGCTTCAAAATTTGCATGTTTTTCCATCACATGTAGCTGTCAAAAGTTCCTTTCTATTCTACATGTCTTTCTATCATTACAGATGGCGATAGCCGAACATTAATGAAAACCATATGTATCTTCATAATATTAAGACTCGCACACAAACCGATAGACAATCTTGTTTTCATGAAGATACTGCAGACCTAGAACAACGCATCCAGCATAAAAGACAGTGCGTGGCTCACTGAACACTTCTGTATGGATATGCATCATCAAATCGCCACCATTAACATACTCCATCACAAAGCACAGATGCTCCTACAATCATCGCAGCACAATAATACTTCAGCTTTCTACATACAACTTTAAGCAGGGCAGTAAGGACCATTGTGCTGAAGTTTTAATGTAACAACAAGTCCGTGGATCAACAAACTACTCAAAAGCACGAGTATAATTCAAAGTCGGCAAATAATGTGCAACATTGTTTACACTGGGTGCCAATTTGCCAGCACACATAAGCATCATCTCGTCAACTTCCTCCCTTCCCATCCGAACATGTTGAGGGACACTGAATACGAAAGGAAAGTTGGACATGCAACCAACACTGCTGCATAAGCTCAACTGTGCTGCTGTGCATTAGCTTTCAAAGGCTAACTAACTTTAAGTTGAGAATTAAGATAAACACAGCATGCTCGTAAGAATTTGTACAGGTTAACACGTAAAACCACTTATACATTTTTGATCTTCTAAAAACTATCACACGCGAGTACAATAAACATTAACTCTACACAGACAGCACTGTGATGTTTAACAGCAACAAATGGCATTTAACAGGTAAGTTGGTTGACATTTCTGCTCCACATTAAAACTAGTATTGTGAACAACCTGAGTAAGTCCGTGCAATATAAACAAAATCTAGACTTTAAAGCAGCAGAGTGCCAACACTCACTTTCCTTCTCAATCAGAATGCCCACATAACGGACAGGGATGCCAACAGAGCCAAATGTCCCCATTTGTACTGTTACAGTTCTTGCAACAAAGCAACACAGTCAAAGCAGCAAAGGTTGGCCATAATAAACAGAAATCCGACATTTCTAACCGAAGTCTGAAAGCATGCCATGAGATTGACAAGAAACGGGTGCCGAATTCTATTAGCTACTTCAAAGATGTTTCGCTCCGACATCAAGCTGTCCACTTCATCGCGTGCAATCACGTCACTTTTCTTCAGAGCTTTTATGGCAAAGTACTCACCCGTCACTTTATACTGGGTCAAAAGTACCTGTGGACACAAAAAGTGCCATTACTAGTTATCAACCTGCTGCATCAAAAATCATACACATCATTTACATTGACGAAAAACAAACAAAACTTAAATTTATAAGAAACAGTGTATTAAAAATTATTAGAGGGATCTTGTAACTCGTACGGTAGACAGAAAGTCTGCTGCTTGCTTGTAAATCAATTTTGAGAGAGTAATAACATACAAAATATCTATAACACCGACATTTATCATCATTGTGACCCAAATGTAAAGCTATTATCCATTTTTCCACCACACAGGGTAGAAGCCATGTAAACAAGGCATCATCTGGAGGCATATATCAAACTGTGGTTGTGATTAACAAGCTTAAAAATATACATGAATCATATGGTGATCTATATAACTACTACAATCGTCAAAGTTAACTCACTTTTCCAAAATGACCACGACCAAGCACGGCGACACATCGGAATTTGTCAAATGATAAACTATCAAATCCACGACGCCTGCAAAATGAATCAAACCACACATGAGTGTTCAGTAGCAATTATACTTAAAATACCTGTTTAAATAATTTTAATGCAGTCAAAGAAAGCTGTAACAACATACAACACTGGTGAAGCATGCATTCTCTCTCTATTAATGCTTTAGCAGCATTTGCAACAGCAATCTTCAGACAAGTGAACTGACATTTGTGGGCTGGTATGTGGTGGTGGTTGTGAAAGCTCCGGTGACTGAGCAGCCTTCTTCCTGCTGTCCAAATCCGCAGTAGGTGACTGATATGGCGGTGTCTCTCCAATGTGTTTCTGTGTAGTAGCTGCACTTCGCGCAATGTCATTCTGTGCATTCAACCATTGACATACATGTCAATGTGTCTTTTTACATATATTTATACAGCATATCATCCCTGAAACCCCACAATGCACTCGATGCACTAGTACCATGCGAACATAAACGTTTTTAGCAAATGCGTGAAGTGACATTCGGGTAGTGGACAGTATCTGGAGAATGTTCAAGACAGACGGACTGACAATAATAATATTAATAATAATTACGATGATGATACGAAAGATTTGTACAGTGCCATGTAGTCAGACATATCCGGAGACACTGACACCAGTACACAGACTAGACTAACTAGTGTATATAGATGTCGAGGTGTCACTTAAAAGTTGTAACGGATTGGCACAGTCGGAGGTGAGCGGGCATTTGAGTTCCAGATGGATGGAGCAGTGAGTTCCAGATAGATGGAGCAGTGACAGAGAAAGTGCAGTGAGTGATATCAGTCCTTGTCCTGGACACGACAAGAAGTATTGCACTGTGCACGCCTATTTGTGGCCTCTTGGCAATACATGTTGAGTACATCATTATGTCTGTCAATCACACTATTCAGCACGGACCATATTCATCACAATGCATAACTGCCAACAACAGTCATACAACCACTGCACATTAGACCACTGATCACGTTACCCTCAATCATCTTCAAAGCTATACATCAAGACAGTTCCATCACAGTACACTGCAATGCATGGTTTTAAACTTTTAATACATGGCACCGGTAGGATATAAACAGTGATATCATGAAGTCAAAACTTACTGATGATAGAAGAACAATATCAACCGAAATGCAGATGCAGAACTCATGTTCGATAGATGTATATGCATGCACACAGGTCATTAAAGAAAAATGTAAAAAAAGAAACGAAATGACATGCCGAAGCTGCTTTAGGTGTAACAGGGAACACTTCAGGCAGTGATGGCGGTGGAGTTGGTGGTTTTTCCGGCTCAATTGCCTCACCATCAGAGCCTGCTAATTCTTCCGTGGTTGACTTCCTCGTTCTAGTCGACCTCTGACCTACGTAGCAACTTTTACATTAATTCACATGCAACTCATGTGCGTTTAATCTGTATTACATACGCCATGGAAATATGTACAGTCACGGAAACTAAGTATATAGCAGCTATCAGTGCATTTAATAGAAATGTGACAGCAACAGTTATCATGACACAACTGCCAAAAACAACACAACAGTCCACCAGCGATATCAACCTGTTGGAGTCTGGAGGGACCCGCGAACGAACATTCGCGTCCATGTTGTGAAGTCCATGTCAGCAGGCCGACTCACATTTCTGCCTACAACCATCAACGGATTTTGAGTGAACAAATGACTCGCTACAAAACAAGATATAGCGATAAATGTTCTCCTTAAGATATATATCATAATTACTGTACAATGACAAAAATGACAAAAAGCATCATCGAAATAACTATAAAAAGGAATTAAATGCTTGAAAATTTACTTCCTAATAACTACAAACATAATATAGCAAATCTTAATACGAATTTCAAAACTGGTATCAAACAATGTTGCTTTTTTGAGGAATAACTGCCCAATCTCACCTTTGCGTTTAGAAAACAGTTTACGCTGACGCTGAAGTTTAGGTCTTGTGGAAAGCATTGGATTAATTTGAAATGAAATCTGTAACACATCAACGCACATACCAAAGTATGCATAAAACAGCAAGTTAAATTGGGGGTCATGGAATAAAAAATGTGTAACTGGTGTGACCGGCTGTGGTCAAACTCATTAACTTGGAATCTCACTGTACCTTATTATGATGCAAGAAAGGTTATTTTCCTTTGGTGAGAAATGGTAAGCTCTCTGATGTCTGATATTTATGACATCGGACTATAGAGAAAGTTAAACTGTATAGATGGACATGCTTCAGACCAAACAGCAGAATGTACATACAAAGCCAATAAATATTAACTATACGATCCACATCTGCAATTCGAAAAAAAAGCCAAATGCAGTATTAAAGGGGAATTCAAGGCTAAAATAATTATAGCTTTAAACGAACATTTATGTTTAATAAAGTCGCATATACTGCATGAAAGTCACAATTTATGTCGAATAAATACTATGTTTGAAGATTTAATTCTCGACTCGACAAAGGTTGTTTACAGAATGTTTACGCTCAGCATGAGATATTCCCACCATAGAATATGCAATTGTATTCGCAAAAAAATCTTTGAACGATCGTAATAAGCAAGTAAAATGCGAGAATTAAATCTTCAAACATCATATTTATTCGACATAAATTGTCACTTTCATGCAGTATATGCGACTTTATTAAACATAAATGTTCATTTTAAGGTATAATTTTGTTAGCCTTGAATTCCCCTTTAACGTCTTTACACAATCTTTACACACAGGCCAGTAAGCCAGTACCTCAGCGAACAACAGTCCCTTTGGTTCCAGATCAAGCGCCAAGCCATGGCGATCATCATCAAGAAAGTCCTCAAGCTTCAGGAACTTCACGGCACACATCTGACGATAATCCTTCCACAACACCGTGATCACCAGTTCTCGAGACTGCAAATAACACCAGAAAACAATCATTAGGCTGTGATACACTATCATCATCCACACAAATGGGGTAAGCAAACAATACATCACGAAGACAGTTAACATCAATAAGCAGGGACAGATAAGTGTTAGCAAGTAATAATGCAATACAAACCAAACTGCTAACTATTCTGAGAGATTCATAAGATGGAAATTGCATTCACCTTTAAAATGTTAACCACCAATAACATAATTTTTTAAAATAAACTATGTACAAAAATTGTTCACAGATACTGAATAAACCCCCAGAAACATTCATGGAATCCTACACGATCCAGATCCAGAGTGAACCTCAGATCCCAACACTGCTGACTTGCAGGCTTCCAATCTGTTTGCTTCACCAACTTATTGTCGAGATATACACATGCCATCACTTCTCCTGCAAGATACAATCAGTGACAATGATTATTTCTCCTGCGTAAATAGTGCGAAAACAGAGACAGACTTGTACACCAGTATGCAAGTTTCGATAAACTATTACAATTAACCTGCAATAACTTAAAGGTTTCTTCCAAGAATAATACAATACAACGATAATAACAGAGTGAAGTATATAGTGCAAACAGAACAGTGTCCAAAAATGAAAAGAACAGTACTAAGGACCATATTCGGCAAAAATATAAACAACCTAAACTGCACTTACATCTATGAAGAACAGGCATATCAAAGAACTGAAGAAATGCAACAAGCCTTGTTTCACTCTACTATGGTCAAACACAAACTTGTATTTTGTAACAACTAATTAAACTATTAAACAATGAACAATCAATGTTACAGAAAACATAGTATACACACCAGACAAATCTTCCCTGACAGTATACGACTTTGATGCACCGCGACCACCATATATACTCCTGCTCATTCGCGGCAGTGATTTGTACTCTGGTGGGCTTGTAGCCCCAGCTGTAATGTGGTCTCGGCGACCAGACCGAGATGGAATCTCTTCCAATAGATCTTGACAGCCAATCAATCTGCAACAATCAAGCAAATCTCATTTCTGAAGCATCAATATGTCGCAAGTGAATCGGAGGCACATTGTGGTGATTTAAAGATCGGGGTTTCATGGCACTGTCAGCACAATGAGGCTGTGATGGACACTTGTCAGAATGTTCACTGTATGCAGTCATTAGCATATGCTGGAATAAGCTAGCGAGTTGAACTGAGTGACAGTCAAATGAGAGCAAGTTCCAGACTGAAGGAGCACCACCACTGAAGGCTTTCGCTGACAATGATTAGAGCCATGCAGAGTAATGACAGTAAAAGTTTAACCAATGATTAATATATGTGGACCCGAGGATGGTATTTAGTCATCAATAAGTCACTGCAAACCATAATGGCAATAAACTTTCAAAGAATGCAACCAAGCATTACCGTACTCTACGTAATGTTTGTGGAAAGAATGTTATTCATCATTTATTATGCCATAAGGCAGCCACGACATACACTGAGAGAAAATACAAATGATAAAAGAAAAACAATAACCTACAATAAAGCAAGACAATACATAAACACACACAGTAAAATGGCATACACAACAATACCGGATAGACTGTCACACCTAGGAGACATTGCTGTCAGTCTTATGTGCACGTTGGTATAACAGAAATATGTAATGGTGCATTTAGTGATCAGCAGCATAAAACTCATCAGCTAATCGAGTCAACTAACTACTGTACAAATTATAGCATATAAAAACTTAAATAAGTGAATATCAGAAGATATAATGCTACACACAGGAAAAAAAACAAGCCTATGCTACTAAATTCCGTACACAATGGGTGATGTTTCGATTTAAACAACGCTGTCCCATCTCTGTAGTCAAACAGAAAAAAACCCCAACAAACTGACCACACTCGATACTTTTTACACATTTGTACAACGTTAGCACAGATTCAAGAAACAAGGCATCAACCTGGAAAAGCTATAGCTATGGTATTGTACAAAATGAAAGCTCCACTAATGGTAATGGTACACTCAGTAAAATAATTACAGGATCCAATCAACTGGTGCAGCTTCAAGTCAAGCTAATGATTTTATGTAACAAAAACTGCAACGACTGCAAACCTAAGATTCAGTTTGCCGCTCAATGCAGCCATCTTTGATACAACAGAATCGCGCGACTGCATCGGAGAATTTGTGGAGCTGAGTTCTTCACGCAGGATATCCATTTTGCTGAATGATGAAGTTTTTGGAATCTCTGCAAGACGCTGGTCCAGTGACAAACGCAGTAGTTCCACTTTTGACTGCGCCAAATCATGAGTGCTCTCAGCCTGCTCACATAAAGGCATTACTTTAATCACACACTTGCACAGTAGTGCGAGAGTGTTTTAAAGGCGACGAAGCAAGTCAATGGAAAAGGCCAAAATTTGACCCCTCGCCACACCAAAATCCCTTAACCAATCTTCACAAAAATTGGCAGGCGTGACTATGTCCTGCGTGGCACCCGGAACGCAAAATTTTGTAGCGATCGGTTCAGGGGTTTCTGTTCCCAAAATATGTGATTTTGCTGTGCTTCTGGGGTGACTAGTTTTTTCTTCGTTTTTTTGGGTTCTTCAATAAGGCTACAGCCTACACCTCTGGACGGATATTTACACAAAATACGTCAAATGACGTCGTTCCGGGTAAGGAAGTGCCTTTTGGGGGTCCCGATGACTATATTTTATATTTGGACCCTTAAATTTCCGAAAAACTGCCATTTCGGGGACCGATTTTGACT
>Ga0056115_1001325_pt1 | contig 11675 bp, 6 predicted proteins | sample WorMetOlspDAHAB1_FD_77007 | JGI IMG/M metagenome (GOLD analysis project Ga0056115, IMG submission 77007) | Marine gutless worms symbiont microbial communities from Max Planck institute for Marine Microbiology, Germany - Olavius sp. DAHAB.1 ... | reverse complement strand
GACTTATTATATTCTTTTACTCATTAATAGTCATAATTGATGAAAAATAGCCTTAATAACAGTTTTTAATATGATTTAATGATGATACTTGATAGTGACTTACTTTTGGGCCACCCTGTATATAGGCCTACAGAAGAATGTTTGATATAATGACATTCACTCCAGTAGGTAAGTAACGAAACTTGTTAACTATTTGTGTTTTGCATACACTACATTTCTCAAATTGCGGTAAACAGTTGCAGCATTTCCTACAGCAGAGAATGAACTTCGGGTCTTGGTTTCAACAAAGGTTATTGAATCATGGATTAATTATTGGTGGCATAATCCACTCCAGACCGCATTTCAACTTGCACAACGCTAAAGCGTGAAGTAGGCTAGCAGCAATTTTGAGGTTGGTATTTCGTAGGACGAGCAGCGACGGACGACGGTGTAGCCGGCGGTGATGGCGACGGCTGATGAAAAGGTCGACAAGACAAGACGACTGAGCGACGCATGCGGACCTTGATCGTACAAAGGAACGTGGGCCGAACACTGGCTTACGAAGTCCTGCACGTGGCGGCGGTCAGCCGTCGAAAATCTCGCCAATTTAAGCCTTCGTCACAGCTGCAATAGGAGCAGTCGTACGGAGCATGGTAGGCTTACTATGATTCCACTGATGGAAACTACAAGAATTAGCCACATCTCAAACAATGCTGTTTCGACGTACATAATACTAATGATAATAATAGCACGACATTTTATAAGGCGCCGTAACGCGGCAGGAGTCAAGGGCGCCTGATGTTCAAACATGCTTCAGCCGTAGATTTCAGTTGTTCGTCAGTAACAATAGAAAATTGGGGGAAAATGTAGGTTTCGAGGCGGCTCTTGCCTGTGGAAATGTTTCTAACTTCGAATTCATTTGGGAGACTGTTCCACGAACCTGGACCAGCAATAGCGAACGCTTAATTAGTATTAATTGGCCTATACATGTACTGTGTTATACGTTAATCATCCAGTCAGTATTATTGTTATAGGCTTATTTGCGCTGTGGCGGATCTAGGATTTTTTAGAGGGGGCTGACCGTGGGAACCCGACGAGAACTGAGGGGTCCTGGCTTACGGGAGAATTTTATGCATTTGTGAATTAGGACGTGCAGGGGCGGATACAGGGTTGACTAGACCAAAATAGATATTACGTGAACAAAACTAGCAAACAGGCTGACTGGTCGTGACAGTAAATGTAACACTTACCCAGTAAATGAGTGGCTTTTTAGACGGTTTACAATGATGGTTAGTTGCTAAAGTCAAACCCTCTCATTAACTAGCACTGTAGCCTGGATATTCTTTGTAATATATTTTCTCCCTCGGGGAGGTGGGGGTGACTAGTCACCCCTGTCGACCCTGTATCCGTTCCTGTTGCATCATACCACACAGCTCTGTGTCGTCAAAAACAAATACGGAGCACAAATCTTTAAAAAAAGCCTGCAACATTCTAAACAAAAAGACCAAGAAATCTACAATAATAACCTAAACCCAAATACAGTTCAAAGTTCCGAACAATACTGTGACTGTGACTGACAGATTTCGAGTGAAAACAAACAAGGAGGCTGTAGCCAAAATTTGGCCTACATGACAACTTAATAATCGCAGTGCATTGTAGTGATCGAGTTGCAGCTGTGAGCATGGCTTGTGCAGTGAGTGATTCGGTCAGTCAGCCTGCACCAGTCACACGTCAACATTCGTTATCCGGTCGCCAATTCATTGTCGTACTCTACTGACTGCAATAACGCTTCATTGAATCGCATTCGCTCTGCATAACAAGCGGCGCTATTCGGTCGGTTTATTTCAGTTCTGCAGTTAATCCTGATTTCAGTTTTTACTGGTATATTAATTTTTATGTGCATGTATTTTATTGGCAGTGACGTCAGTAAACTGCATATGAAAACCACAACAATTATAATTGAACGGTGGACGGGAGTTACTTTGTTACATTGTTACGACACACCTGCCTTACAAGATGGCGACGGCAACTTCTGTAAATAGAAGGAAGTCATTGTCACCCTACAAACAGTGATAGGTAAACTGAGCCGTGAATGCCAGTGATTATTATTCTTGTCCATCTGTGCATTGAAGCAGTGCACTTAACAAAACGGTTCAAGTCAATCACTTAATAAGAAGTGTATATTCACTATTCAGCCGAAGGCATAATTGCTGTTGCAATATTGCAGTGTTCGTGACAGCTAGTCGCTTGAGTGAGTGAGTGAGTGAGTGAGTAGAGTTTAACGCCCCATTCGACACAATATAGGTCATTTCGGAGGCGGAGAGTGATATACGGTAGATAACAGAACAGAAAAATAAAACATACAATTCAGCACAATGTTAACACCTAAACAACTAAGTATACAGTGTGGCCCAAAAAGTCAGCCACTACCAAATTATCAAAAAAATGTATTACATAGTATTAAAGTCTGCCAATAAGATTAGATATCTTCGTCAAATTAAAGATATGATCAAGCACTATAATATTATCTGTCGGTATTAAATATGCTCTGCGTTACTTACTTCTTGACGTCAATAACTATGCCTGACCTACATAGTAGCGATATGCGTCACATATAGGTAAATGATGTCAGCGCTTCTTCTGGCATCAGCCAGAAATCGCAAGCTGAAATCGCAAGCTGTGAATTTCAGTTCTAAACCATGTATTAGATGGAGATTTATGTAAAAAAAAATCTTTAATTTCCATATTTTTTCTTTTTTTTCTGGTTCATGATTTTGTCGTATACAGTGATAAATGTAAAAAAAAATTTCAGTTTAAAACAGTCTGTAACGGCGACACGGCCTACATCATACAACTAAAACAGTAAAAATAAAAAGATGCTATTACTTTGGCAGCACATCGCCATAATGTCAACGTGCTCCAAGGTAATAGCACTTTTTTATGTTTGCTGTTTTAGTATACCGTGTCGCCGTTACAGACTGTTTTAAACTGAAAGTTTTTTTTACATTTATATTGGATATTTTATTACATTTATTAATTTTCACAGTCGACGTAGACTACAGCCTTTTGACTCATGCACGTTAACTCAAAATAGTAAAACTTCCATCACTCGAATGCCTTTGCAAATGTTTTGGTGAGTTGTAGAGATATGGCACCAAGTTACGCGACATTTAGAAACATTTACACTCCGCATGCGCAGAAACGGTTATTTAGGAGGTTTGAGTCAAAATCTGACCCTGCCATTCGCTCCGGCTATACCTAGATTTCCTATAATACGGGAATAACTCTTCTATCGGCATGCATTTTCCCGTGTTGTAGCGATTACTTTGGTAGCGTTAATTCTGCTTCCGGTCTAAGAACTTCCGCCAACGGCTATGATTTCCTATACAGGGGAAAATTTTTTGGCGATTTCCTACTCGTTAAACGAACTACAAGCATATTTTAACTGCGAATGCGCGGAAACGGCTATTTGGGAGCTTCCTGTCAAAAATCTGACCCCGACATTCGCACCGCGAACCTTGATTTCTTATAAGACGGGTGGGTATATTTCCACTATCCGATGAGGTTTGCGGCATACATTTGATGTTTCTGTGCACAATTTCATTTTACCTTGTGACCCTGACCTTCGACTTTTTGACCTTGGCAGTGTGTAATGAATTAAGCTTCATACATCCAACGCACATACCGATTTTTAGCATCCTATGATTATCCGTTCCTGAGTTATAGGTGATCATAATTATGATCACATTACCATGACGCGGAACGGTCACTGCGCATGCGCCGTGTCACGTGACCTATCACCTGGAGGGGGGGGGCTAAAATGATCCACATTTATAAAATTCCTGTCCCCAATTTGTCTATTCACTTCGTCACTTTCAGGGCGCTACGACGAAGATTAAGCTATGTTGCAGGCGAAAAAAGTGTTTATCCCATTGTGGAGGCTACAAAGTTCACTGCGCATGCACAGTATCACGTGACCTGTGCATAGGGGGTCCCCCAAAACCACACGTAACAATTTGTTGACCCCGAATTGTCTATTCACTATACAACTTTTATGGGGCTACGATAACGATTAAGGGTAGTTTATATTGGAGCATTCCCATGTTAAAGCGATTTTCGGCCGCAAAAAAACTGTCCAGTCAAAATCGGTTCCCAAAATGGTGGTTTTTCGGAAATTTACGGGTCTAAATATCATATATAGTTATCGGGACCCCAAAAGCACTTCCTTACCTGGAACGACGTCTTCTGGCGTACTTTGCGTAAAAATCCGTTTATGGGTGTAGGCTGTAGCCTTATTGAAGAACCCTCAAAAAACGAAGAAAAGTTCTAGTCACCCCGTGGCACGGCAAAATCACGTACTTGGGTAGCAGAAACCCCTGAACCGATCGCTACAAAATCACGTATGCCAATTTTGATGAATATCTATTAAAGGGTTTTGGCGTGGTGAGGGGTCGAATTTTGGCCTTGTCCATTGACTTGCTTCGTCGCCTTTACAACACTCCCGCACTACCGTGCGAGTGTGTGATATTTCTGTCTGCTTTTTATGCGCCGTGTTTCCTGATATAAATGATTTGATTTGATTTGATATTTCCCAACTCACAGCTTCAAACACAGCAACTGATGACTTCACAAATAAGGACACACATAGAATATTTAATACAAACTCATAACATTCTTGTGCTCATTTTAAACTACTGGTCTACTGTCGATTGTCTTTTCTGTGGTCACACTGGTGTAATTAAGATTACTTACTTTCTAACTCAATTGTTTTCGTCCTGGATATCTGGTGAGTCCATGAATAAGAGTAACATGTTCTTATTGTCCGTGGTTTGCGCCACTCCCTGGTTTGCGCTTGTCACTGACACTGTGGCAACCCTTGTTCAATCGCCCATCTGCATTAGAGATTTCGCTAGATTTTTAGAATTTATAATTTTTGAGATGGTACGCTTCTTAAATTTTTCTTATAATTTTTCTTAATTTTAAGTTTCTTCGGCAAAGACTCCCAAGCGCACTAGTCTATTCTGTTTCTTCGTCGACAGTAAAAGCTGCTTGGCCACTGCGAGCTGATGGTACACTTATGATTAAATTTGCTGCGGAAAATAAGGGATAAGGTAACATTTTGTAGTTTTACGGCAAGTCATCCATGTACGGCTCAGAATTTCGTTCGAATGATGTGATATGCTAGCCTAATTAGGTTGGATCAGGTGAAGAAACGTAAGCACGACCACGACCAACTCAGTACATGTACCATAAAGATAGACGTGCATCATTGTCATTACATCAACACGTTTTACTAAGCCATCAGTTGCTCCATTTTGAAAGCGTCATACGTCATGAACGCTGTTTTATGATTGCGAACGTAGGGCTACGCAACATTACATCATTTGTGCGTCCGTGGCTACATAAGCGGTAGAAAAGATTATTGTTATGATAATTATAATGGTATGCATAAAAGACGTTTTGCTTGATAACGACATTTCCAATACGAGGATATTATGAGAATATTAATATATTATTTTGTAATGTGTCGTAATAGTTCACTAAGAAGTAACAAATGCAACCTAGGGGTATTTTTCAGTGATAGAATTGTACAAATTCACAAACGATCATAGGCTACATAAAAACCAACGTAAAGTAAGTAAGTAAGTAAGTTCTACAATATTTTGCCTGTCGTAAGCTTAGATGGCTGCAAGGCAGGTGACAAAAAAGAAAGAAAAAAAGGCTGAATGCATTAGTTATTCACATTAAATGGGCCACAAAATCTGTATTTAAAGTGCATTTGCTGTTTTTTGCGTTCTCGGATAGCATGAAGACCTATTAATGTTGTTGATCATCAGAAAAGAATCCACCAAGGCTTCGATTTGTCGTTTTCGTAACGCAGCGACATCAGTAGCGGTGGAACCAGGCGGCTGCCACGTGAAGCAGGCGAACAGTGATTGGCGATAAGCCGGTTGCGTCCATAAGGGCTGACAACTGTGCAGGTACAGCATCGAAAACGTGACGTCATCGACCTACGTTGGAACTGAAAACGTCGTCTTGGCCTTGGTCCTAAACTAACAGTGAACACTAAAACTTAGTTTAAAACATGCTATTTTATTCACCAAATGATAGTATAAACAATCGTAGTAATAATTATAATAAGTATATAACAACAGTAATAATAATTAATAATCAGATAGTATGTTAAAACAGGAACAATGTGCAACAATAAAGAACGATGACAGTGTTAAAGTGTCAACAATAAACTATAGAGTAAAAATACCTGCAACTTTACACACGACGTCTCTGGAGCACAACACTTAGCAATTTATAGTTAAAATCTCCTTAACATCGTTTAACGACGTATTATGTCTGTCTGATATGTTGAAGAGTTCCTGAATAACCGATTTACGTGTACATCTAACGTATGTCGCTGAGATTTATTTAGATGACATGCTTCGACACGATGCAGTAATACCGGGATAGTACATTAGCTATTGATAAGTTGTAGGGTATCCTCCTCCGACGCAATTCTACCTATGTTACCAATAATAGTAATACTGTTGCTGCTAAGTAAAAAAAAATCCCCCTCCCCTCCTTTGACAACATCAAGTTATTATGATTGTATGGAGGTTAAGAGGGAATATTATCAGAACTGTTTTATATTTTGCCAACGTGCTATTCCTTCAATGGGCACAGTTAACAAAAAACAGTTCATACAGCCCGGTTGGGCCGTGAGTTTGTCTTTGCGTTTTTTTGGTTGCATAATTTATGTTTATGTTCATGTATGTTTTGTTATACCTTGGCCAGTTGAGTCATTTCCCTTCATGTTATGGCGCTTGCGTAACAAACTTAAATGAGCCCCTTCGAGCTTTTTGCTCCCTCCCAATTATTGCGGGTTAGGAGCTGGCTCCATCCCTTTTAGGGCCATTGTGAACAACAAGCAATGCGAGATGAGTGGGTTATTTATGTCGCTGGTTATCCATTACTGAATAGGAGATGTACTACAAGACTCCGAGGGTGTATCCGCCTCCGAAATGACCTATATTGTGTCGGGTTGGGCGTTAAACTCTACTCGCTCACTCACTCAGGTAGGAAAAACGTTCGTAATGGTCTAAAGCACATTTAAGTTTGCAGAAACGTAAAATATAATATCAACATATCTAAAAAAAATCTAATTTATGTGGATCAGGGGATGGGATGACAACATGGTATATTTTGGTAGCACATGTGTTCAGTTTCACTATTCTAACTTTAGCAAGCGCTACTATTTGCTACATACTGAAATAAAATACCAATTGTCACTTCAACTTTGAGCTTATTCATGACATGTTGACTGTTACACGTAAAAGCCAAATTCTGTGTTAAATAATACTGTGTAGTCAGATAATTGTGAATTACTGTTGTTGGGTTGAATGTTTGTGAAATTTAAGATCACTGCTTTGTCTCGGCTTTCGGTGCATGGTCAAGTCTGTTAACATCGCCGGTTACAGGGCCATATTGCAAGTTGTGAGCCAATGGTATCTCATCGTGCTCGTCTTCGTGTGCAAGTGCATTCTATCAGTAGGCCTATATCATCATGTGTCAGTATTGCTCTCTGAGATAGCAGCAGCAGCAGCAGCAGCAGGTGCGCCGTGATCTGAGCGACGTGCAGTACGTGATGGCTCGACGTCATAATTAGACCATTGACTGCGACGCATGTGAGGTTAGCAACGAACGCCGGCGAGCGCAAGACGTCAGTCGGCGACATCGTCTCAGAGGCGATCTCGTCGTCGTCGGCGGCGACGGCGCGAGCGAGCTGCGAGACGAGCGTGCACTCGGATTGAAAAGTGCGCGCTCAGAATTGATCGTCGACTCAGTCGGCGCTGTTTAGTGTGCTGCCAGCGAACGACGGCGCCGCGCCTGCCAGCGTCAGTCTTTTTGCCGCAGGTCAGCACCGCGATCTGCTTTCTGTCCACCCTCCACGGCGACATTGTCGCAGATATCACGCACCTGCCGATTGCCTGGATTACAGCCGGCGCCGCCGCTGAAGACTGCAATGACGTCACCGTTTATGTCATTTGCAGCCAAGGCTTTGTCGCGAGCGAACGACTTCGACGTCTCGAGACATCAACGATTTATCTCTGTAGAGCAGAGGCTACGCAGTTCTACTTGTGTAACAGGCTGAACTCGTACTTCAAAATAACTCAGGCGAAATAACTCGACTTCGAAGCAGAAAAACATTAAAGAGGTCTGATTGCAGCATGACAGAAGTGGGAATCTCAACAGGAGGCAGGAATGCTGATGTGTCCCCCGCTGGACGCAGTCGAGTGAAGTCTCGCGGTGTTCTGACGTACCTTCGCGATCGCTGGCGCAGCGAAGTGCTGCACCATCGAGGACAGACGGACGACAGATCTGCGTCCAGGCAGACCCCGATCCGTCGCTCACACTCCCAACCGACACACAAATCCGCCGATGAGCCGTTGACCCGGTGGCGTTTATCACGGCGCGCACCTGCCTCGCCGCCAGTCAGAGCACAAGACCACCACCGCGACGTCGGCGTCCAGTGTGCGATCATCAGCTGGAACGCGCTCACGCACCGACCGGAACTGATGTCTGATTTCCGGTCGCCGGTCGACGAAGCCGAGTTCTCGTCGCAGGAGATCTCGCTGGCGGCGACCGACGGCAGCGATACGACGACCCTCGGCGACGCAGCCGACATCGAATATGGCGACGATGACGACGACGATTGGGCAGATTTCGGCTGGTTTCACTCACCGCGACGGGCACTTGCTGTCCACAGTGCACCACCACCTCACGCCTCACAGTCGATGATGGCACTTGGCTGTGTCTCTTTCGAACCACGAATTTCGGCATCGACACGCGTGGCACAGCTGCGTCGGGAATCGGCCGACCACGCACCGAGTTCCAGCTGCCACTCGGAACCGGAAGCAGTTCGTTGCTGCTCGGCGACGGCGTCCGGAATGATGCCCGTTCCACGAGTCGACGTGGCGGCGCTGCGCCGTCAGTTCCGGCGTCGGAAGGCAATCACTCTTGACGAGTTCGACATAAGGCATCGTTTTAGTCGACTGTCCGACTCAGCTGCCATGGAAAGTGTCAGCCAGAGATCTGCCATCACTCAACAGAGGTCTTTGTCTTTCTCTGTGTGTTTTTACAGCTGCCACATTGCAATGCCGATAATGCTGCAAATTCTTATCTTACATTATCTTACATAGTAAAAAATAACAAAAAACAGTTTAATCAATACGTTTAGTGAGTTAAGTTTATTATTAAACACGTATTTGCAGCAGAAACTAAGTCGATGAAACAAAAGTCAAAAAATAAATCAACATATAACATAAAATACACAACACAAATGATGGAAAAACTGAAAGTGTTTGGACGCATAATCCTGTGTCCAAGGAAATATTGTCATTAGGTAATTTTAATTTTCTTGTTAGTTATTTACTGCATAATTTTAGTGTAGCTGTATAGTTAAGTGCGGATGAATCCTCTTGGGTATTTTTGATGACTCTAGGCGGGGTGTGACTGGTTGATCGGAGTCAGGGTGAGGATTCTGTAATAATAGCGTAGTAAAAAGCGCCTTTAGTAATCTTAAATAAACTAGCAATACAGTTCACATAAACGTCATGACAGAGAATATCACGTTCTCTTGACCTAGAAATCTATTATTGACATTGCCAATAAACAATAAACATATTAACAAAAGTACTTATTTCTGTTCTCAGTGTAGGAAATATTTTAACAGTTATTTATATGTTACATGTTCTTGTGAAATAGTTTCTTTCTTCGGTAATGTATCTGTGCGTGCACAAACTCGTTGTCTGGTGATGTGAATTTTCGCACTCAAAGCGTCTTCGCGTATAACAGAAAAGCACTGTAAATCACATCTTTGTTGCCGAGAATAAGTTTCGAAGAATGTGTTTACGTTATCAATTTTTTTGTCGTTATGTTGCTATATCACGTTAAAAATTCGTCGATAGACATCACGGAACAAGAATCTGACAGAAACTTTTAGCATTTTTATGCACGTGAGCGTATGTCCTACAAATGAGTCAGACGTTTACATTTTTAAAGCGTTGAGTATGCACTGGGTCTGCATTCGTCAGTTCGTCTTTGCCGTTAACGATTGACGTCACAGCATCTGCCTTCCATCTCTATGTCTCATCAGCTTTTCTCACCTGACTTGCTGCTCCGTATTAGCCTCATTATACATCCAGATTTCACGGATTAAATGGAAAACTGCGTAACCGAACCAGAATGTGTTGTACCCCGAAGAGTCAATTAGAGGGACATAAAAAACCATCTCTGACGAACATAATCTCTTCAAATTCCCGAACACGTTTTCCACCAACTGACTGTTCATTCTTTCGCATCGTCAGTCCGTCACGTCACTTCTTTGGTTTTCTTCTGACATCTCAACGTGCATTTGCCGGTGAAAAAAACTAAAGTGGAGCGATTTTATGAAAAACCGTATGAAGAACCGTAGCTTGCAAGCATCGATGAATTTATGAGGCCAGCATTTGTTTTATGGTCTGTTTAGCATGGTATGACGTTATCTAAATGCCGTGGAACTTTTTCTTATTTGTCTTCAGCTTCAGCCAGGGACAGTGGCATTGCAGTTTTCATAATCCAACACATCATCCGAGTACAACAAATCGATTACCGCAGAAGCATGCGTCTTCCCGCATTGTTAAGTCTCGCGCTAATAACGCTCGGCAATCACCAGCAAGAGATTTCTACCTGGTTTTCTTGATTGTGGTATATTACACACAGTGTCTGTGTTTAAATTCTGATATCCTAAGGCAATACTACTATGAATGTCGCTTCACTATTTATTTTCATGTCCACAATTTGAGCAAGGAAAATACTTTCAGGGCGCGAAAACACACAAAAAACTTTATTAATGATTGATGAACAGAAATTAAATCATGTTGATATAATCATCTGGATTCTACCATATTTAACGCATGCCATAACTTTTATAAATTATTATTCCAATGACAAATAATAAACTACTTTCCATAATTGATAAGCAGCCCATGGTGACTATATACATGTACAACGCTTTAGACAAGTCGATGGCACACACATTAACTGTGGAGACATAACACTCGGTTACATCGAAAAGTTTAGATAAAATAACCTGCTCACAACTTGATCGCTTCTTGAAGCGAAGCGAGATCACTCGTAGTTAAGATGCTGTCATGACAGTGAAGTATACAGTGCTCAGGAACTGCGTTGATGAAGATTCCACGAAAGTCATCGACCGCTATTCATTTACCTTTAGCACTTGACAAAGCTGTGGGGGAACATAACCCAGTTTGGCAATCATTATTGAATAATATTAGTAGTCGACCTACACATGCCACCACACAGTACAATATGACAAGTGCTCTGCTGTAATGTCATCTGCTCCTAAGATTTGCCATTAAACTAAGTGCACTGTTGGTGCAACTATAACGATTAGCGATATGTCAGCGCTTTCTATAGGTAAAGCGGATTTTTATGGTTACCTGATGTCAAATTTTGTCGCAATCTTTACGCCAACAGCTATTATAAACTTCAGTAACAGTCAACGACTATAAACAATGTGATTAAAAGCACTAAAAACTTTACTTCTTATCTCAACTTCAGAGCATAAGTCAAGTGCTATATCAAAACTGTAGCACAACAAAGTAAATTCCACTGAATGACTGAACATATCATAACAAGCT
>Ga0056115_1001324_pt1 | contig 11677 bp, 8 predicted proteins | sample WorMetOlspDAHAB1_FD_77007 | JGI IMG/M metagenome (GOLD analysis project Ga0056115, IMG submission 77007) | Marine gutless worms symbiont microbial communities from Max Planck institute for Marine Microbiology, Germany - Olavius sp. DAHAB.1 ... | reverse complement strand
CAATTATCACATCGGCCCCTCCATCAGTGATCTTCCGGATCTGGTCGCCGACCGGGTTGTCGGGGTCGCGGGGATTGACCGCCTCGTCGGCGCCGAATTCCAGCGCCAGTTCCCGCCTTGGTCCGGGGCTTTGCGACACGATGATCCGGCCTGCGCCACCCACCTGGAGCGCCTGAATGGCCAGCAGCCCGATGGGTCCCGCCCCGGCCACGACCACGGTGTCGCCCACCTGAAACTGAGAAATCCGAACGGCATGAACCGATGTGGCCAGAGGTTCCGTCAAGGCCCCATCCTCAAAGCTCAGGTTCTCCGGCATTTGAGTTGCCATGATCTCCAACTCCGGCAGCCAGATGTAGTCGGCAAAAGCCCCGTCCAGTTTGTCGCTGTTGCCGATAGTTCGATCGAGATTATTGACACAGGCGTTGTTCAGACCCCGGCGGCAGGCCACGCAATAACCGCAGGACGAAAATCCGTTGATGGCGACTTTGTCGCCGGCCTTCAGGGCTGAAACCCCTTCGCCGACATCGGTTATGGTGCCGACGGCCTCATGCCCCATCAGGGTTCCCAGGGGGTAGACCGATCCGCCGGCCTCCCACCCATGCAGGTCGGAGCCGCAGATGCCGCAAAGCTCCACTTTGACAATGCCTTCGCCCGGTCCGGGCTTGGGGAGGGAACGTTCTTCGATTGCTATTTGTTTGGCGCCGGTCAGAACGACGCCTTTTTTTGTTTTCGACATGTTTAACCTCCTTATTTTATTCCCATGGTCGCATGAAAATTTTTCCACACTGTTTGCTGACCTGTACGTCGAAAGCATCTCCGGCCTTGGACATAGGGAAGACATGCGTGACCATGGCATCGACGTTTTTCTGCACCTGCGGGTTGCACAGCATGCGCACCAGGGTCTCACGGTCCCGCGCGTTGACATCATGCTGACCCATAATGGTGTTGCCCGGATCAATGATGTGATCCAGATTCTTCATCGGGAAGCTCTGACCGGGTATGTGACCGCTGAAGTTTATTTTGCCGTAGGGAACGGTCGCCTGCAGGCATTTTTCCTGGTAAAACGGATGCCCCGAACCGTCAATGCAGTAGTCAACCCCCTGACCTTCATAAGTGAGCTCCTTGACCTTTTCCAGCCACTGGTCGTCATTGGGATCGATGAAATGTTCGACGCCCATTTTACTCAGGATATCCTCACGAAATTTGTTGCGGATCAGGGCAATAACAGTGCAGTTGCGATGCAGCGCCGCAATAACGTGGCCCATGGTGATAAAACCGACGCCGGATACCAGCACGGTAGACCCCGGCCGCATGTCCATTAGTTCCTGATTGCTCCAACCGACGCCAACCGAACAATTGGCGGCCTGGGCGTATTTGAAATCCAGGCTATTGGGAATTTTTTGCATGTTTGCTTCATGGGCAATGCGGTACCTGGCCATGGCCCAGCCCCCGGACTCGCTTTCATTCCAATCTTGAATTCCCGCCATGCCGACCCGGGTAATTCCTTCTTTGGGAGGAAAGGTGTTCGAAGAACAGTAGGTCGGCGACAGTCCATTGAGACAGGCATGGCAGTGACCGCAATGGTCGCCCTGGTAGATGATGACCCGATCGCCGGGCTTGAAGTTGGACCCCGGCATGACCTCTTCGACGATGCCGACGCTTTCGTGGCCCAAACCGTCGGGGTAGTCGCTTTGTCCACCACCATAAAATTTTTCAAAATCATGCTTGGTCCAGATTCGGCTGCCTTCCAGACAGACACCGGCATAATCGTTCTTCACGACAGCATAGCCCGCCTTAATCTTGGGGAAAGGCTTTTCAACCAGTTGAAATTTTTTGGGCTCGGGAATCGTCAATACGACATTGTTTTTACTCATGGGAAATTTCCTTTCTGTCAGCTTGCTCAATAAAGCTGTTGTTAAATAGTTAAACAATCCGGGTCCAAAAGGCCCGACTTTGAGTTGCAACCAAAGAGGACCTGGTAATAATCAGCAGGAGTATTGGAGTAATGGAGTAATGGAAAAAAACAATACCCGGTTCTCCTGGGTGTTCAAGATGATTTGACCACATCATCCTGCATCTATTTTAAATCCAAAACTCCAACGCTCCAGTACTCCAACACTCCAGTATTCCAGTACTCCAACACTCCGACACTCCGACAACAAGTTATCGACACAGCCCATGACTTCTGACTTGTACCGATAGACTAAATTTCTAATATCCGGCTAAATTGCCTTCAATCGTCTTCGCGCCAGTATGAAAAGGTTGCGCAGTGCATACCGCTGCCGGTGGAGTGGTAAACGTCGTCGAAAGGCACCGGCACAGCGTTGACACCCCGCTTTTCAACTTCCTTGATGTATTTTTTGGCACCGGCCGTGATCGCTTGTGCATCTGCGCTGAGCGCAACCGAGTTGCCGGCACCGATCACGTACTCGTCCGGGTCTATGTTAATCTGCTCCCAATCTCTTATCTCATCGGGCAATTCAGTCAGCAGTACATTTTGGTTGATGGCGATGAGCCCCTCCCGGATCACCGGCATCAGGGTGTCGATATGGTAGCCGTAGTGCGCGTCGAAGTAAATCTGCTCCACCCGCCAGCCGAAAGGCTGCAGCATGCGGCGCAGGACTTCGGCACCCAGCTCGTTGCCCGACGAGCGCGGTTTGTTTAAATCCATGATGTGCGATTTGTCGAATACGCCGTGGGCTACCACTACCAGCTTGTCCGGGAATATCCGAATATCCCCGGGCGACAGGGCCGCTCCAAAGGCGGTCGGCAGGGGCAGCGGGTCCGGCATCGCCATCCAGACCGCTTCAGGATCGCTCTCGATCAGCCCCATGAACGCTTCGACATACTCGACACAGTTGTAGCGGATGCTGGGCTGGGTCTCGTGAAAGTTGACGATCACACTGCCGAACACCTCGCCGAAAGCCTGGGCGTGAAAGGCCCAGTGTTTGCCGTATTCTCCCAGCCAACCCGAGGTGTAATTGATGACTTCCGGAGGCGGCCTTTGGGTGTTCTGGATAACATGGGCACCGGACTGCTGATAGGCATCACCCAGCGCTTCAAGCCCTTTGGCCATGCTTTCCCAGAGGTCCCGGTCCACATCCCGAACATGCTTGCCGCGATTGTTGGCCATCCAGTCGAGTTTTTCCCGGGGCAGTGACCGAAAGCTCGTGTACCACGAGGGATGAAACGGGTCGGGCAGGTACATCGACTCGGGATTGCCGAGGATGACCCCCCTGAGCCTGGCAAACTCGTGCTCCACGTAAACTTTTTGTCCGTTGGCCTGTTCCCGCAGACCCGGAATCATCACCTGTTTGTTTTCTTCCAGCGCCGCGATGGCACGTTCTTCGGTCCATTCAGGCAAATTTCCATTGTCCATTAGAGCAACTCCTTTCTGTCAATTTGACATATTACTAATAAGTTCATTAGTCTTTAGACATGGATTAACCGCCCGCTGCGCTCGAGGCGCCGAGGACGCAAAGTTGATATTTCTTTTCACTTTCTGATGAGAGGCCCCGCTAACGCGGGATGACCGACTCTCAGTCAATAAAGGATGGCCTCCAGAAAGTGAAAAACAACAGCCCTACGGGCAAAATATCAATGAATTAGCTAATAGGCGCTCATAAGGGTACGAACAGTATACAAATTCCACCACGAAGTGGTTGCGGATTTTCATTTGCCGCCCTTCCTGTCCGCCGGTCTGTTGGGCGGATCAGCGGCAAATGAAAAAATAACTCCTCTGCGTTCTCTGCGGTGAATACAATGTTTAATATTTCTGCATTTCATGTCTAAACAATTATGGCCGTCTTAGTAAACCAAATCATCCAGCTTAATTGTTCTAGTTTTTGGACCAACCTCCGGCGACATCGAAATAGACCAGTGTCCCTTGGGGTCCGTTGCGCACATCAAAATCCTGGTAGCCGCGTAGGTTAAAGTTTACCGGACCGATGGCGTGCGAAAGGGTCAAGCCGATGCCGTTGGACCGATACTTGTCCACCGGCTCCGCATCGGACCCGCTGGGGTCGTTTACCTGCCGGTAGAAAAACCCGCTCAGACCGAAACTGGTTCGCTCGGTAAATTCTAGTCCGAGATTCCACTCAAAGGTAAAGCTGTCTCCGGGTCGAAAATCGCGCCCCTGCTGGTTGGAATGAATTTCATAAAACACATTACCAGTGGCCAAAAACGGTAGTTTCTTGAAAATACCCCTGTCCGTGCGATATGTCGCCAGAGCGAAGGGCATGGCGGTCCAAAACCCCAAGCCGGTGTTGTTGCTTGAGCCCGATGAATACCGCCCGGTCGGCGCAAACGCCCCGAATGCGGTGACCAAATGAAATTCAGGCCAGTGCCAACCAAGTCCGATCGGTGAGAAAAACATGTCGGCGAGACCTACGGGAGCATCCTGGGGGTCACCATCGATCAGCACCGGCACTCCCGATAGATTTCCAACCGCAGGCGTCACCACGGCCTGGTAATCACCACCGAAAATCTTGAAATCCGGTCGCCACGCCATTGCCAGGGAAGTCAATTCATAGTCTGTCTCGTCTGAGCTGGCCGTGTCACCCGACCCGTCCTTGAATTTGCGGGCATTGAAATACATAGTCGTACTCTGCATGTAAAAACCGGGATCCGGCGCCATCATGCCGGCCTTCAAGTTGCCGTTCCATCCCGGAGCGTAATGTCCGGTCTGAACATTTTGTGCCCCGAGCGAACCTTCACCGACGATCAACAACAGGATTGTGAATACAAAGGCAACTTGCGCCTGAAATCCGGTCAAATGCTGTTTGACTGATAAATTCATCCTATTGGTCCAATTCACAGCAGGTTTCAATTCAGCTATCGTCGTTTCAGCGCGATTAATGCCTCTATCACCTCTTCTTCGAGTTCCCGGGCAATATTGCTGAACTCATCAATCATTGCTTCGGCTTCAGGCTCTTTGGATTGGGTCCAATATTGCAACGCATTGATACAGGCATCATAGTCATCACACAGGGAGATGAACTCGGGATCTTTGGCCATGAGCCTGTCAATGCTAATTTTTTGATCCGAAAATCGTTCTCTGATATGACGTCCTAAGTCATTCACAGCTCATCCAGCCAATCGTTATTCAGGAATTGATATTACAGTTGATTGTATAATCCGTTTTTGTTAATCAGTTTGTGGGAACGAATCTGTCCCGATTAGATCAATATTATTCTATGACTCCTAATTAAAGTACGTTACTGTTACGCACAGGTATCACCGAGCTTTTATTCGACGGCTTAGAGCAGGGCCACATGGACTAATATCTTATGGCAGCAGATAATAAACCAACGCCGCAAGCCATCCGTGCTCAACTGGAGCGAATCCTCCGGAGTTCCGAATTCAGAGCGACAGAAAAACAGATGAAATTTATTGGCTTTGTTGTCAATGAGGCCCTGGAAGGCCGGGCCTCGAAGCTCAAAGGATATACCATCGCAGTGGATGTGTACGGCAGGTCGCAGAATTTTGATCCACAGATCGATCCAATCGTTCGGGTGGAAGCCGGCAGATTGCGTCGGGCCCTGGCCCATTACTATCTGACTGCCGGAAAAAACGACCCAGTACGCATAGAAATTCCAAAAGGGGGATATGTTCCAACCTTTCATGCAGCCCCGAAACCGCCGTTTGAAGATAAGGCGCATACATCGAAATTCGTACAAGCTGCACTGACTGCCGAGCCTTCTATCGCCGTTATGCCGCTGACCAACTTGACCGGTAGCAAGGATCAGGAATATTTTGCCGAAGGTCTGACCGAGGAACTCACGATAGAGCTCGCACGCTACCAGGATATTCGGGTCATTGCGTCACAGTCAACCATGCGTTTTAAGGACCGGGAAATTGACCCAAAAGTAGTCGGACGGGACCTCGCCGTGCGGTTTCTTTTGATGGGAAGTTTGCGCAAGGATTCCAAAATAATCAAGGTTTCGATCCGATTGGTTGATGCAGCCTCAGCCGAGCAGATCTGGGGAAAAAGTTATAAACGGGACCAAACGGCGGCGGATTTAATTGCGGTTCAGGAGGAAATTTCCTGCAGTGCCATCGGGATAATTGCCGATCAGTATGGCTTGATCAATCGGGGAATGTCCAAAGAATCCCGCAAGAAGGCACCGACAGATCTGAAGGCCTATGATGCCACTCTCCAATTCTATCGCTATGAATCGGAATTGACTCCGGCGGCATTCAAAAAAGCACTGGCAGCGCTTGAGCAGGCAATCCAAATTGATCCGGAATATGGGCTTGCCTGGTCCATGCTCGGACATCTGCATGCCGATAACTATGCACTGGGATTTTGTGAGATTGAGTCGCCGTTGAAAAAAGCACTGACTTTCGCCCAAAAGGGTGTGGCCCTGGCACCGGAAAATCAGTTCGCCCGCGATGCGCTCACGCTCGTATATTTCCACCTTGGTGATAAGGAGCCATTCCTGCAGCATGCTGAAGAGACGATTGCCCTCAATCCGAATTCACCGTACATCATCGGTGTTGCCGGCTGGCACATGATGCTTTACGGGGAGTGGGACAACGGACATGCCCTGTTGGAAAAAGGGATGGCACTCAACCCGTATCATCCAAGCTGGTTTTATCTGGCGCCCTTTATGGAACACTATCATCGGGGCGATTATGAAAATGCCTATGCCGATGCGATTAAATTCAACTTCCCCGAATTATATTTGGACCCGATGATGCGAGCTGCCCCTCTTGCACAACTGGGAAGGGATGAGCATGCCAGGGCTGCAGTTGGCCAATTGCTCAAACTGAAGCCGGATTTCGCAACGCGCGGGCGATCCTTGATGAGCCGGTATATCAAGGTTGATGCACTTATCGACGAAATCATCCAAGGACTGCAAAAAGCGGGACTGACGGATATTGAATGAATAGATCCTCAATGATTGGTGAATCCTTAAATTTGGCCACTGCGGGCCAGCGTACCGATGAAATTGATTATCAACTGCGCGCAGGTCGAGGCCGTCAAACCGTTGATATCCCGCTCCGGCCGAACCTCAAACAAGCTGATGCCCGCGATTTGTCCTTTTGAGGCTATTCCTCGAACCAGGTCAGTGGTTTCATCAAAGGTCAATCCCCCCGGGCTGGGATAGAGTACGCCCGGCGCGATAGCGGTATCCAGAGCATCGGTATCAATGGTAATCAAATAATGATCCGCGTCCGGGATTTTATCAACACAGGCTTCGATTCCGTTGTGGTGCATTTCACGGGCACGAATAAAAACGCTTCCGAAGGAAAGCGCATCGTCGATCTCCTGCTGCCGCGCACTGCCGATACCGCGCAATCCGACCTGAGCCATGGATTTGACCCAGCGCATCTCCGAAGCCCGCCGCATGCCGCTGCTGTAACCTTCCCGAACCCCATGGCGTTCGTTGCGCCAGTCGATGTGGGCATCGATATGAACCACGCAAATCCAATCGTAGCCATTGTAGGCACGCACGAACGGAATGAAACCGCCCTCATCCGTGCCCAACGCAATGGGAATTGCGCCACGGTCTAAGATAGCGCGAACCGCGGTTGTGATACGTTCTGGATTTTGCGCAGGGTCGTTCGTCTTTTTGTCGACATCTCCGCAGTCAACTATCCGGATCTGACGATCAGCCAAAAGGAGCTCATCGAAGTTGAAATCATAATGCTCCCAATGATCGATAAAAATAGAAGATTGCAGGCGAATGGCATCCGGGCCCGTCTCCAGCTCAGTCCGGGTTGCTGCAGTTGTTATTTTTTGAGGATATGGACTGACAAAATGGAGTCCGATGACAGCTATGTCGACCGCGAGATCGTTGAGCCGGGTGCACACCGGCAAGCCTGCGAAACTATTAGTCGGCGGAGTGATGTAGTCGAATTTTTCTGGCATGCTTGGGTCCTTGGCTAATAATTGATGATTGTCGAATGTCGATTGACGAATGGTGGAATCGCTTCGCTCTGTCTTTATAATTTAGACAAAATACACTATTCGATGTTCGATGTTGGACGTTCGATGCTTGTCCGCCTCAGGAGGGTTCGACGTTCATTTGTTTCTCATCTGATTTGTCTGGGCGCTCGCGGCTTGCCTGACACCTGAAATCCATGGAAAGGGGAGATCTATAGTAGAACCGAAAATATCTGACCGGGTCCAGAAGACCAAATTTTCGATTTATGCGTCTACCTTTTCAATCCGCACCGGCACCGCCTTGAGCAGCGGAAAACCGCTGATCGGATCGTTGATATCGTCAGGAGTCAGAAAGTTGACCCGCCAATCCTCCCAGCCGTGATATATTTCCACCACCCCCTGGCGGAGTTCGGCGGCGTGTTTGACGGCTGCCCGGATAACCAGTTCCCCCACCCGCGAAATCACCCGCACCTGATCACCGTCGGCAATCCCCAGGCTGGCGGCATCCACCGGATTGATCTCTACTTCTGCATCCGGATGCACATCCCGGAACCGCCGAATATTCTGGTGCCGGGAGTGGTAGAACAATGATTTACGGGCACCAGTGGTCATCACGAAAGGATAGTTCTCATCGGGTTCCTGCAGGTAGGAAGGCTGGTGGTACTCGGGAATTTCGGACAGCCCCAGCCGCTGCAAATAGGGAGATGTGAACTCCAGCTTTCCTGAAGGTGTCGGAAATCGCCGGTTAAGAATTCTCCGATAGTCTACAGGCTTGTAAACGTATCCTTGTGGGTATTGGCGCAGCTTCTCCACGGTCAGTCCGGTTGGTTCCAAAAGCCAGCGGTTGACTTCCGATTCCGATTTCCAGGGAAAAAGTGTATCACCGAATTCCAGGCGGTGGGCCAGATCATGCCAGAATCGGTATTCGTTCCGGATTCCGTCGATCCGGGCTATTTTGCGGGTAATATTTACCCGCTGCTGAGTGGGGAAAACATGCAGTTCCTCGCGTTCAAGAAAGGTGGCCGCCGGCAGGATGTAATGCGCCAGTCGAGCGGTGCGGGTCATAAAGAAATCATTGACCACCAGCAAATCGAGGTTGGACAAGGCCTTTTCCACCTTGCAGGTGTTAGGATTGCTGACCGCCGGGTTGGCCGCCGCTATGATCATGCCCTTTAGCGGATACTCCCCTTGGTCCAGCATGTAGTCCATGGCCGTCATGGTATGGCATTCACGCCGAATATCATAAAGCACGGGAAATTTATCGGCCCCGATGGGACGCAGTTCATCCGACAGCCGACTTTCATTGGGAACCAAATCCCGCAACCCCAGCGCCTCCGGCCGAAACATACCACTGGACTGCCCCAGGGCTCCGCTCAGGCAGGCAAGGATCGTAAAGATGCGTATGCTGTTGACGCCGTTTTCATGGTGCTCCAGTCCGGCTCCCGGATAGATGCTGATATGGGGACGATTTTTGATGATCAACTGGGCGATCTCTTCCACGACCGAATCGTATATCCTGCTTTGCCGGGCCACGTATTCCGGGGTAAATTTTTCGGCATAGGCCGCAATCTTGTCAAAACCGATAGTGTATCGATCCACCAGATCGCTGTCATAATTTTTGGTCTTTATGAGATAGCGGATGAGCCCCCAGGCCAGCGCACCGTCGGTGCCCGGATATGGCTGGGCAAAAATGTCGGCATAACAGGCTACCGGGTTCAAACGAGGATCGATCATGACCAGTTTGGCGCCCTTGCTGCGGGCATCTGCAAATTCACGCATAAATGGCGGATGGCAGATTGGCGGGTTGGTTCCGAGCAGCATAATCAGTTTTGCCTGGTCAAATTCCGGAAAGGGATTCCAGAACCCGCAAACCAGATGATTGCCCAGGTAACGGCCGTTGTAGCAAGCCGAATCATTGGAAAAATAATTGGGTGAACCGAACCCGTGAATAAAACGGCGGACGTATCCTTCCTGCTGATGGAATCCGAGCCCCTCGCCTTTCCACACCCCCACCGACCGGGCTCCGAACTGATTTTTGAGCGACGCCATATTGGCGCAAATTTCATCCAACGCCTGATCGTAGGGGATTGGCTCGAAGCTGCCGTTGTCCAGACGCTTCAATGGTGTCAGGATTCGGTCCAGATGATAGAAAAGATCCAGCGCCGCCCCGCCCCGGGGGCACACCTTGCCGCGATTGACGGGATGTCCTTCAAAGGGCGTGATATCGGTCAGCACCTGATTTTTAATATGAACATTGATGGCGCAGCGCGTTTCACACATGCGACAGAGGGTCGGGACCACCCCGGACGGCACAACCGTTTTGACCTTCATGGCTGATGCTCTCCTTTTGGTGCCACCGGATTTAAATTAGATCCCATTCCGCCAAACCCTGTATTCGAGCATTCCATTACTCCAGTACTCCATGCATTTTTGATTATGTCAGAGACGATCACCTCAGATCTGTCCCAGAGGATATGGTTTTCATTTGTGAGCGAGGCCGAACAGATCAGCCTTTTGTCATTTTTTCCCTTTTAAGGGCTGCCAGATCGTTGATGTCGCCATAATGCAGGGCATGGGCCAGGCAGTGCTGAACACACTTCGGATCACCCGCACACAGATCGCACTTGGCGGCAATGCGCCGCCGACCTTCGAAATGGATACACCCAAACGGACAGGCATGGACACACATCCTGCATCCCACGCAGGCGGTCTCATCCACAATCACGGCCCCGGTTTCCGGATCCCGATCAATGGCTGCTGTGGGGCAGATTTCCAGGCAGAGGGCCGTTTCGCACTGCTGACAGGTCATGGTAAAAATTGACCGTCTATCAAGATTGATATGGACCCAGATGTTGGCGTCCTTGCGTTTGAATCCACCGGAGTCCTGAAACGAGCAGACCCGCTCGCAGTTGCGGCATCCGAGGCACCGATCCGGATCGACGAATATGACTTTCATGGTGAACAATACCTCCCTGAAGTGAGGTTGAGCCGGTTTTGCCGGTTGTCCGGTTTGCCCGTTGGTTTATTTCCGTCAGCCCCGCTGAAGCATTAAACTGTCATAACCAAGCAAGAGGAAAACTATGCATGAAATAAACATTAAGCCCATTATAGGTCAATTGTCCTCTTATGTCCTCCAATAACCGGCTAACCGGCAAAACCGGCTCAACGGGCTAACCTGTCTCAAAAATAATGGTGCTTGTCCCCTTTTCAGGGGGCTTAACAAAGCCGAGCCCTCTGAACCCAGATCTTTACTATACATCATATCGAAATTAAAATCGAAACTTAACCCCTAAGTAGCCATCTATGTAAATTACCGGCCCAACACAGGCCATCCAGGTCCAGCCGGCATTGACGTGCTGACCATAATTAATTTGAAGGGCCATATTTTCAAAAGACTTGACAACCGGCAAAACGGTAGCGTATTTAAAATTCCATCCTGTATATAAAAATTATTCAAAAATGTAAATAAATGATCCATTTTGCCGGCCGCAGATGGGTGGTATAGGATCATCAAATTATAGGCAGCCCAAACACGCCAAACCATTTCGATTCGTAATTTATGGAATTTGCCCCGTATACCAAAAACAAGAACCTGTGGCAGAAAATTCACCGATCTCCGCTCTTTGATATATCACAGTTTATTCTACTCATCGGCGCCATCCTCTGGTTTTTCAACAACAGCACCCAACAGTTGGGGTACAACTGGCAGTGGAACCAGATTCCAAAATACATTTTCACCCACGATGATACCGGATACTACGCCGGCCCGCTGTGGGATGGTTTGAT
>Ga0056115_1001323_pt1 | contig 11681 bp, 8 predicted proteins | sample WorMetOlspDAHAB1_FD_77007 | JGI IMG/M metagenome (GOLD analysis project Ga0056115, IMG submission 77007) | Marine gutless worms symbiont microbial communities from Max Planck institute for Marine Microbiology, Germany - Olavius sp. DAHAB.1 ... | reverse complement strand
TTTTATCTACTGTGATCTTTTTCTTTTACTCCTGCACACAATTAATGATTAATTCATTAATTAATTTCTGTTCAGCCGAAATTCGGCTTAAAAACCGTTCGGGTTATCAGACAAACTCTCTATTTTTGATAAAGAGCGGATGACTGCCGTTCACCAGCATCTGTGATTTACACCCTCCGGTAAGCCTTCAAGGCGACGGCCGTTGAATCCCGAGTTTTTTCATTCGTGACTGCAGCGTGGTTCGTTTAAGACCGAGGCGTTCGGCCGCACCGCCTTTGCCACGGACCTTCCAACCGCATTCCTCGAGTACTTTTACAATGTGGGCGCGCTGGACGTCTTCGATGTTGTCGCTTTGGTGCTGAGCTGCCGGTCCCGGCACACCGGCAACCTCACCGCCCCTCATCAGCAATTCGTCCAACTCGAGCTGCACGCCTGGGGGGGAAAGAATCATGGCGCGTTCGACAATATTCCGCAGTTCCCGTACATTGCCCGGCCAATCATAAGAGGTCAGGGTCTCCATGACCTGGACCGGGACCGTTTTGAATTCCTTGCCGAGACGCGATTGCAGCATCGTGATGAAGAACCAGACCAGCAGGGAAATGTCACCGCGCCGCTCGCGCAGCGGGGGGATCCGGATCGGAAAGACGCCCAACCGGTAATAAAGATCGGCCCGGAATGCACCCTGCTCGATCAATGCATTCAGGTCCCGATTGGTGGCCGCTATGATCCGTGTGTCCACGTCTTTCGTGGTCGATGACCCGAGCCGCTCGAACTCCTGATCCTGCAGCACCCGCAGCAGTTTCGCCTGGAGTTCGATGGGCAGATCGCCGATCTCGTCGAGAAAGATGGTACCACCGTCTGCCAATTCAAAACGGCCGATTTTACGGTCGATCGCGCCGGTGAAGGCCCCTTTTTCGTGACCGAAAAACTCGCTCTCAATCAGCGTGGCGGGAAGCGCGGCACAATTGACATTCACCAGAGGACGATCCTGGCGACCGCTCAGCTGGTGGATCTTGCGGGCGATCAATCCCTTGCCGGTTCCGGTTTCGCCCAGGATGAGAACCGTCGAGTCTGTCGGTGCGACATGCTCCACCTGTCGGAGTACCGTTTGGAATGCATGGCTCTGGCCGATGATTTCGCTGTCCTGGAAAGAGATCTTCATCTCTTCCCGCAGCGTCAGATTCTCGGCTTCGAGGCGATCTTTGAGCTGCCGGATCTCATCGTAGGCATGTTTGAGCTCGAGGTTCGCCCGTTTGAGCTCGGTGATGTCCTGGACCGTCCCTAACAGCCTGACGACACTGCCGTCATCGTTTTTATCGACTCGGCCGCGGGTACATGTATGACGCACCTGCCCGTCCGGGCGCATCATATCTAGTTCCAATTCATAGGGTTCCCCATGATTGAGGGCCTTTTCCACAGACTGGCTTAATAGTTCCCAGCTTTCGGCTGTGAAAATAGACGGCGTTTCTTTGTATGAAGGCGGCGGTTTTTTCGGGTCTAATCCTGCAATCTCATACAGCGTTTTGGACCATGTGACCGTATCTCTATCCACAATCCAGGACCAATTCCCGGTTCTGGACATTTGCTGGGCCTCTTCGAATGCCTTATTGATTTCTGCCAGCTTGGCCGTACGTCTGGTGACAAGATCCTCCAGGTGCTGCTGCATGTTGCGCAGGGCCAGATGGGTTCGCACCCGGGCAAGGACTTCCGACTCCTGGAAGGGTTTGATGATGAAATCCACCCCTCCGGCTTCGAAGCCCCGTATCTTGTCCTGCGTATCCTGCAGTGCGCTCACGAATATGATAGGAATGTCGCGTGTCCGCTCCTCCTGCTTCAAACGCCGGCAGACCTCAAATCCGTTCATCTCCGGCATTCTCACATCCAGCAGAATGAGGCTCGGCGGCTGCGTCAGCGCCGATTCAATGGCTGATAGCGGCCGCCTGATCGAGCGCAGGGACTGGTAGCCTGCGCCGGAAAGGACCTGGGTTAGCAGCTGCAGATTGGGGACTTCATCATCTACGATGAGGATGTCGCCGGCGTCGAGATTGGATTCACTGTTGGTAGGCATAGTTTAATTCCGTTATTTGTTCATTTCATAGGGACAGTGAAGTGATGGAGCATTGGAGTACTGGAGTGATGGAGTGTTGGATCAGTCACTTCCATATACTGCATTACTTTCCCTGACAACCAGATGGTCAATCCAGTCTCCTCGATCACGCTTCCGTTCTAGACTCTCCACAAGTTTTAGAAGTCCGTTCCCCAACTTATACGCCTGGACATCCAGTCTTTCAAATTGTTCTTCGGATATCTGCTTTGCTTTTCGATAGCTACAGAGCCCTGATACTGATTCACCCAATGAGCCTAAAGAAATATTTAGAAAATTTAGGTATTCCTTAATCGAACGCCTGCGGTATCCCTCTGCAATATTGCGATGCACAGAATCGACTGAAGCAATCTGCTGTGAAGCAACCCTCTTCAACTCAAAAAGAAAGGAACGAAAGGCGTCATACGTCAACGAGTAATAGTTGATGGCATCGTTCCACACAATCAACTTCTGGTATCCTCGGTTTCTGTTTCTTCTCATAAAACCATTACTCCATCACCAATACTCCATTACTCCGACACTCCAACACTCCATTACTCCTCTTATGAAAAATCATTTATGAATTTTCTGTTTAATGTTCAAACTGGCCGCGCAGCGTTCAGAGGCGGGGCTTACACCTAAAACCTCCATTAACCCTGAACCTTTGAACCCAGAACCCAGAACCTGCCGTTACCCAACTTCCGTAACCAGCTCACGGATACGTTCCAACTCAAACTCCTGAACGAGCGCCCGCAGGTGCTCTGCCGTATCAGGGGCATGCTCCCGGATGCGGTCGATCACTTCTAATATGTCTTCCCTATTTGCCACCAGCGTCGTTTTGTCCAGTTCCTGAAGCAATTCCAGGGGCAGTTCGGCCAGCATGGCCGCGGTTAGTTCGCCATCACCTGCGGAGACTGCTTCATCGGCAGGTTCCTCATAGATGTATTCAACGCCCAGAAACCGGCCCATCACTTCAAAAATCTCACGCTCCCGAAACGGCTTGAAGACCATGTCGTCACAGCCCGCGGCCCGGATCTCCGGCCGCTGGTTCCTAAATACACTGGCCGTGATGGCGACAATCGGAAGCTGATCGCCGCCCGGTTGCCGCCGAATTTGCCGCACGGCTTCATAGCCGTCCATAACCGGCATCCGCATGTCCATCCAGATAAAGTCGGGGCTTTCCTTTTGGAACATTTCCAATGCCGCCTGGCCGTTTTCCGCCTCAAAAACCGCAAATCCGGCTTCTTCCAGCAGGGTCTTCAGCAGCAGCCGGTTTTCCGCATGATCATCGGCGATCAGGATGCGCCGGGTCTTCTGTTCCGGTGCCAAGCCGATTACCCGCGGTTTGCGGTCCGGTTTCATGACATTCGTCGCTGCGACAATTTCTGCGGGCAATCGTACCCGGAACAGGGCGCCTTTGCCTAATTCGCTCTCCACCTCGATCCGGCCATCCATAAGCTTAGTAAAAGTTTTGCAGATGGACAGTCCGAGACCGGCACCGGAGCCGGCCTGGGCCGCCGCACTTGGTTCCTGTACAAAAGGCTCGAAGATCTTCTCTTGGCTGGCCGGGTCGATCCCCGGGCCGGTATCCTCGACTTCCAACACGATTCGGCAGCGCTCCCTTATTTCCGGAAGCGCTTCGGTGCCCGCCCGCAGCGTCACGCCGCCTTTCTCGGTAAACTTGACCGCATTGCCCAGCAGATTGATCAGAATTTGGCGGAGTTTGCCGGTGTCGGCCTTCAGGTACGGCAGGCTGACCGCTTCGGCTTCCAGTAAAAAGGAAAGCTCCTTTTCCCCGGCCCGCGACTGGAACATCACCCGGACCTCCTCCAGCAGGGCAGCCAGGTCGAAGGGGCTCTCCTCGAGGTCGATCCGACCCGCCTCGATCTTGGAAAGATCCAGAATATCGTCGATCATGGACAGCAGGTGCTCGCCGGAACGGTTGATAATGGTCAGCTTCTCCTTCTGGACGGGTGAAACGTCGGAATCACCGCCCAGCAGGGATGAAAAGCCGAGAATGGCGTTCAGCGGCGTGCGCAGTTCATGGCTGATGTTGGCCAGAAAGACGCTCTTGGCTTGGTTGGCCAGTTCGGCGGCTTCTTTGGCTTTGGCCAGCTCCCGGGTTCTTTGTTCGACGCGCTGCTCCAGGCCGTCGTAAATCCGCGCATTTTCCAACGCAATCATGGCCCCAGAGCACAATATTTCCAGAAGCTGTACCCGGTCGGGAGAAAAAGCCCCGGCAACCAGATTGTTCTCCAGATACAATAGGCTGTTCAGCTCGCCTTTATGAAAAAGCGGCAGGCACAAAACCGATTTGGTCCGGTGCTTTTGAATATAGGCATCCTGGGAAAAGTCGCTCGCATTGGCCGCATCATCGAGCACGACACTTTTCTTACTGCGGGAAACGTAATGAACGATGCTTTTGCAGATCCGGTCACTTTCTTCAACCGGGATGGATTTATGGACCTGGATGTCGCTTTTGTCAATATCGAATTGAGCTTCGATCAGCCACCGGTCTTCCGTTTGCAGGATCAGAACCCCGCTCTGGGCGCCGGCATTCTCGATGATAATTTTCATCAGCGAGGTGAGCAGTCCGTTTAATCTGATTTCCTGGGAAATCGTTTGGGATGCCCGAATCACGGTCGTCAAATCCAGGGTTCGTCCCTCGTAAGCAGAGGTTTTTTTGGTCAGCAGTCGGGGATAGCGTTGTTCCAGAACATCGACCTTGGCAACGGCCTGCCACTTGGCATAACGATCCCTGGCCTCGGCCGCGAAAGCCTGGGCGTTCGCATTTAAGCCGCGCGAGCTGTAGAAGTCAGCGGCCAGTTCGAAGGTAAGCGCTGTTTCATGTTGCAGAGTGTTCTTGCGTGAACTCGCTATCGCGCGCTCATATAGTTTTTGCGCCGCAAGATCCTGCCCCGCCAGGCGGGCCCGCTCCGCCTCAACCAGGGCCAACTTATTGGAAAACACATCGGGTGCCTGCGCATGCCAGACATTCAACAAAGCAACGAACTCCTCACCTTGGTCAAGACATTGGGCTTGATCGGCACCGGTTAAGTTTCGGGCAAGCGCCAGATGGGATAGCGCTCCATAAAATACCAGCTGCTGGTATAAATCGAGACCGGCAATTCCTTCGACGTGCTGCATGGCACTTTTGGATCGGTCACAGGCGGTCACATAGTCGCCAAAATGATAGCTCTGTATCAACCGGTTGACATGGGTGACGAACAGTGCTTCCGCGTTGTCCGTTTTCACCAAAAAATCATACATGGCGTCTATTCCGTCGATTTCTCTTTGAAGCTCGGCCCGATTGGGGGCGTTTCCGGCCAGCGCAAGCATCATTTGATAGATGCAAATGCACTGGTAGAACATGATTTCATTCCCGATGAGTCGATAGGCAGGGCTGTTGGATTCAAAATATTTGATGGCCTCTTCCAGGGGGTGCCCGGAAGAAAACAGGATGGACGTGATATTGAAATAGGAATAGGCCGCAAATTCATTATCACCCACCTCCAAACCCACGCGAAAGGCCTCTTTGAGCGGGGCCACACTTTTGTGCATCGGCGCCCTCCAGAAGGAGACGTAGCCATACATACAGTCGAGCACACTCGGAATCATCTGCTTGTTACCCTGTTTTTTCAAAAAGGCGACCGCCAGGGAGCCCATCCGGTAGCCCATATCATATTCCGCTACCGGCGGACTGCACAGGTAATACCCGTGCATGCTCATTGTAGCCGGTGTCACCATAAACTGGCCGTACTCCACATACAGCTGCAAACTAATGCACGTCACCATCGGAAACAGCATCGGGTTTCCAAAGTAGACAAGACTCACCATGCGTGTAAGAATGGATACAACAACCTGCTGGCGAGGATCCGTCATGGGCGGAAGTTCCAGAAGCTGGCGGTCGCTGTAGTTTGCCATCAGCTCATTGCCGCATGCGACAAGCTCGTTGATATAGGCTTCATCCGGTGGATCGGGATTCTCCAGTCCCAGCTCCCTCAGATAGGCCAAACCGGAAGCAATCCCCGCGTCATACTGGTTGGTCAGAGAGTAGATCTGCAGTAAAATTTCATAAGCTTCGAGCTTATCGGTGGTGGAATGCACGTGTTCCAGGAGTTCATCGATATCCTGTTGGGCCGCCTCGAAATCCGCGGTCAGCATCAGCAATTCGGCGCGATTTTCAAAGAGGGTTTTGGCAAATTCATAATCCCAGCGCCAGACATCGCCTTCCACTAGCTCATGAGCCAGAATGAAATGCTCGATGGCCACCGACAGGGCATTGGCATGCTTGGCTTCAATTCCGGCCTTCAGGTTGAGCCGCGCGATGCGTTCTTTCTCATCTTTCTGATCAACAATGCCCAGGCTCACATTGAAGTGCTCGACAACTTCAAAGATCCTTTTTGACACCTGCTCCTCTGTCAGGTGCTGCAGCAGAATTCGTCCGATGCCGAGGTGGGTCTGCTCTTTCTCATTTTGCTCGAGCAGCGAATATATCGCCTGGTGAAAACGATCATGGGTGAAGCGGTACCCTTCGTCAGTCTCCAAAACCATCCCTTCGTGCAAAGGAAGATCCAGTTCCTCCTGTAAAACCTCCGGGGATCGTTCCGATATGACGCTCAGGGTGTTCAGTTCAATGCGGAATCCGATACAGGCGGCCAGTTTGAGCACGGTATGGATTTCCGGGGGAAGATCCTCAAGTCGCCGCACCAGTAAATCCACCACATTAGCAGTGATGTTGGCGTCCCGCAGGACGACCAGATCCCATTGCCACTTTTGTTTTTGCACATCAAAGCTAATTCTGTTTTCGTTTTCCAGTGAATAGAGCATCTGGTGGGTGAAAAATGCGTTGCCCCCGGTTTTATGATGGATCAATCGCGCAAGTGGTTTAACCTCTTTGGCGTCACTCAATAGCGTGTCCGCCAGCAGTTCACCCATGCTCTGAACCGTGAGATTGTGCAATTCGATATGCTCAAAAAATACGCCGGACTTTTTGAGCCCGGCAACACCCTTTGTGAGTCGGTGCGTCTCATCCACTTCGTTGTCGCGATAGGCGCCGATGACAAGCAGGTGAGCAAGATCGGGATCTTGAAGCAACAATGTTAAAAGCTGGATCGACGCGGCATCGATCCACTGCAAATCATCCAGAAAGACCACCAGGGGATGCTCATTTCTTGCAATAACAGATAAAAAACGACGAAACACATAGTAAAACCGGTTCTGAAATTCGGCCCCGCCAAGCTCCGGCACTGCAGGCTGCTCACCCATGATCAGCGTCATGCTGGGAAGAACGTCTGTTATAACTTTGCCATTTTCGCCCAGCGCCGCCTTGAAATTAGCTCTCCATTTTGCGACCACTTCGTCACCCGAAGTGATCAGGTAGGAACTCAGGCTGTCAAAGGCCTGAATCCAGGCCGAATAGGGAACATTCTGGTGGTATTGATCAAATTTGCCTTCGATGAAATAGCCTCGCTTATCGGTTATCGGTTTTTTAACCGCATGCACGAAAGTGGACTTTCCAACGCCTGAATATCCATATACCAGACATAGCTTGGACCGGCCTTCGGCCACCTCGTCATAAACAGCGAGCAGACGGTTGATCTCTTTTTCGCGCCCGTAGATTTTTTGCGGTATTTGCAGTTTGCCTGAAAAGTCGTTTTCTCCCAGGATAAACGGTTCGATCGATCCACGCTAGGCCAGCTGTTCGGCACACTTTTTTAAGTCATACAGCAATCCGGAGGCAGACTGGTAGCGATCTGCGGCATTTTTCTCCATCAGCTTCATGACAATAGCCGAAATCTGCGCCGGAATTTCGGCTTTTAATTCGTGAGGCGGGTACGGGCTTTTGGCGATGTGGCAGTGAATTATCTCCAGCGTATCTTCAGCGATAAAAGGGGGGGCTTCGGCCAACAACTCATAGAAGACAACCCCAAGGGAATAGAAATCGGTGCGATAGTCGACTACGCGATTCATTCGGCCGGTCAGCTCCGGCGAAATATAGCCCAGGTTGTCGTTAGCCAGATAGTCAGCGGTTTCCCCCGGTTTCGCGATTTCCGGTAGGGCAACCTGCCGGATTTCCGGATCAACCTGGATGTTCGCCGGATTGAGGCATCCATAAAACCGCTTGTCCCGGTGGATAGAATCAAGGGCGTCGGCAATGTGCAATGCCAGCAAAAGGATCCTGTCCAAGCCCAAAGAAGCGCCGGTCATAAGCCGGGCTAACGTGTTGCCGGTGTTTGATGTGTTTCTGTCTTCTTTCATGATTCTTCCTTCGACTGAACCTCGCCGTTTGGGTTCCGGGTTCTGAATGGACATTCCATGAGCAACCTAAGTGTTATCGGCTAAAAAGTCAAACAATAGGGCCGAAAAACGGGTCCGGTCGGCCGAAATATTGGCCTCATAGACAAAATGTCATATGCGATCCGATTCACAATTATCAAATATAAAACTTTAAATTCAATAGGTTATAAGATATTTCCAGCCTTATTCGTCAGATGGCATGCATCTTGTTAGATAATATGTATTATGGGCATTCGCATCGACATCACCGCAGATGGACCTGAGTCCGTGGTCCACATCGCCGGCCGTCTCTCCAGCAAAGCGGTCGCAGAGCTGGAGAAAGTGTGTGATTCAATGGAGAGTCACTTTGTGATCGACATCTCGAACCTTTTGTTCGTCGACGAAGAGGGAATCAACGCCCTTCGGAGGATAGCTGATAAGAGATCGCAGGTTCAAGGTGCTTCACCGTTTGTTCGGCTACTTCTCGATAATGCACCAGAATGGCCAACAGAGAAAGAATTTTAGTAGCAGGGGGTAATTATGGAACTTCAATTGCATAGACCATCTCCTCCCTCAAACGAGGTAATCTTTCACCAGCTCGATCGCATGATGGACAGCCCTGATTTCCATGCCACGCCGCAGCAAACGGCCTTTTTTAAATTTGTCGTGGACCAAACCCTGGCCGGAAATGCCGACCGAATCAAAGGTTACACCGTGGCGACCGAGGTTTTCGGCCGCGGACCGGATTTCGACCAGAGTATCGACCCGGTGGTGAGCATCCAAACCGGTCGACTAAGGCGGGCCATAGAACGGTATTATTTGACCACCGGAAAAAACGATCCAGCTCGAATCGACATCCCCAAAGGAACCTATGTGCCGACATTCAGTGTACAGCTTCCGGACAATCAGTCCATCGCCGTCGAATCAGGCGCACACGTCAGCGACATGGATACCTGGCCGTCCGTGCTGATGCGACCGCTGGCCAACCTGACCGCTAATTCGGAAGACGATTATGTATCCATCGGGCTGACGACGGAGCTGGCCCATGCGCTGAGCCATTACCGGGAAATCCGGATTTTGGAGGACCGCCATCTGCAGCAGAAATCGTCGCCTCGCCAAACGGATATCGATTTTATCATTGACGGGAGCATTCGTCGCGATCCGGAGAGCATCACGGTGTCGATCAGATTGTGTGACGCCAGAAAGGGTATCCAGATCTGGTCGGGTAAGTACCAGGAGAACCTTGAAGCCGCCCGAATGATCTCGTTTCAAGAGAAGGTGGCCGCTGAAGTGGCCGTCCGAGTGGCCGGTGACAATGCCGCGATTTCGAAACGCATTGCGGGGTTAAGCCACAACAAGGCAACGCCGGGGTCGATTAACTATGAAGCCGTGCTGCGACATTGGGAAAGTGTCACTCTTCTCACACCGCAAAGCATGGTAGGCACCATTCGGGCATTGGAACATGCGGTGGCCCAAGAACCCAATAATGGGCAGACCTGGTCAATGCTTGGAGCTCAATATGCCGACAATTTCGGTCTGGAAATCATCGATCTTGAGACGCCCCTGGAAAAGGCCGCGGAATTTGCCCAGCGAGGGATCAGCCTCGATCCGACAAACCGGCGCGCCAGCATGATCTTGGCTTATATCCGATTCCTGGAAAACAGGCTCCCGGAAGCACAGCAGGAAGCTGAAACAGCCTATCGCCTGTGCCCCAACTCCCTGATGGTATTGGGTGGCATCGGCTGGTTAATGGCCCTGACAGGGCAATGGGAACGGGGAGTCAATTGGATTAAAAAAGCCATGGAATTCAACCCGTACCATCGTCCCCTGGTGCGACAGGCATTGATTTTAAACTGGTTTCGGACAGGGAATTACGAAAAGGCATACCAGGAAAGTCTTCATTTCATGATTCCGAAAGTCCACTGGGATCAGTTATTAACGGCTTCTGTTTGCGGTCATTTGGGAAAAATCGAAGAAGGGCAAGTCTGTGTTCAGGCCCTGCTGGCGCTCAAACCCGATTTAAGGCAGCGCGGCCGGGTCCTCATCGGCCGGTACGTCAAATTCGAAGACATCGCCGATCGAATCGTAGAAGGCCTCGATAAACTCGGCCTGCAAATCGAATCATGATATTGGAAATATGTCGAAGACCCGGAAACCGAAATCACCGCCTTCACCTGAGGAAAAAATATCTTCTCAGCTCGAACGAATGCTGCTCAACCCGAATTTCAATGCCACAGCGCAGTGGAAACCCCCTTTTCGACTTTTTACGATTTTATCAAAAATCGATATCTCACAAAATATAGTTTTTTAAGCGCTATTATTTGGTCCAATTTTCTACTTCTAAGTTTTTAATTCGCTTGAATTCTTTGTCATTGTTGGTAACCATAATCAGGTTTCGGCTCAATGCATGAGCCGCAATTAGTAAATCAAGAGGCCCAATGGATTTGCCGCGGTTCTCTAATTGAAAACGGATGTCACCATAGGTTCTTGCAGCAATTTCGTTATAATCTATAATTTCAAGAGGAGCTAGAAACTCGTCCAAACGATGCTGATTTTCTTTTCGATATGTGCTTTTTGAAACGCCGTATTGGAGCTCTGAAACTGTTATCGTTGATATGCCGATCTCACCCGGATTAAATCGCTTAAATTTTTTGATCACACCTACCGGACGATTGTTCATAATGTATATGCAAATATTGGTATCAATCAAATATTTCATCCAGTCCCGCTCTCTCTTGTCCAATTTTTGGTTGGTTTCGTTTAATCATAAAGGGTTCGTCATACTTCATCAGATTTTTTTCCCAAGTATCCCAAATAGATCTATTTTTTGGAATTAAAAGCACACCTTCTGAAGTCTTTTTGACATATACTTCATTTCCTTCAAACCGATAGGCTTTTGGTAATCGAACGGCTTGACTCCGTCCATTGATGAATATTTTAGCGGTCTCCATAATTTTCTCCAATCAACGTTATGGTTTATATCGCCAAGTATATACCAATTGACACAAATGTCAAGGTATATATCACGAAAGATATATCATAATTGCTTCATTTGTGGGAAACGGCATTGCCCGCTGTTTAGTCGGGGATAAACCCCGCCACTACATTTTTGATCAATCCTATCGACCGGATTTCAGGTGCCCCTCGTTCGCCGTAGAGGCTGCAGAGGTCACGACTAAGACTCTACGCTTTTTCCGAGTGTCAGCGGCAACCTGAAACAGTATTAAACTTAGCGGTCTGAAACTGTTATATTCTTCAGCTGTATTTTCTTCCAAAAATTAGATTTAAAAATCTCTTCTATTATTTTCTTCCTTTTTTC
>Ga0056115_1001322_pt1 | contig 11681 bp, 5 predicted proteins | sample WorMetOlspDAHAB1_FD_77007 | JGI IMG/M metagenome (GOLD analysis project Ga0056115, IMG submission 77007) | Marine gutless worms symbiont microbial communities from Max Planck institute for Marine Microbiology, Germany - Olavius sp. DAHAB.1 ... | reverse complement strand
TCGCACGTCATAGTCGTATCAGTGTTCTAAAATATTGGGAGGGGATTCGTCCCCTCCCAATATTTTAGAACACTGATACGACTATGACGTGCGACCAGCAAGGTCGCTGTGGCACGTTGCTACGTGGTGATACTTCTCCCTTGAGCGTTGACCGTCGACAACGATAGACTTTACAACGCCGACTCTATGCGGCGTTGAAGCTGCGATGAAATTATTGGCAACGAACTGCCAACTGAAAATGTCGTGTGACTTCACGAGGTGCAGGCACGTAAGTGAACTGAACATAAACAATGCCGCCATGTGGGAGGTATGCGTAATGTCAACAAAGCTGGGTAGGGCTGGGGGTAAATTGGCGGAAATCTTGAGTGCCAGCATTATTGTAGTATGTGTATTGTATAGCTGAGTATAATCTCATTATGCACGGTTTCCAGGCATAGGTAAGTTTACGACGCTGCTGTTACTGTTGCAACATAATATACCTCAAACATGGCGGCAGTAACTATTGCTGACACTGTCATCACCCCGTGCATAGATTTCCGATGCAATGCAGCAGAGGACTGATCGAGGCTTAGGCCTTTGTGTTAGCAGGGGAGACTTCAGGACATACAAAAATGGGGAACCAGAAGGGTCTGGATTTCAAAATTGGAAGGGCGTCTCATTGGCTCCCTTTTAGAATGGTTAATTGCATTGCTAACGATACGGCGATAATTTATCTCATTTAGATTAAGTTTTTACTCTAATTCTGATTCCGTTTAATTTTTATTTTCTGTTTGATAAAAGCCTGTATTCGACCTATTGGCAACGCGAGCAGCTCACACTCAACCTGAAAAACAATTTAACAAATAGTAATAATAGTTTAAAATATTTTAACTTTTATTTAACTTTTTTATATTTGATCACCGTGTATTACGTGGCGCTTATGTGCTTTTGTTGTAAAAAATGCGCTTTTCATTTTTTTTAATTGATGATTACAATGGAAACCGGTCAACTTACGACTCTATACGTAATGCATAATTTCCTGTGCTGTGTTGTGCGTCGTTGTCGCATTGCGCGTAATATTTTGTTTTACAGCTCGAAACGTCGAAAAACGCCCCATTAACTGACCAAGCGGCTACAGCGATTACTGCCGCCAATATCGTCCATGAAAGTCGACGAAAGTGCTCTGAGCAGCAACGATAGATTTGCTCGAGACGCAAAAGCTGTGAATATATAGGCGCTCGGGACATTTTCGTCATGTAGCGAGTCATATGCAGGGTGGTCCTAAAAAGTAAGCCTCCGACGAATAATATATAAGAATCGTATTAAAATTTGCACACAAAGCTAGATTTTGAATCAAATTTCGATGTAATGAAGCACAAGGCTACTATAAGTTTGTACTAAATATTCTATGCGCGACCTAATTCGTGATGTTATCGATCACTATGTGTGAAGCTGCAGTATGGGTAAAATAAGTGCAAATTTTAAAATCTCAGTCGAAAAGCCTAAAAAGAAAAAAAAGCTGGGTGCGAAGAAATTTCTACAGGAATTTCAGTCTAAAGGGTGATTACTTATGTCAAATCGTGTGAGAGTATGTCATAGAACGCTAAAGCGAACTGATGAAAGAAGGGAGCGCTGACATGAATTACAATTTATGGCCAACAACCAGCGTTGCGGGTAACGCACTGTAATTTACGTCACGAAATTGGTCATGCATAGACTGTTTAGTGCCAACTGAACTATTATACTGTTTGTTTGACACTTTAATTTGACGAAAACATCGAATCTAATTGGCTGATTATATTGCGATGCAGATACTGTTTATGTATAATTTGGCTTACTTTTTGGGTCACCCTGTAGCTGTAGTCCAAGTCTTTGACGGACTGACGGTGGCTGCCGTAGCCGCTCGAGGATTTGTCTACAGCAGGCTGTATTATATGTTGTGCAAGGTGCACCAGTATCCTAGCGTGCGGTAGGTTGGTTGCAGCTTTGCTTCGGCTACTATGGGGGTATCCAATCCCCAAATCATGTGGGAGAGTGACCCCCACGTCCTTTCCTCTTTCACCGTCCTTTTGTCTTTCGCGTTCTCCTATCGATTCCGACATGTTTTCCGTTCCTAACCTCCCAGCGCCTCTGAAGCTCTGCTAATGGCACTATATGAAACATGATAGCAACCAAGCAAATAAAAAAGAGAATTAGCAAACAGGCGATTGCAATATTATAAATCAAGGTCCATCGTACAATAACGATAACATCATTATTGGATTATTATTGTTTTTATTATTATTATTATTATTATTGTTATCACATTTCTGTTCTTAGTCCCCAGTGATGCCAAGTACTTAAGTACCAAAGTACTTAAGTACGTACTTAAGTACTTTTTGGGTACTTACCTACTTGTACTTTAAAGTACTTTAGAAAATTGGTACTTAGTACTTATACTTAAGTAGCTTTGTAGGTACTTATATAGGCCAATATGTACTTAAGTACTGACATAAGTACTTAGCACTTTAGTGACTTGTCTTGATGTACAGTTGAGTTGTTGCCACACGTCGTTATTCGTCACTTATGCGTTGCGTGGCGTTACGTCACAGCAGCAAAACCGACTCACTGTACTCGTAACCGCAATTTGAGATCGCATACCATGCTACGGGATCACACAAAGTCGCCTTGCAGATGCCATCTCTCAAAACTAGTACTATAGTTGATCGACCCATGAAGGATAAGTTGGCAAACCAAGTACTTAGCGCAAATACTTAGGTGGTACTTATACTTAAGTACTTTTATTCAGTACTTATGGCATCACTGTTAGTCCCCCCCCTTCTCGCAACAAGGGGCTACGGAGAACCCTGTGAGCCGCAGCCGAAATTGAATTCGATGCAGTTCACACGTAAAACTAAACCAATTTGTGGCTGCACCTTGAATGTGATGTACAACGACCACCAGATTTCAATCGAAATTTCGACAACCCCCTGTATTCTGAAAACGTGACAGATTGCCTCCATTCTTTGATTTGGCAGACGCCCGTCACGGCCCATGTCTGCCTGCAACTGTAGACGCAGATAAACATGTTCGGTATGATATGGCGCCTAGGGGCTGTAACTGCAACCTTCTTTGTTCGATTTATGGCACGGGCAAGGGATAGGGTTATGGTTATGAAAAATAGGGCTTTTAAAAGGAATTTTTTGCACTGCACAACCTACTTTCTTTTCCCTTCCGTCGAGTGCTCAGTGCTGCATCTTTGGAGCTGAAAAGGACGAGTCTGTTGCCACAGAATCGTGCTTCAGTCGTAGATGTCAGTTATCAGTAACCATGGGAAGTCGGAAACGGGTGTGTCTTGGGTGGCCCAGAAATGTAGCGACTTTGTCTTGCGTTCAAGTGTTAGTTGGAATACCGATTCACTGAGCTTGGAGAGAACGCAATCCTTCCAAGTTGAAGTCGAAGGAGCCGAACCACGGGATCACCGCGCGCTGTAGACTGGCACGACAGTCATCATCATCATTATCATCATCATTTATTTGCTCGAAAATGACATTTAAAAACAACAAGTGCAATGGTGACATTACAGAGCAGGACAGCAAGGCTAACTAGCACTAACAGCTGTCCAGTCGACAGTTGACGGACGGACAGTGTTGGTTGCTGGTCTGCCGTTGTGGGCAGTGTTATTTTAGTTATGATTTTCAGTCACAGTTTCAGTTATAGTTAACTAAAATCACACTGGTCGTAGGTCCAGTGGAAGTGTGTGACGAGCACTCGTGTGACAACGACGGCGAGTGCATTCAAGAATGGAGTTATTACACTTGCAACTGTGATATGACGTCGTTCGTCGGACCCACTTGCAGCGACGGTAAAAACATTAATATCATTAGCACGACATGTAATTTATATAGGCTAACACGGTATTATAGGGTTGCGTTTACAGTATTCCAGTTGTCTTTTTGTAGAGGGAATTCGGAGCAGTTGATGTGTTACATTTCGTGGGGGTGGGGCCGCTGCACTACTAACAGAATCGGTTCATTTGCAAATATCTACAGGGTGAGTGAGTGAGTAGAGTTTAACGCCCCATGTAGGTAATTTCGGAGGCGGTGGCCCGACATTGAATTAACGAATTAGTGTCACGGTTAGGGTCGGGGTTATATTTAGTGTGCAAATTGTGTATAGTGTTTGCAGGGAGTGTCATTGATATTATGCTAATGCGTGACCACGACGACAATTCATAATTATTTCTATATTGTAACACGCATCCTGCATCTAAAAGATTGATTGTTATAATCGCAGTACATATACAATGATTAAAAACCCAAGTGTTAAAGGAACCGTTAGAAACATGCAAAACAATGTTAAAATAGATTAATATAGGCTAACGTCAATTGACTAAATTGACTATGAGCTCTCTGTTCTTGATATCGGTCGAGGCATTGCGGGTGTAAAATTTTAACCCCTATTAGTGTATTTTCCAGGATTTTGAAGTCGGGGGTGTCAATAAAGTCTCGGTTGGGGGGGGGTCAACATCTATTAGATAACTTTCATTAGCATACAGATTTATATGAAATGAAGTAATGGTTATTCGCACGATTTTAATTACTGTATGTGGCGGATTCCTGGGGGGTGAGTGGCGACCGACAATTTCAAACGAATGTTTTTAATACACACTACGATAGTGATTTAGGCTAATGCAGTAGCCTCCTATAGCTGACAATGAAATAGACCCTACCAGGAGACGTGTAGGAACTCTTAATACCTCTAGTGGGGGACGATGTTGGGGTGTCAAAAAGTTTTCGGGGGTGAACACCCCCGGTGGGAGGGGTCGATAATTCTCTGCCTCCTGTTGCTGGCGATTTTTACGTTCTGTTAATAAGGCTGTACTGTTGCGGTGCAGACGGCATAGCATACACGTTCGGGTCGCAGCGTGGCGGTGTGATGACTCTGACATATCGTGACGGCGAACGGGTCGACACTCGTCACGATTCGGTGGCGTTCGGTGTGTCAACGTCGCAGCGTGACGCAGTGCTTGTCCACCTCGTTAGCGCCAACTCCAACGACTACATCAGCGTCGAACTGGTCGGCACGCACGTTTTCCTATGGGCGGCCGGGCAACTCCGACAAATTGGGGCAGTGCCGATCTTACCGCATCCACAGCCGTGGGGGTCTCGCGATTCGGAAGGGGGATCGGGGCTCTAAATTCTGGTGGCGGAAATTTTCTTCGTCATTTTTTGGCGGTGTGCTGGCGAAAAAAACACTGCGAAGTGTTATGCAAACTTTTTCATGTTTTCAATGCTGACGACGGTCGCTTCCTTTTTCTTTAGACAATTAAGTAGTTATGTTGTATTGTATTGGAATTTATTCATTCTTTCGTGAACTGGTTGACTATACACGGGGATATTTCCTTTCTTTAACCATCCAGTTTGATATGGCACTGCGTCATCAGCGGATCTTGCTGTGCCACAGACACATCTTGAAACAGTCGGTGATCGAGCGTGTTGTGTTGCGGCGGCAAAAACCTGGAACAGTCTTCCGTCAGAAGCGATGTCATCAGTGACTCTGTCAACATTTAAACATAAACTTAAAACTTACCTTTTTTCACTGTCATCATGTTATATCTCCCCATTTTTCCCACATTGATGTACAGTGACTGCAATGCTTTTGCATTTGTTACTTAAATTTTTGATTGATTGATTGATTGATTATGTTGTATTTTCATGTTTGATTATTGTATTCGTGTGGCGTCAAATAAAACTTCACTTCACTTCGTGGTAGTCCTGGACCACAGCCTGCACCCTCTCTGTCTGGACTTCCTGTGAGGTCATGACTCTCACCTGTCCCCATGCAATTAATAGTAGAAGCTAAAAGGCGCCTTTCTGTCAGGCTGCTGTCACAGGATAACGCAACAAGCGTACATCCTTTGTCTTTGAACATCACGGCAGTGTTTTTAAAGTGCGGCGAGAATAGCTTGTGCTATGAATGACGCATGTTTTTTGTTGATTTTCATAATGTTGAAAGCGCCTCTTTTTTACTGGGCTGGCGGGGCAGGGGGTCCTCAAGAACGCCACTTAATTTGGGCAAAACAGGGTCTCAGTGTTTATACGGACTGGTGTTTTCCAACGCAGTGGCTCTAGCATTGAAATTGTATCGAGAAGTGTCACATAGCGATGTTGTGAGCTGATACTGCAGCTGCCGACTGTGACTGACTGGCTCTTCAAACCTGCACAAATGTCTCCTTAGCTAAGAGCCTCTGGGTCCTCTTACCCATTCCACTCCCTGCTTCAACATTTGACGTAGAGGCCCACCTGGCCGGCAGACGAGCCGGCCCACCTGGCCGGCGGACGAGCCTGCCCACCTGACAGGTGTCATGGTTCGCAATGCCGTTCATGTGCGTTCTTAAATACGTTAACAATGTGAACGGCGTTCCCACGCGTTTCCCCTCGAAATGACCCCTGGTATACCTCCAACATGGCGTCATAGTTTTATGCTCGGTTTATTGGCGCCACTGAACCTCATATAGCAGATCGTGATGATTACGTTGCGGGTGTTATCAGGTCGACGGTTGCGTGTTTGCCATCTACAATGTTGGAATGATGGACCACGCCGTCGGGGTGCAACAGCAGAGAGTGAGCGATGGTCTTTACCATGTTGTTCGCTTCGTTCGCGCTGGGCCCAACTCAACGCTTCAGATTGACAGCCTGCCTACGCAGTACAAACGACCCACAGGTGCTTGCTATTATACATAAAGTACAGACTCGCTGTTCTGGCGTTCAGATGTTCGCACGGGACAGCGCCACCGTATACCTCGCTGACGAGTTCCTCTCGTCCTTTGACGCCTAGGTCGTCTTCGCTCTGCGTCATCATCATCACTGATCGTCCGTCGTACACGCCGGTCGACTGTCGGCGACCGAGCTTTTCCGGTCGCCGCTGCCCCTCGTGTCTGGAACGAACTACCGCGCCACGTCACGCCTGCACCGCCCCATTAAGGTTTTCTGGCAGTCATCCGAGGAGCTTCACTTTTTTCTGCCGTTCGTCGAGCCCGACTTGCTGTAGTGCCGTGAAGTGACTTGCGTCATTATCAGACACTGATTGCTTTTGTTACTAACTTAGTCATTTACTTATATCTGGCCGCGAACGAAAACTGGAACGAAAACCGACATCGTCGTCATCACAATGTAATTTGCAAGGCGCCGATTGTCGCTGCCATTTTGATCCATTTGAAACTCCGAGTTTGTTTCTGATGTAAACTCAACCGATCACTGCTCGATTCAAGTTATTTAGTGGTCCTAAACTTTATTCGTCCTTATATACTTGTGTATATACGATGCACGGCCATCGAGGCATTGGAAACCTATCCAACCCTAACTGATGTTCCCGCCATTGCTATCCCCAAAACACGTTTCATTTAAAACTGAAATTTGTATGCGGGCGAGTGCTGTTGCTTTCCTCTTCTATTCTATTTAGGCTAAGGTGAAAACTGGTACAGAAAACTGATTCGGAATGGGCAAAATTGGGGCCCGTAGGCTGCAACGTCTATAACTAATCCAACGCTGCATGTATCCCGTTTCTGAGAAACGACCGAAAATGTGATTATATTTTTTGCTGTTCAGGGCGTCAGCTGACGACGTTTAACAGCGAGTCGCAGGTTCTTGTTGGCGGAAAAAAAGACACGATGGGTCACCTCGTTCGACCGTTTAGAGGCACTATATCCGGTACGCGAACCAGTTTCTGGCAAGCTTTTTTTCGTTTCTTTCGCATGAGAATGCAGTACTACAGACAGATTATTTTTTTATATTTTCTTCCTAATATTTTATTTCAGTCACTTTATTTGTGTCGCATTTCTTTTAACATCATTGTACTGTCAAGCGCTTCTGTGCATGCCTTCTAGGAGATGCTCTGCGTCACGTTTATCTTTATGGATTTATTGATTGACTATGACAAAGAAAAAACGAAAAAGACGGACATAAAACTCTGTCCGAATAAAGTCTGAATAAAGGGCTTGAGATGCGCGCCGGAATGTTAGGCCTAATTTCGAAAAGTTTCATATATTCCTGAAATTTTTCGGGAAAAATTTCGCTCCAACTTTCACTGACTCAGTGAATTTTTCGTCAAAAAAGTTTTTTTCCACCGCTGATGGTGACGTGACGTGACGTGACGTGTCGCAGGTCTGGTGTTGAACGGCCAACGCGTGTTCCAGTTTGCGGCTGACGGAGACGAGCGAGTCAAGCTCGAGGGAGACGTACAACTGGAGATTAAACCTCTGCGCACGCCCAACTTCAGGTAACTCAACACGAGGTGCAGTCACGCCTCTGAAAACCACGCCGCCATGATGGAGGTATATCGAAATTGAACGAAGACGTGGAATTCGAAACTTTCGTGTATTGTTTTTAACCAGCTGCTGCCAACTTATAGTAGAATGCTCATATGTCAGATGTACTGACTCACCGATTTCGCCGTGAATGTGTTTTATAATAAACTGAACTCGCTGTGACAGCGTGTGTGGTCTGTGTTGCAGGCGAACGACAAAGCGTCATCCTGTCACCATGACAACGCCGCATAATCCGCAATTTCCTACCGAACACGTGGTCTGTATGCATCTTGAGACTTACGCGGCCGCGGCAGAAGGCATTTCCCGCAGCTGTAACTTTTCCGTTTCGATAAGTCAGGGACTGCAATACAATTGCGAACTGCTTTTTTGCTGGAAACGAACAATAAGCTGATTTTTTTGTGGGGGGAGCGTTATTTCGATTTTAAACAGGCGTTGTTTCTGGGTAAAACTAGATGACTTGGACGTTTCATGAAGTCTATGAAGTCAGATGTTTCCATTTCCTCGTTTCTGTACTTTTAATTCTCATACATGAGTTGAACAAATTCGTACATTGTAAAGCTTCATCTTTCCCACCTGCCACCTCAATTACATTCTTCTCAGGGTCTGGCAGTTTTAAGCTGGGGCTGTGGGGGGCACAAGTCCCCAGTTTTGTCCTAGACAATAGAATGTATGTTGCAATTATTCAAAAATATGACAGACCGCGAATTGTACGCGTTAAGTTGACTATTTAATAATAGTAGCCTATATGCATGTAAAAGTACGTTAGTGTTAGTACGTTAGCCATGAGCTACTGTAGGCTTGGTAGACTAATTCTCATGATATCTTTCATGCTGAAGCGTTTCCCCTGCAAAGACCAGACTGAAGAGTTATTTGTTGCAATGGTTTCATTTTGCGTATTCCCGACATGTGATGTTTTCAACAATCTCATTAATTTCAATTTTTAACAGCAACACACTTCCTGAAGGCACGATAGGCCTAAAGCCTATTATGTGCTGAAAGTGCCGGTATATCCAAATCAATCGATCGGTTTAATAATAGCATGCTGTCAGCTTGTTGGCCGCTCTGTCTCGGGACATTGCACGGGTTTTCTAGACTAGAACCACGAAGTCCAATAAGAATGCTGCCCCCGAATCCGAATTGATAGTTGAGCAAGTGCGCGAGTGGTGTGATGTGCTGGTGTTGTGTAGTCGAACGATGATGGAGACGCATCGGCGGCGGCCGGGTCGTCAAAAAGAGGAGCTGAATGTCCAAGCGACGTCGACGGCGGACCAGGAGCTGGTGCCGCCTCCGCTGACCAGTGCCGGACATCGTCCAACCGGACAGATAACGAGGCCTTCAACGATCCTTCAGGTCGACCGTCCAACCGTCTACCAACCAGGCATGTCCCCACTCTTCCAACATGCACCACGTCTGGAGCGACCTCAGTGGGGGCAGTGATAGTTGATGGAGGGCGACATCAGTGGTGGCAAGATTTTGTGACACTGACTCAATTAATTGTCTCAGATTTTTGTAATTTTTGTGTGTGTCTGTTTCATCCATTCGTTTATCATTCATTACGCTACTGGCAGCAGACAATACCATTCAGTAAAAAACACTACGAAAAACACTGCGAGTAATCGTAAACAAAAAGTACCACACGGGACATATAGGACACCCCAAGTTAAGAAGAAGAGAACACGAATGTGACGTAAAACTATGCTAGCATTAGGCCTATAAAAACATTTTGTACAGTTTTTTTCTCACTGCGTCATGTGAAACGTTTTTGCCGCCGAGCGCCTCTCCATTTCTTATTATGGCGCCATACAAGTTTTTATCATTCATTCATTCGTCATTTTTCGTACATTACACTGTGTTCTGAAAGAGGTTATCATTGCCGCAGACTCACTGCCTGTTTTGTATAATTATTTATTTATTCTTTTTTTGTTTTTTTTCTTTTCTAATTTTAACGTGCGTGGCGTTGGTTTGCGCGCAGGCGACCTGTGATACGCAAGTCGGACAACACATCGACAGACTGTGATGCAGACCATCCGTCGTCAGACTGTCAGCCGCTCGTGGTGTCTGTTCGTCCGGCCGAGTCTCTGCTTCGAACAGGTCACCCTGACCGCCGTGGCGGGTCCACCCCGGCACCCAGCACTACGACACAGGGCGCCGACGCCGCCGGCCCGGGAAAGGGCTCGCGGCGAGGCGTCAACTCGCTGACGACCGGCATTGCAATGATCGTCGGAATAGTTGCGTCCATAATCGTCGTGCTGCTGCTGCTCGCGCTCGCCGTTCACAAGTATCGGAGTCGAGACGAGGGCAGCTATCGGGTGGACGAGACCAAGAACTATGGCTACGACGCGTGCAACTCGAAGCCGCTGGTTCATCTCGACGGAAGGTCGCGGTCGACGTCGTCGTCGGCGCAAAGTCTGCGTCAGAAGAGGAAAGAAAGTCACCGGGAATGGTACGTCTGACGCCCACCCGTCGAAGACAACTCGGAACTAGACCCAGAGTGGCGCCACATCTAGCAGCACACGGTCTCAGAAAAAAAGCGGCGAAAGCGCCAGAGAGATCGAGGACTGGATTTCAAACCGTCTTCATCTCTTGAGAACACTTGCGGACGGCGCGATTCCTGACAAGGACAACGACGACGGTGTATGAGGATGATGATGAGTGATTGATAGACTGGGATTTAAGGATACATTCAGCACAAACAGGCGATTATCGGATGATGATGATGATCTCCTGATTTCAACACACAAAAAAACACGTCGCAAGATCACGACCATTTATGACCAAGCAGGCAACACTGAACGCTGCGCAGCTGACAGTCCTTCTGGTTCTTCAGTGGTGCTTTTTGCTGCATGCGTGGTGAAACCTAGCTGTTTTCAGTGGCGTGTAATCAACTTGAATTAATTGGACTATGCAAAACACCGACGGAATTCTCGCATTGCGTTGGGCTGTTTAACTGCCGACTCACTATTGGCGAAAAAGAGGGAAGGGCGCTTAAACCTCGCATGCAATCATCCGCTATCAAGTGGCCATAAGCTGATAAATTTATGCCTATAACTTAGGGCCAGTGCAGGAAAAAGCTATGCAAGAAAAAAACCGTCTGGTTTTACTGGGGACAAAAAGTTAACCACCTTTAAGTTAATAACTGATGAAGTGAATGTAAAAATCGGTGGTCATTGCAGTGCGTAGGCCTATAGTGTATTGACACGCACGTTACTTTTGTACCCGATCTGACTCCATTCGTGTAGCCTATATGTGAAAGTCATTTGCCCATCACTATTTAGGAATGGGCCTAATACACTTGTAACGTGTAGTCGAATGGTTCTTCGTTTGAGTTGATGCATCGGGGTTCCAGGCTAATTTGAACAAATTTGGACCCTATAATAATTTATGACTAAAATTT
>Ga0056115_1001321_pt1 | contig 11683 bp, 9 predicted proteins | sample WorMetOlspDAHAB1_FD_77007 | JGI IMG/M metagenome (GOLD analysis project Ga0056115, IMG submission 77007) | Marine gutless worms symbiont microbial communities from Max Planck institute for Marine Microbiology, Germany - Olavius sp. DAHAB.1 ... | reverse complement strand
TATATATATATTGAACGTATTCATAAAGTCTTTTTTGTATACCGGTGGTTGTGCTTGGTTTATACAAGTTGTAGCGAAACGTTTGCGGTGTAAATTCGACGATGAAATATCGTTATGCAAGATATCCACGACTTGCCGTCGGTGTCATGGAGATATTAGTGGTTGCCATAGCGACGGCATCGTACGCTGGCGGTGGTCGAAGTTACAAACAGCGAAACAACCAGGCGTCCAACTGGGCATACCGCGAAGACAGGCAGAGATACGGACAGAGGAACAACGCAGGCAACAATCAGCCAAACATGCAGGACTACTATTACGACGGTGACGACGACGGGTCCTGTGACATAGAGGTGGCTTGCAGGTAAACACGGGACATTGTATATAGAGTTTCATTTTTTATAGAATCTATTTCACAAGTACTGGCAGGGGCGTCTAGAGGCACCCCCAGCGACGAAAATGCGTCACGGAAATCTTCGATGGGACAAAAATAAGGAAGTTGGAGGGGGGGGGGAAATTTACGTTTTTGTTTCAAGGGAAAATAAGCGCATTATAAACCGACTAAACGGTCAAACAATTCATCGATCACTTACGAGACATGCTTATGTCTAAAAAGCTCTAAAACTCACATACAAGCATATATAATTCACAAAAATTTCACGGGGGTGATACATCCGGACTCCCGTTAAAACGGAGGAGGGGCAAAGGGGAGAGAGAATTAAAGGAGAGGGGGAGGTTGCGTCATGACTGTCGGGGGGATGGATGCCCCTGAACACAGGGCCGTATGACTCTACGTTGAGGCGCGATGAGGCAATTGACTCTTTGTCTCAGGAGAAGCAGCCTGCCATTTGACAAATGCCCCTCATACCCCTCGTTGGATTTTGGGTTCAAAAAGAGAAGGGAAGGATAAAGGGAAAGGAATGGGAAGAGGAGAGGATAGGCACGGGAGAGAAAGGGAGGAAATATAGCGAATGAGGGTAGAGGAAGGGGAAGGAAAAGGATAGAAAGAAGTGGGGGGGGGATTTGTACACTGCTCCTCGTTCTAATGATTTTGGTATATACGGGCCTGAAGCATAAGACAGCAGAGCACACACTCCATGGAAATGTACGAAAGAACAAAACGTGAAAGAGTAGGCCGATCTACGGTAGCCTAAATTCAGAGAACTCGACCAAATGAAAAGCATTATTGTGCAACGAGAGACTTCGCTACAGGCTAAATTCGGATTCTTCCAAAACAGTTTCACGTATTTTTCAGTAAAGCTTTGCGAATTCTATTGTCACTGTTCAATTTATTAGTTCTCGTTGAAAGACCGTAAAACGTAGTATTTCCTTTTTGCTGGCAAGTGACGAAAGTTGCGAATTATTAATGACGTTTGCTAAGTAGGCCTATGTCATTTTAGCTTATTTTACTATTCTCATACTTAGGCACGCTGTTAGACAGATTATTTTCGACATCACGGAAAACTGTCGAGCTCGAGCCACCCCGGCGAACTCGTGTTGCAAATTTCAGCGAATTTTCAGCGAAGTTATTAATGAAATTTTCCGATACCCGCGCGCAGGTCAGACGTCGACGAAACGGTACCACCCACGTCGATGAAGCTTCCGATTCGCGGTCCGCGTGGAACTCCAGGGCTGCCGGGACGTCCGGGAGAAGACGGCATACCTGGACTGCCAGGACCTCCAGGTTAGTTTGCCAAGCAAAATCCAATGTTTTCTTCGAGTTTTCGCTACAGAGTATATAGGCTTACGTTGCCGCTGTACTGTTAATGATTTTATAAAGTTGCTATGCGTGGCAAATAGATTTATGCAAAGAAGAGGAATGTTTAATCCAATATGGCTCGTCAGAAAAGTAAAATATTGAACTGCACTGTAAGTGCGGTAAGTAAGTAAGTAAATACGTAAATAAATACATTTATATAGCGCATAGTAATAATATTTTCATAGTGCGCTCGATATACGTTGTGACTATACATTTAGGCTATTGTGTGCAAACAAGGATGTCTCAAACTGACGCCTAAAACTAAGTTGAAGGGCCGAATCACGCAGATATTTTTGCCAAACAATTCCAGACCGACGGGAACACTGAAAGCATTGAATGCGGTCCCCGGTGGATACAGCCAGTGCCGCCGGAACGAATTCGAAAGTGGGGGGAGGGTCACCGGTCCGGAGCGGAAGTGGCGGGGGCTGATCCGGCACAAAGCGCCGGGAAAATTTTTTGGCCGTGCCCTTCCACTTTTTTGGCTCCAAAAGTTCAATTAGTCGTTTTGGTGAGCGCTTTTGTGATGCTCAGTATAGTTTGGTCAGTTTCTCGTTTGCTGTTCTTCTACTCATGGTGCCCCGGTGCCCAGCCATTTGTAAAAGTGGGGGGCACGTGTCCCCCGTGCCCCATGGAGTCGGCGCCACTGGATACAGCAACTGCACAATAAGTACAGTAACACTGTGGACCAGCTCCTCAAAGCGATGCATTTATCGCCACTAATATATGGTCATGTTTTCCATAATATTTTCACTAGTAATATTATACTATACTGTGACATTATGCAAACTATAGCTCTTTTATCCATTTTTGTACTCTGTCAGTGATCTGCACACAAGCAAACTCAAACTCAAACTAACTATTTTTAGTGCGCCCAAAAGTTGACCAGAGAGCTGGCCAACTTAGTCTGCCGCACTATTAACAATATTAACAGAAACTCACCCACCAGTATCCAACAGACAATAATTGTGACGAATGTCTATTCTGTCTTTTAACGCAAAGTAACGACGAAAAGAGAATAATAACATTTAATTAATGAACCAGAATCGTATTACATTAGGCCATTATTGCATATTACAGTCTTAAAGTGGTCTCTTTCTCTGCCTAGCTTGGTGATATGGTGTTATGTTTGTGTTTTATGCTTTTCGCGTTTTACTTATGCGTGTTTTTATGTATCTCCCTATTGTGCATGTATCAGTTTTGCTGGTTAATTTGGCAAATAAACTGCACAGAAATACGCAAAACAATATATCATTCTGAACAGTGGCGTAGCAATAGGGTGGCAAGGCGTGCAGTGACCCATTATTGTGGGGGAGGGGCCGACGAACCCTTGTGCATGGGGAAGATTCCCTTTTGCAATCCTTGCACATGAGCCTGCTAAAACCTTGCTACCAAATGCTACGCCATTTATTCTGAATGACTAATCGATCTACACTCAGTCATGACTCAGTGTGTATACAAGGCGCCCTTGTAGTGACTCTAGCCATGTTACTGCGCCTTATAAATTGTCGTTTTATTATTATTATTTTTTTTCGCCCACTAGCACCGAGCCGCAGGCTTATCATCGTACTAAGCAAGGTATAATTGCAACGGCGTCTAATCGGAGTCAAAAGTGTTGAGGAAGGGACCACATTTCCGATTTGGAGAGCTAATGACAACTGCTGAAACAGAAAGGTGGATTCTCTGGGTTGATTATTATTGTTGTTATTATAATAAGTGCATTGGTTGGTGCAGGAATGTCGGCTCAGAAGCCCACCCAAGTTGCGTTCTTTGTCGGACTGACTGACAACATGGGACCGATCAAGGACCGCCAACAAACGCCAGTCATTTTTGTGATCGAGATCAAACTGGAACCACAGACCACACACATACGAGCGGTGAGCTTACTCGTTGGGTGGTCTTATACAGAAAAGCAAGATGCTCCTGACTCTTATATTCGGCGACGTAATTAAATGCACCAGCTATACTGGCAGTATATATATAGCCGATACGTTAAACAACCGTAGCGCTATACACATTTTACGGAGGCAACTTTTTACACAGGTCACGACGACAACTCGTTATGTGCGGTCTTCTTCGACTGTCGTATATCATAACAGATAGGTATTCCGAAAAAGCAAGATGCTGTAACTCGTCAGAAGCATTCAGCGAGAGAAACAGTCATACTTGCATCAGAGTTTCGGACATTCGCCTGTTCGCTCGAACGCCGGTCATTTTTGACCGTGTAGTGACCAACGTCGGGAAAGCATACAACTCAACAAGCGGCCGATTCACCGCCCCGATCAACGGAACTTATCAGTTCAATGTCGTCATCTCCGCGCAAGGTCGTCACAGGGTCAGTGTCAGTCTGACAGATCCAAGGGCGGACTGGGCCGCCTGGCTGCCTGGCACTTGCCAGGTGGGCCAGTTGGTCCAACGTCCAGGTGGGCCGCCACGTCAAATGTTGAAGTATAGGTCGAACGACTTACCCCGTCAACAGGGGCAGGGTAGTAATGGAGGGGAGAGAAGGGAACGAGGGACAAAGTCACAAACAGGAGGAGAGGGAAGGAGGGAGTGGAACAGAGGAGGGAACCCGGGGCTCTATTTGGATATTTGTGTAGGGGTCCCCGAGTTCCTAGTTACGCCACTGCTGATGGGGCCGGTCTGCCTATTTAGCCCGGGCCGGTTTGAAGAGCCAGTCCGCCCCTGGACAGATGTGTAACCTATTTGCACATTTCCTTCTCTCCCACGAAGAGAATTAATTAGCAAAATATAATTGACACCGCAACTCAACTTTTGGTTCACTCTCTCCGGCAGGCACTGTACATTAAAAATCGCATTCACCGGTCTTTCAGCTGTCGGCGATCGAGCTTTTCCGATCGCCGCTTCTCGACTGTGGAACACTCTGCCGCAGTACGCGTCACGTCGACGCCGTCACTGCTTTAGGAAACCCATCTTGTCGTCGTTCCTTGAATTCCTTCCTTCCCCTAATCCACTGTTGTGCCCGCGTAGTGACCGTCATTACGGGCACCGTAATATATATTTACTTACTTACTTACTCACTCACCACTTTTTGGTCACATATCCGACGAGCATTTCTGCGAGTTGACCAAGCAGTCCGCGAAGTCAGCTGGCCGCAAGTTTCAGCTGCTTTGTCGGCGAATCGTCCGGTGACTGTTAATTCATGCAACCACATGTCTCAGTGATTGATGGATGTGGCAGGCTGCGGTGATGATTGTAAAGAATGGGGCGATGGTGGCGACCGTCTGGGCGGAGAGCCGTTCACCTTTACCTTTACCTTTAATATTGCCGTTTGTTTTACCTTCCTATCAGGGTGGATGACGTCGAAGTCAGCGTTGGCTTGACGTCCACCCAGCCCGAAGAACCTGGGCGGAGAGCATTCCACACTGGTCAAGAATTAACTGACCACATATAACAACGTCATCATCGTCACATAGCAGCTGAGATGTAGTGCATCCGCTTTTCGCAAGTGTATTTTCATAGCAATACGGATGCTTATTGTCGTATTACATTCAACTGTGGTAATACGTATACATATATGCATTATATCCACTAGAAATGTAACTTATTACGTGGTAATACAGGTGTTAACTAGATGAGTATATTCCAGCGAATATTCCACATTCGTCACATTATGGATTCAGGTGTGTCGCAAAGTAATACAGGTGTATTACAGGTGGCTTGCGTTCCACACTGGTCGTGCGTTCCACACTGGTCGACCTCGACCAACGTCGCGGTGCTAAGTCTTCAGCGCGACGAACAAGTCTGGCTGATGTTACGACGTCTAGAAATAACGCGACAAGTCAGTGACGACAAGTCTCCGGTATTAGGTCGTTATGGTACATTTAGTCAGTTATTATTTGTCAATTATAATTTATCGGTTACGACATTTACGGCGCTGCAAGCCAGTGATGACAACAAGATGCGCAGGTGATGAATAACTGCTGACGAACTATTGATGACAAGTCATTAGTGACAAATCTCTAACGTTTACCAGAGATTTGATTGATTGATTGATTGATTGGTTGATTGGTTGATTGGTTGATTGGTTGATTGGTTGATTGGGGTTTAACTACACTTTCAGCGCAATAAGGCTATCGTCTATCATGTCTTCAAGACTGATAGCTTACCAGGAACCTGCATCAACAAAACCTCTCTTTTCTGCAACACTAATAATAATAATACTCTTGTCCATCTGAATACCCTTGGAGACACGTAGCGCTGGTCAATTCAACCTTAACCAGGCATTAGTGACAAAATATTCTGCTAACAGCTATTAACATCGCATAGGAGGAATATGGCGCGTCTGCGTAAGAGAATGTACACTAAATCAGTAGTAGGCTAACGTATTGTCGTACGTAATGACAAGTCATTAGAGACAATCAAGCAATCAAGACATCAATGTATTACAACTCTCCCAATATAAATTCGCTTAGGCCTACATGTATGTGATAACAGCGGAACAAGTCTGGCTGCTGTTGTTAAGTCGAGCGTCCTTTCTTCACGGCTACATGTACACCACTTTCTCCGGGTTTCTCGTATTCGAGAACTGACCCGCGACCCGGCACACTACACGCTGGTTGTTTTGTTAAAGAACGACGTCAAACGAAGTCCCGATGCAATCGCTATAGTGTAGCATATGTACAGGGTGGCCAAAAAGTAAGACCCCCTACCAACTTATCAAAAGAACGCATTAAGTGGCAGTGAGTTCGTAACCGTTGGACCGGCGACTGAGAAATCCCGGGTGCCAAATGTGCTGCGACGAAACCGTGAAATATTCACTTTGCTGTGGCGTTTTTCTAACCAACGAAGTAGGTCTATAACTATAACTGGTTAACTCGCCAGAACTCGTAGCACGCACAAAATACTCAGTAGCCTACTTTCTTTCATATAGGCTGTAGTTCGCGCATTTACTGATATTCGGTGTGACAGTCAATGACGTCATTGTGTCTTGACACAGTTATCGCCGCCATGTTGGAGGTACACTGTGTTGTAGCAGTCAGTGTATCGCTGTAAACTGACGTATGCTTGCGAACTGTCGTGCGGCCTGCAAACAAGACTTGTCATAGGACTTTAGAGATTTCTGCATGTTAACTCAACTCTAATTCTTTACATCAACAAAACCTGGGATACTTGTCAGACCTGACAGTGTCTGTCGGCAGTACCGCACGTCGTCAGCTACGCTCAGCGTCAAATCTGGTGGTACCACCAACACGTCGGGCATCAATTGGAGACCGTGCGTTCGCCGTTGCAGGTCCACGAGCGTGGAAGAGTTTACCACCAGTCCTCCGCTCAACCTCCAAATCGTTCTCTTCCTTCAAAAAAGAACTTAAACGTTTCTTATTCTCGTGTTGGTCCTGACAACGTGAGTACTAACTATGTTAAACGCTCTAGTAACAGTTTGTACCGTATAATATAGCGCCAAATAAGTTATCTTAATTACATTACATTACATTACCTCCAACATGGCAGCGTGGTTTTGTGTTCAATTCATTGACGTCACGTCCTTCACCTTGTGTATAGTCGTACTATGTACAACTTAATATCGCCTACTTTTGTTTGTGTGTGTGTTTCTTCCGCTATTTGTTAATCATATCGATTATATATATAGGCCCAGTGTGTGCTGTTGAGAATTGCTGACTGTTCGAAGTTCGTTTCTGTATGAGAGTTATTGTTATCTCAATTTTACACACACAGTCAGACAGGTACAAAAATACTTGTTTATCATGGAGCCATGCAACAACCAATGCTCACAGTCACAGTAATTAGCAAACACAATAACGTCAAAAATTCCACAAAAGCTGCTGCCGACATGGCTTCATATTTACATGGTTACGATTCACCGAAGGTTTCCCAGAGAGGAACTGGTTTACCGAACAAACAGTATAATTAGGTTAGCTATTATTGAAGTAAAAAAGCGCGGCAATCACGAATAAACATAAATTATGTAGCGCATCTACGACAAAACAAAACATCTAACAATACAAAAACGAAGAAGACAACGCAGCGAAATAAGCGGCTGACAACAGCGGCTGACCACCGCAAGCAGAAAAGAATTGAGGGCGTCCAGAAGTAAGCATCAGATTAAAATACCAAACTTAACAGAATGCAATGTGAAAAAGATCAAGTTAGTTTCTTTCAAAAAGTGTCCAAATACCCCCGGTTTATCATATGATGGGATTGGTTTACGGGAACCCTGCAAAGGACTGCTGGATCCGCCACTAAGTAAACGACACTGTATAGCCTCTGAAACGAAACCAATTAACACTGTGGGGTTTTTAATTAATTACGGCGCTTTTAACGTTAACACTGTAAATGGCCAGTTTCTTGCAGCCTTAAATCGCATAACGGCTAAAATGTCATTAGATAAGGAAATATATCTTCGACTATACATTAGACGTTTAATGACAACACGTAATAACACAACACAACAATAACACCAATCTCACTCATGGGACAGACAACGACAGGCAACAACATGTATATACAGGCGCACCGATAATGCGCGGATATAGGCACTAATTAATTCCAACTGTGAAAATTTCATATTTCATACGTTTCTGAAAAAAATGTCACGGCTCGATTTTTTGAAGTTCCGTTTGAAAGATTACAAAACGTACAGTTCATTTATTTTATTTTATTTTATTTTATACGAGCTGCGCATCGTGACAAACACAGCTAGTATCATTGCGTCGTGAAATTTTCACTGAACCATTCGCAAAAACTTTGCTAAAAATTTTAACCGATACAAATTCCATGAAATTTTCACATTTCTCAATAGACACATATAATGTTGGGTGCGACCTAGTGAGGGCCCCCATTAGAACAGCAAGCTGCCTTGCTACTCCTTGATGCCAGACTCCATAAATAAACGCAAGAACAGAACGATGTCTTCTGAAAAAATGGAAAAGCGAACATAGATAATTTATCATATTCAACTGTCATTTACGCATTACGTCGGCTAGTAACGCATAGTAAACGATAATTCTGCAACAATCTGCCCACGGAGCTCAGACTTGTCAAACAATGTACAACTGTTTAGACAGTCGCTGAAGACGACTTTTATCTGGGTGGTGCCTAAGACATTGTGACAATAACGACCAAAAGTAGCACAAATACGTGTGCATAACCACTAACCAAATAGACGCTAACCTAATCCTAACCCAACTACGAAACAGCCCGCAATAGTAAGCATTCAACTTAATATAGTCCTACGTATCCAGAGAAATACTTACGCGACAACGTTATTGCACAGTTTTTACCACTTTAGGTTTTCATTGTCACACTATGAGGACTAAAACGATCAGCAATGTGTGAATCCGCCTTTATCTGCGCTTTAGATATACTCTTACTAACTAACTTAATTAATTAATTAATTAATTGAATATTCTATCTCGTGGAATGTGAATTACATTCTATACAGACAGCAACGTGAAATGAAATGAACTTTTAAAAATCAAAAATGCGTATATAGCGATAGCGAAAGTCAACCAGTGAACTGGCCCACTGAGTCTGCCGCAAGTGACCAAAAACGAAGATCAAAAGAATATAACTACATCACAACACAACACCGATGAGCATACGCCATTCTTTTATTAAGGGCAGATGCACATCCTGATTTACAGTCGCCGTTAACACAGGGATCGAAGTAATATCGAAAATCGAAATCCACTATTAAATCCACTGTATAGTGTCAAACTCCATCTATAAGAGACAAAGAACGGACAGATACGCGTCTCTGGCCGTCCGTCCGTCCGTTCGTCCGTCCATTCGTTCGTTTGTTTGTCTCTTCGTTCGTTGTGTCTGTCAGGCTCGTCCATCCTATGGGGGAACGAACCGCGATGCTTCATAGAAACTTAAGGGGGATAAAAATCCAGGATCAACCAATAAATACACGAAATTTAGTCAGTTGCTTATCAGGAAAAGCATTGAAATTATTACCACCAGATGTCACATTTTAAAGCTAAAATGCACCAAATTCTATTCCCGGCGTTTGTCCATTCGTCAGTCCGTCTATTAGCGCCTCTGTAGCCGCTTAACGGCATTATGGCGCTATATAAATTTCGTATTATTATTATTATTATTATTATTATTATTAGATGGAGTTTGACACATGCGGGCCTTGCTGCCTGTGATGTACGTATGTATGTAGGTATACACGAAATCCACGGAATCCGTTGCCATACGAAATTTATGCTGAATACCGAAATGGATTTCGCCTTACGATTTCGTACGGTATTTCTGTGGTGGATTTCGATATTTAGCCGGAGGAATGCAGTTCAGCCTGTGATTTGTGCTGTAAACAGGGGTTGGAGGGGGAATTACGCAACGACAACGTTAAAAGTGAGCGGGTACATTGCGCAGTGAGTGCGTGTGACGACACAACCGTTCGCGTGTAACGCACAATTATACTCCGCAACAAACAGAGCCAATCTCCTAAGCAGATGTTGACTTAAGGCCAGATTCCATTACCCAGACTTCATGCCGACCTGTTACGCAGAGCAAGTCGACGACAACTGAGTGTTTCGACGCACTCGCTACAGCTTGTGGAGCGTGTCGGGTCGGGCCAAGTCGAACGAGTGGAATATGAACATTGACAAAATTTGTGGCGAAACTTGACAAAACTTATTTTTGACCTTGACCCCCTGTTGAAAAATGGTTCCCGAGCGCTAACCACCTCCCCCCCCCCGAAGCCGACACCACGTTATTACTTCACATAGTCAACAAACACGCTTAGAATTCAGGTTTGCCATATTTTGAATAACTGCAACATTGTTTTGCATATGAAACAGCACATTTCCTGAGACAAAAATGGGACGTGTGCCCTCCGAGCTCCAATCTAAAAAATGATCGAATGACTGACTTGGGTTTAACGACACTTTGTGTCAAACTCCATCTAAGAGACGAACAGACAGAAAGACAATTGGACACAACGAACACGTCCGTTTGTCTTTTTTTGTCTCTTAGGTGAAGTTTGAAACTTTCAGCACGGTCCAGAGGCGTAGCCAGGAATTTCGACAGGGAATGCGTTTTTTTCGTTTTGATTCAGGCGCCGATCTTTTTACGCACAGCCTAAATAACTCAGAAATCAGGTAAAAAAATTTGTATTTTTCTTATAGGGAGCGGGTATGCACTCTACGCATCTTGTATCTCTACGCCACTGCCTCAATCAGGCAACATCATGCCCCAACCTAAACCCTTCAGTCGACAAAACAGTGGTCGTTTCGCAAAACAGGAACAATGGGAACGCTGGCGAGTCCAGCGGAAAATTGTATCTGGGTTCAAGCACCGGGGACGATTCTACAGGGATACGGGAAATGGAAAAATCTTTTTGAGACTGTATATGCAAAATCATGCAATCTAGTGCATTTTGCCGGAAAATGGTTCGCAGTACCATCCTTAATTGCGTTTTTAAACACACTCCGTTTCCACGCGTTCCCCCTTGAAATGACCACCAGCACATCTTATCGTCACGAAGTCGAAGTATTGGAATTCCAGCATTACAAATATCTTCGCAAATATCTAAGAACTCTTCTTCTTGTTGTTGTTCCCCTCGCGAGCTGCCTTGGCTCTCAGCTCGACATCATCCTCATTCAGACCCTGAGGCAGGTACCCCACCCCACGAGCGTACGGTCCCATATCCTTGCTGAAGACGAAGTCCCAGAGGACCTTACACCACGAGGTGTGGTACGGCAGTCCGTCGTAGAACTCGGCGGCGATGCGACGAACCTCGGGCAGCCGGTTGTAGGGAATGTACGGAAAATCGTGGTGCTCGATGTGGTAGCCGAGATTGTAGATGAAGAAGTTCAGCGGTCCGTAGTAGCTGGTGGTCGCCTGGCCCTTCGCGAACAGGTAGTGCTCCGAGATGAAGTGGCCGGCCAGCGGATGAAGTCCTAATCCGAGGAGGGTGCCCACGACGAGGTAGGTGAG
>Ga0056115_1001320_pt1 | contig 11686 bp, 10 predicted proteins | sample WorMetOlspDAHAB1_FD_77007 | JGI IMG/M metagenome (GOLD analysis project Ga0056115, IMG submission 77007) | Marine gutless worms symbiont microbial communities from Max Planck institute for Marine Microbiology, Germany - Olavius sp. DAHAB.1 ... | reverse complement strand
GTTGAAATTTATGTTAAAAACGAAATGATGCAATAGGGACTGCATACATCATTTGCATCATTATATGACTCATAACGTACAAACACGGATCACGAACAGTAACTGACCAAATGCGTCTGGCCAAATGCGTAAAATATAACACCATTAAAAAAATTTATTGGGCTCGCCTACTTAGGGCCAGTGTTGAGGAGTATTTAAAATACAAGTTTTTAAAATACTATTTTAAATATATGAATAGTATTCTGTACTTGTATTTTAAATACTTTCTCACAGAAGTACTTCAATATTTATTATTTATTTAATATTAAGTATTTAAAATGCTTTTGCATGAGTATTTAGTATTTTGATTTTTGCTAATGTAAAATACATTTTGAAAATGCTTTAAACTCAGAAAATTGGTTAACTTGTTGTAACTTGTATGCAGTGATTGCACTGATTAGTACATGTTGGATATATTGGTGACCTTAGTTGTTTTGTGATTCTTAGGTGACAACAGAATGCCTTCGATATCTTGGAGAACCATGCTCAAACTCTCTGGACAGCCTCAATGGCTTCCCATCCGTCAAGCTTGTCTTTCGCAAACTGAAGGCCACGCTGCCATTTTCAGCGCCCGTTGAGAGGCTTTTTCCCCAGGGGTCCCTGATCTCCTTGCCAAGACGGAACCACCTGAATGACCAGAAATTCGTAGAACTGAACAATTCCAAATGACTCACTCTACTGAACATATTCCTGCCTTGACAGGATGTGTATAGCAACTTAGTCTCGCTATTTCTATTTTGTCAATGCCGCACAAGTCACAGCGGGAACGTTAGTTCCAAGCAGTGTTAACGGCGACATAGCAATCGAAAGGGAATGGTCAAACTTCGACCCCTCACAGAATCCAAACCCTTTGATCGATTACGATAAAAAAGGCCCGTCTTTTTTATTTTTTCCCGGACTCGTCTACAAAAGTAACCCGTGCATAGAATTTCGCGCACGATGGCTCAAAACACGCGTTGTAACGTAAGGAAGTGCCTTTTTGAGTCCACACGATGGCCGACAGACAACATTTTGGGGTTCAAATTCCCCCATAACCGTCAAAAATGGCCTGTAATGACGCCGTTAACTAGCGTATAAACTGCGGTTTTGTACATTATAATTTAAACGTGGCGCCATCATAATGCAGGGTGGTAGCGAATAACCTGTATGTAGGGTCTGTTGTGCTACTGATCGAAAGCAAATTGCAAACTGAAGTAGAAAGAGTGGCCAATATTACCACCTTTGCAACAAAAAAGTTGGCGGCCGCCGCCATTTATTGTATTTATTGTATTTTAGTCTTGTTTGTCCGTCATTTGGTGATGTTGGTAAGCTTCTAAAACTTCTCACCTTAACTCCCAACCGAACTCGCAAAAGTCCGAGCGCCGATGATGACTGAATACTAATCCAGGAGTTTTTGTTTTCATGTTCAGAAGTAACTTCGCCAGATTCGGCCAACAGAACTGAGGTGACTGAAGAAAACAGACAGACAGTTATAATGGAGCTATTCGGCGTCACGTTCAGCATGAATGCTAAAGCGTCCACAGAGAATCAGCTTCTGCAATTCGGCATGCAAATATGGGCAGAAGGAGTCATAACGATAGATTAACAGGGTTGCGTTTCCTTAGTTTCATTTTTATTTTATTTAAATCTAGGGCCTATATAGAAACGCTTCCCGGATTACAACGTAACACAAAATTTTTTTTTTATATAAAAACCGTAATAGTACAAGCAAATAGTACAAATAGTACAAGCAACATAATACCCATAAAACACCGACAAAAACCGTCCGCACAAGATCCCAACTCAACCCAACATATCTGAACTCAACACTCAACGGACTCCCAAAACTGAACACATTCCAAAACTCAACTGACTCAGCTAGTCACACAGCGGTCTTTGTCAGCCGGCGAAGTGTGACAAACATTCGTCCGTGACCCACCGCAGCCGGGCACAGATCGCTGACATACGAACTCACAACAACAGAATAGGACCTATTCGGCGCGAGTGAAGCATATAGGCCAAATCAGTGATTCGGCAAAAACGGAACTTCTTCAGTTATATGGATACGTCGTCTTCGGGTGCTGATATCACACTGAGACCAGACGCTTATGATTCTGTTGGAAGACCTGCCACTGAACTTCACGAACGAAGTCGACTCCACTTCGACCGAAGGATTTTTCCTGTTGGGATTGTGGCAGTCGTGGTACTGTCAGACGCCTGCCTGAAAATAGAAGACAACTCTTCGATACAAGTTCGGCCAGTCCAGGAAAAGCGAATTTGGAATTACACAAGAAACACCGAAACGAAAATCGACACGGTAACGATTACATCAGCGAGGCAACCGACACAGACACCGAGTCTCATCGAACAGCAATGATCGGACCCCGAATTAACCTGAATCGTCCAGTTGCGCCTGGCGTATACTGAACGACCAACGAATGAGGAGACAGATAAAGAATCCGAACTAAGGAAGAAACTTTGCAACAATTTGGACTCATTAGAAGTGCACGAAGATAATCTTGTATACCGAAAGTTCGTCAGTATGAGAAGTTGAAAACGAACGATTTGCATCTACCGGTACCGAGAATTCAGGTATGTGAAGTCCTTCGTCAGTGTCATACATGGACAGTGAATGGACGTTTCAACATAATATTACGCAAATTCTGGATCGAATGGTTCTATTGGTCTACGTGGAAAATGACACCGAACGATACTGTCGCATAATCAATATGCCACATATCATCGAGTTAGCTCGTCAGGGACCTGTGTATATTCTGATCTATGTCGATGCTTTCACGAAGTCCGAATCATTTCCACCAGTCGCCAGGGTTCCTGTTGAACAGCTATTCTGGGGATTCGGCACTCACTTTTCTGAGCGACTACGTATATGGGCCAATCACGTCACCATACAAACCGTCAACGAATCAAGTGGACTGTCTTCACTGAACTCAAGACAGCGGAAGTCCATCAACGAGATTTCGATAAGCGTCTACCTCTTGCTATGGCAACCTAGAGTGCGTCTTCGTGAGAGCAGTGGTTATTCGCCGAATTTTATAACTTTTTGAAGTCGACGAATACCACCTATGCCGTCCACGAAAAACGGAGACCGAAGCGAACGATCGTCCGTCCGCATTTGGGCGAGTTCGAAACAATGTTCGTGTCGTACTGAATGATCAGTGATCTTATTACTTTGATGTTTTAGTGACGAATGACCGAAAATTATAAATTATAAATTCGACATTTATAAATCTGATGTATTTTGAAGAATATGGACTACCTAATGTGAGATGATATCTTGAAGCCGTAGCTCGACACTGACGAAATATTGATTGAAGCATTATGAATTCAGAATCATCTCCCAATAATTATGACTCCAACATATCTCACCTTAGTAACAACACTGAGCTTATTTTTTATCATTAATGCCAGCCTTTGCGGCTACTGGCGGTTTTAGGCGGAAACTGGGACCCTTCCGTTTTGTGCAGGCCCCAAATTTCGTTACGGCATATCAATTTCGCATCTATCCACAAAAAAACACACGAATCAATAAAACGGCGAAATTTGTACAGCAATTCAACATTTTCTTCATGTTATAGGGGTATGAGTTCCTGGTTAATCAGGAATAGCTTGTTGTATCTACTAGTTTACGTTTTTAGGTTTTTCGAGTACGAATTTCAAGCATTATTCTCCACTGTTGTTTCGTTTTAGTTTCGTTTGTAGTATAATACGTCAGCCAAGAGATTGGCTAGCAAATTCTTTAAACTACATCATACGCTTTGAGGGCACGATTTAGCCTATTTGTGCTGTTAAATCCCAATCAATCTAAGACGGCGGGCCAACGGGCGTTGCATACAAACATTGCGTAGAAAACTAAATCTGTCAATCACAGGTACCGTCGAAAACGAAGACATCGTCGAACTCAATGAAATATTGCCAATGAAAAGTCTAACACTAAATATCATATTTTGTCAATGTTTTGAAGAATTAGTGTCTTGTAATGCAAAAACTTTATAAGCCCACCATTCCATTTTGGGTTTTCAAATTTTGCTAATTACCAGTATATAACAAGATTTTCAAGTACTTATTACAAAAATGCAAGCAGAGTTAAATCAATTTTTCCTTTGACAACCGTGCGCCGCTTATTATGCACAATGAGTCACAGTAGATACCACGCCGTCTCTCAAAAACTGTAGAGGAATTTGGATAATGACTCGGTCAAATCTTAATCGATTTACGAAAATATATCACCGTGAGAATTATAGAGAATGACATTCGTATAGCAATTTGCGCAACACCATAAATCTCTAGCTGCTATACCTTGCGAAAACCAGAATTTTACGCCAACTATATACGACAAACCCTTTGTCGTAGGCCTGCGCTATTCATCATTTGCACTGTCAATAACAATTATTGAATAGCGTGCCAAACGTCCAACAGACGCTACTTCATTCTGCAGACAACAGATAAGCCTGTCAAAAATGTGACATTACGCACATTGTTTAAGTGTCAATAAAATTCTGAGCAATATGATCTTTTTTGATATTGTGTGTAATGCCGCCATTAAATAGTGTACAAACTGCGTTTTTGTACATCAATATTAGCTATTTTATCAGCGACTTCTGTTTGATAAAAGGGCTGAAAAGCAACATTTTCTTATTTTTTTTCCGAAAATGCACACTTTAACCTTTGATCTTTGACGTTGACCTGTCAAACCAACCTTGCCCACCGTTATGGACATTTTCATAGAGGCCTTGCAAGGGTTGCTCTACCTATACCAACGAAACATCCCGTCACTGATTTCTATTAAATGGCTACATAATCTCAACTAATTTTCTGAAAATCGAACAGCATTGTTACTGTTATTTTTTTAATAAAAGGCAAACAGTAAATCAGTTTATAAATTTATTTGTCACCAATATGGTAGTGTCTGACATATTTTTGATAAAATGGCTCCAAATCTTGTTCCGATCCAAACTGACCAAAACGCTCTACGTACGCATTTCCGTGCACGTTTTGGTCCACGTTTTGACGACAGCCGCAATTTTGTATTTGTTCAAAGTGCCAGTAGTCTTGTTTGTCCGTAATTGAAGTTAACCATTCGGTGAAAGTCGCTGATAAAATAGGTAACAAATAAATGAAGAAATTGACTGTTTCGTTTTTATTAAAGAAATCAATAGCAATCTGGACACTAAAATGACTGTAACTCCGTTATTGTTCGATTTTCAGAAACCTAGGTGAAATTAAGTGTCTGTAATCAAGTTGCTTATAATTTGTGCTAAGGTGAATAGCATGCATTAAAATGATTATAATTGACTGCAGAAATAAAATAAATGTATAATACCATTTAATGATAATTCAAATATTGTTCATGAGACGCATTTGTGCGATATAGGTCATGTAATGCAAATGATGTATATCAATATTAGCATTATTTCTGTTAGTTTATTTGAATTTGAGTCACGGATCCGTAATTAACATAAACACTCTAATTGACATCATAATCTGTTTCGGCTATGACAGAAACTCAATTGAAATATTTATATAAATAAGTCAACTAAACTACACAAATTTAAATCCGTCACACAAAAAACAATGACGTGTATCTACTCACCCTCCATAAACTTGGGAAAACCGTCGGAAGTCTATTGGGCGATCTCTGGAAGAAATCGGAAGCCCACCGGAAGCATTCGGAAGTCTATCGGAAGACCCCCGGAAGACCTGCCTAGTGGCCACGCCCACTCGGAAAAGTGTAAAAGGAGCTCGCGTGTTATGAGCTCATTCTCGTCTTGGATTTCGTCGAGTTCACATCGATAGCTTGAAAGCTGATCTACGGAGCTAGCTTGATCGTCTGCAAGACCGAATCGTTAGCCCATGTGCTGACTGTGCTGAGTAAGGAAGACCTCAGGAAGACCTCGGAAGTCAATCGGAAGACGTCGGAAGTCCGTCGGAAGACATTCCAAGTGGCCGCGCCCACTCGGAACAGTGTAAAAGGAGCTCGCGAGTGCTCATTCTTGTCTTGGATCTTGAAGCGAACGCACCGTCAGCAGCAAAAGATAGGACCCATCTATAGAGAAGAAGTCTGAGCTGCAGTATATATAGCGAGGCAGAGGTATGGGCTGGTACTAGTGGGATGTACTGTAGTATAGCCCTCTGTTAATACAGTAGATACTGATTGCAGGGGCCAGGAGCGGATACCGCCCCGACCCAAAAACGGCCCGAGATAAATTTTATGTCGCAAGCTCTGACAGTCGTGACCAGGCGCAGATGGAGTCTGAACCAGAGAACCCTGCGGTAGCTGTGGGAAGTTGGATTGGAGCATACCCCAGTCAGCCGCGACGGCGACCGCCGGCGGCTCGACATTTGGCACCCAACGCGGGGCCAGTCTGCGGGATGCAAGTCAGTCTAAAGGTAGTGATGTCTCCGATATGGAACTTGACATGGAAGGTGATGTTGAATATTCTCGAACTTGGGGATCAGAAGTCGACGATGAGATACCCATTTCACATGATTCAGAATGGGAGTACTGCGATTCAGAGGTTGCATTTAAGCGCTTGCCAACAAATAAGTGAGTAAGTAAGTAAAAAATTTATAAGGCGCCGAGAAAAGACAACTGATGCAAGTCAGCTAACGCAGACCACGAAGTTGAGCAATGCCGAAGTAGGATGGTTAGAATGCCGACTCAGTTAGCAGGAAGTTCACGCGATGATGATCAGTTGATGAGTTGTGATAGACAGTCGCATGACAAATTGTCGAAGCATTTTAGTTCACGCGCAAGTCAGACTTAAAGCTTGGTGAGAGATCATGAGAGATCATGATTTGCAGCTGTCGACAACAGTCGCGCTAGCAGAATTAAAGCTAGGCATAAACGAAGCTCCCAGAGAACGCAATTCGGCAGATAACCGAATCCAACAAAAGTCTTGCTCAAATCGTGATGAGCGTTATGACCATTCTAGTGACGGAGAGACGGAATCAGCTTCAAGGCGTCATCGAAACTGTCACAAACAGTATGATTCTGATCGCCGCTATGCTATGATTCCTGGTGAGATGATTATAAATCCAATGACGGAAGAAGACACAGGAGAAACGGACGTGAGCATAGACGTCGTTCTCAGTCGTCCGATGAATGGCGGAGCCATAGCAACAGGCGCAACAAACCTGCAAGTCGTATGAAACCTGAGAAGTTTAATGGAACTACTTGCTTGAGAAATTCCTAGTGCAATTCAACAGTTGTGCACAGTTCAACCGTTGGAATAACTCGGAAAAGCTTCATTACTTGCGTTGGTATCTGACAGACGTGGCGGGGAACCGTCTTACAGACGATCGTTAGCAAGGCTGCGTTCGCGTTTTGGAAGTTTGGACATGGAGGAGAAATACCAGGCAGAGATTCAGTGTTGTAGGCGTAAATCCAATGAAAGCTTGAGAGAATTAGTACAGGATATTAGACGCCGTGCATATCCTGGTGTTAGATCCGACAGGTGCGAACGTTTGGCAGACTTCATTTGCGCGCTCGATGACCCAGAGTTAGAACTGAAGGTTTCCTGTCTAGACAAGTCATGCAGTCACCCAATTCAAGGACAGACTCCCTCAGCCTGTTCAACCGCAAGTGAACAGAAAGGAATCAAACGTCTCTCAGAAACGAGCGAAGAAAGACGAAAACAAACGAGCTTGTTCTACCACAGTGAACAATGACAATGCATGGAAAGAGGGGCTACTGAAGAAAATACGTGAACTCAACGAGAAGCAAAAGTGAATACGGAAAAGATCACTGCAAGGAAGTCGACCGTCTCCGTCATCTCGAGCAGCTTCGCTCAGTGCCGATAATTCAATCTCGCTCTCGTATGCAGGTTCAAACAGACTGCAGGGTGGTGTCAGAAAGTGCTACAATTGCGATCAGCCAGGTCATTTTGCTCAACCGCGAATTCAGACTAATGCTGGTGTTCTTTATGCAGATTTTTGGGTCAGTGGAACTACAGCTCCTATGAACGTCAACCATGATTCCTATTTGAGACCGTCAGTTGGGTATCGCGTGGTCGACTGTCTTTTGGATACGGCATCGGAAATTTGTCTTTTTGTCGAGCACATCGTAGATTCTGCTCTTGAGAAAAAGACAAAAAAGGACCTTAAAAGCGGCCAATGGTTCAGCAATACCCATTCTTGAGGTTGTGAACGACACAACGCCTCGCGATTCAGATCTGACGACGGTGAAACGAGCCGACAGTGAAGCCGATACAGTTCCAGACTATGTGCAAAAGCTGATTGATGGTGTGGATGATTCGATTGTTTGACGCTGAAAGCGATACTGAAGGAACATGCTGAAGGGTGGCTGTCTCAGACGTTGTATAGATTATCGACAGCTTAATTCAGTCACCAGGTCATTTTGCTCAACCGCGAATTCAGACTAATGCTGGCGTTCTTTATGCAGATTTTTGGGTCAGTGGAACTACAGCTCAACGACTTAAGGACGTAGTCATGTAAGGTTTACATCTCGACGTGTGTCTGATTTATCTCGATGACATTATTGTATTCTCAAAGACAGTAGAACATATGGAGAGACTGAGAAGATGACGATCTGCTGGACTGAAATTCAAGCCAGAAAAATGTTGGTTGATGCAGCGTTCGGTCTCTTTCTTGGGACATGTGGCGTCTGGAGATGGCATATCCACTGATCCTCTCAAGATCAAAACAGTGACAGAGTGACCTGTTCCTTCTTCAGTCAAATAGGTGAGATCTTTCTTAGGTTTAACCGGATATTATCGACGTTTCGTGTTTTACTCCTGGTCTGGAAGATGGAACAGTTGCTTGCCATTGTCTACTCGCTGAAATATTATAAGCAATATATGATGGGTAGACATTTCAAAATCCGAACCGATCATGCACCTCTTACATGGCTTCGTCACACACCAGATCCAATCGGTCAGCAAGAGAGATGGCTTGAGGTTATGGAAGAATTTAATTTCATTGTGGAACACAGACCAGGAGTAAAACACGGGAATGCTGATGTCTTTTCTCGACGACCATGCCGATTGAAATCGTGTGCTTATCTTTATTCTGCTGATAAGCACACGATTTCAATCGGCATGGTTAAGCGGTTTGGATTCTGTGAGGGCTCAAATTTTGACCATTCCCATTGGACTGTGATGTCGCCGTTAACACTGTGTGAATTACTGTTCGCACTGTGACTAAGTCCTTCATTCGAAAACCTACTCCAAGTAAATGGGTCGTGGTTAGGCAGTATCACAACACAACTTTGGTCTGAGTGGCATGCATACTAAATTCACTATTCTCTGCACCAACACTGTCTCGTGGTACATGTCAGGTTGGTTAGTGGTTATACACAGGTATTTGTACTACTTTCCGTTGTGACTGTCACACTCCTGCTTTCAACAAGCAACACATCTGATGACAGACGCCGCGAGTTCCAGACAGACGGCGCGCCGCATCGAAAAGAACGTTTTGCGAAGTCGGTGCGAGCGAACGGTTGGATGAGCAGTGGAGTAGCCGTCGAGCGTAGTGTCCGTGCGTTGACGCGGCGGTTGATGAGTTTGTTGAGGTACCATGGTACAGACGTGTTCAGAGTCTTGTATGTCAACACAGACACATTGTAGTCAATTTTGTGTTGAACCGGCAGCCAGTGTAGTTGACGCATCAGCGGTTGGTATGGGACCGATCGATGCCTGGAGGACGATCGCGCAGATCGGACGCGAGTCCGCATACTGAGCGACGTCGCGCAGATCGGACGCGAGTCCGCATACTGAGCGACATCGCTCACTGCATTGTTCCACACACGCTGCAACTTCTGGATGCTGCTGATGGCCGTAGAGTTGCAGTAGTCCAGTCTCGTCAGGATCAGACTGCAGGCCTGACACTGGCACACACAGTGTGCCAGTCTACCAGACTGGCACACTGTGTGTGCCAGATTGGTAGACAATAAGTGGCGTATATGGCGGATGGCTTGTGCATTAAACTTGCACGACCGGGTCACTGCCAGAACGTGTTTGTCGAAAGCCAGACGGCGATCCAGCACGACACCGAGCACTTTGATCAATTTAGCTCAACGTCGACGACGCATACCGATGTGACGGCTGAGTTGGCGGTACGCAGCTGATTAGGAGTGCCAATGATTAGTCCCTCTGACTTGTCCCGGTTGAGCTGCAGCCCGTTTTGTAGGTAACATTGGCTGACGTCAGTAGTACACGCAGCGAGTACAGACAGACCGTCGGATGTGTTGTCAGAAAAGATGGCGATACGGAGCTGTGTGTCGTCGGCGTATTTTTGGAACTGAACACCTTGACTCATGATGACGTCGGCCGCCGGACTGCAGTAGAGAACCAAGTACGGACCCCTGAGGAACGCCGACATCGAGTTCGACGGCTGGTGACTGGTGCTGGCCAAGGTTGCAAACTGCGTACGACTTTCCAGATAGGAGTGAGTGAGTAGAGTTTAACGGCCCCACACGACACAGTAAGGTTATTTCTGAGGCGGATTCCAGATAGGAACGGAGCCAAACTCGGACTGGAGACGCTGGAGCAATTTATCCAATTATCCAATTTGTACTATTTTTCGAGTTTGAGTCAAAAATGGGTATGTTACACTAAAACTGAAATAATGCAGCTCGAAAGTTTCACAAGAAATGAAAATTAAAATAAGGAATTGCATATTCCAATCTCAAAATGGAATATTTAAGTATATGGCCTCAGTAGTAAACTTAATTATTATTCAGAAATATCAATATCAACTGTTAAAGCGATAATACTTTGGGACGCATTAGGTTTTATCAACAGGAAACATTCAGATTACAGCTGTACTTACCTGGATTTACTGGATACACAGGCGAAATGCAGCAGATCCAACCGATTGCAACAGCCAGTAATCTATCAACCATCTGCACACACGATATATCAAAATTCGTTTAAATTATTACAAGATTACTGTATGTTTCAAAGCTCACAATCGTCGGCCCTTCGAGAAATTTGACAGCGAGGAGACGACCTAAGGTCCCCTATACTCTGTGCCAAATTTAGCGAAGATCGGTCTAAATTTGGGGATTTAGAAACGAAAGCCCAAAATGTTAACCACCCTGCCAGACTTCTTCGCCCTGTAGGGGCGTACCCCTTGCGCGATTTCTATTAAATATGCAGCATTTTATAAAATATTCATTCTTAGCACGTGTTTGATATTTGGCGTGAATCGCTCAGTAGACGTAAATGATTTATAAGCAAAAACCCGGACCCAAACGTTCGCTGCTGCCTCTCCAAAACATTTCATTTGGCTTTTCACGACACGTCTTGACACGACACGAGACGTATGACGCGTGGAGAGTGTCGAGCTGCGCACTAAAGAAAACGCCAAAACACTGGGAAAACGAATGCCGATAGAAGGAGGTCGCCGGTGCGAACAGAGATTTCAGATTTTCGACCAGAAGCTCCGACATAGCCTACGATAATTGTCTAACACGTTGCCAGTTCGCCGAAATTCTGTTTCGTTTATAGGTAATCCGACTCTCAAATTTAATATATCCGCGAAACGTTGGCCGATTTTAATATTTTATGCAAGCAACATCACGATTAAACTCTAAAAGACTGAAGCTTCCTTGGTGTTTTACCATGCACCGGTCTTTCAACGGCGATCGAGCTTTTCGTGTCGCTGCTGCCCGAATCTGCCAAAGTAC
>Ga0056115_1001319_pt1 | contig 11689 bp, 8 predicted proteins | sample WorMetOlspDAHAB1_FD_77007 | JGI IMG/M metagenome (GOLD analysis project Ga0056115, IMG submission 77007) | Marine gutless worms symbiont microbial communities from Max Planck institute for Marine Microbiology, Germany - Olavius sp. DAHAB.1 ... | reverse complement strand
ATCCGGCTGTTGAACTTAACAGTTTCAGGCGTCAGTTAAATACATTCTTGTCTGCACACCATTAGGCACAACGTGTCGAGCGCATTACAGATATTATATGACTACATGTACATGCGATGCATAAATTTACGATTTAGTTATTTAATTATCACCTACATAATTACTAATTTAATGCAGAGTACAAATTCCGAGCCACTAGTCTATTGTGTTGCGCAGAGAAACAGAACATTCATACCTCATTTGAATCACCGAGAAGGTAGCTCATGATTTTCTGCACGTAAAACAGGAAAACGCAATTTACGAAAAAGTACGACAAGTATGACAGCCCTCAAAGCAGTGATTGACATATGCTAGTTGGTTATTAGTAGGATATTTTGTGGTCACCGTCACGGGCAGGCGGACTTGCTCTACAAACCGGCCCTGGCTAATTAGGCAGACCGGCCCCGGGAGCAGTGACGCAACTATGAACTCGAGGATCCATGCAAATAATTTGTCTCAGGCGAGCCCTCCCTTCCCAGCTAAGAGTTCCTCCACTCCCTCCTTCTACATTTGACGTGGCGGCCCACCTGGCCGGGGCACCAACCGGCCCATCTGGCAAATGCCAGGCTGACAGGCAGCCCCGTCTGTTCCTGCAGGTCACGAGAATAAAAAAATAATTCACAGCGGTGGCAGTCTTTGACTTTCAGGCCGAATGAGCAGAATGCGTGACTCTAATTGATCATAACCATACAACAAAGTTTCCACTAATTTGTGCACGTTCGCGCATCGATCACTAGCACCGTCATTCGATCATCGAGAAATATCTAGTGCTACATGAAGAACGCATTACAATTGCAGCCAATCAATCTTTTCGGCCAGAATCAGTCGGGCCTTTGCACTGCCGGGGGTCGGGCTCGGTTGAACGGGTTTCTCCGCAGATACGTGAAGCTTGGCTACAGAGAACGTACCGGGTACTGCGCCACTTGTGGAGGACATCTCTGCTACTTGCGATAAACAGTTATTTTCTAAGATTAACTGTACTAGTTTGCATATACTTCAGCAGTTTCTGCTTGAACGCCCAAGCCTCAGTTATTCCCTTCGGCCCAGATCACATTGGCTAACAAAACACTGATAACCAAATCAACACAACTTAACGACCGCGATTTTCTCATTAGAAGCATCTATAAAGATTCGTATTGACTTTAACCGTCTAACCGTATCTGCTTGTATCCGACAGTCATTGTAAACTGGTTGCGTTTGTCAACTTTTATTAAAAAATTGATGATGCTGCTGATGATGATGGTGAGTGAGTGAGTGAGTGAATGAGTAATTAAGTAAGTAAAAAAGTCAATGATTTGCATAGCGCCAACTTATGGTAAGAACCAGGGCGCATGTCTTGCACGTGTATATAGCGAATTTTGTCAGTCTACGCTTCGTAAAATAATTGCGAAAATCTGTCCAGTGAATGAACATTGCAGCGTTTACAAAAAGTGAATGAACGGGTTTGCTATTTTGCCAACGGTGCCGATTCTAATTAACCTCACATGAAATATAGAACAAAGCGTTTGTCGAACAGTGAACCAGAGACTTACTCATACGTATAAATTAGCAGGTTACACCTGGGCTTCCTCCCAAGTTTATCTTGCAGTTATATACGTTTTGGAAAGAATTAGCCTATGCTGACGTTGCACGAGCGAACTGCCTGCAATTTCGAATTTGCACGAACTAAAAAAAATATTCAATACAAAAGTTCGCAAACCATATAACAAAAATATGAGCGTATATTATGCACGCCTTTTGACTTCGTTATCATTCTATAATAAATTATTAACGATAATAATATTTCTTGACGTTTGAACATCTGTGATTGGGGGCTTGGGGCAGTATACATGAAGCTGATGCGACGATGTGGTATGGCTTGGCGCGTACGGCATAAGATAGTAGTAGGCCTAACAACGTACTGGCAACAACGTATTACACAAGTTAATTTAATCGGCATAGAAAAGAAATGCAGTGCTGTGTATACAGAAGAGCAGAGGCGTACGTCGGTGTAGTTGTACTTGCTGTTGGTTAGAAGGAACGTCTTTGCGCCTCCGTGAAGACGCAGTCTATATCATATCGCAGAAACAACTACATTTCATCACGGTAGTATTCAAAAAGAGGGAAGCCGAGGAATTTCCCCGTCGCCCGAGTCTTAAGGCGTCAGCCTCCCAGCCTCATGGATGATCGGGCCCTGGTGAAGTGACAAACTTAGTGATTGAAAGACAGGAATGTGTTCCTGGCTGAATGTCATAAAAAACAACATAGCTATGGTAGCGATTTGTGTGCTGTATCTATTTAATTTGGGCTATTTGTTTATTATAAGCTTTGCAGTGCGTCGCAGGCTATATATACAACGATAAAATCACTACAAAAGCTAAAAACAAGTTAACAGTAGCATATGTAACAAACATTGAAAATCAAAACACTAAAATCTGTTTTAAATTGTTTCAAATTTTATTATAGCCTACACACATTTTCACTAACCGGAAACTTTTCAACTCAGGTTCAGGCCCGTAGCTATGGGGGTTCTTGGGGGTTCTGAACCCCCCCCCCCAATTTCCAAAAGTTCACAAATCTCGTGGCATTAATTCATTCCCTTCTTCAACTATCCCTTATTGTCCAAAGAAAACAGTGGTAGCTTGTTGATTTGTTTCAATTTGTTTCGTTGCTTATACAACATATAACTAGTGAAATGATACGAATAACTGCTGCAAGCCTCTGTCTCTGGACGTCTAACACAATATTTCATACTGCAGCGATAGTCCAAAATTGTAACATTCAACTGTTCAGAGTATTGCCTTTTGTATGCGTAAAAATGCGCCTACAGACGTTTCAGTTTCAAAAAGTTTTCCGGGGTGATACCCCCGGACCCCCGCTACCGGGAAGGGGCGACCACCTACAGGACCCTCCCCCAGCACGGCCTACGGCCGTGTGCCGGGGCGCATACGCCGCGGATATTGAGACTTCCGCGCATTAAGAACCCCCCTCGAAAATGGGCTGGCTACGGAGCTGAGGTTTATTGAGTTATATTGAATCGGGTATTGTTTTACCGTTTAGGCCTAGGCTTATTTTTATCGAGCGATCGGTCGTCAATAGACCGTCTTCAAAATGGCATAATCCGATTTGGGTGGGACATAGCTAAACGCCATAAACGTAAAATGGCGCTGTTGTCGTCTGCGTTGTAAACTACACGTCAACTCCTGGGTCAAATTAATACACACTTTATGTAACTGTTTGCGGGTAGGCCCACTCGAGTGGACAGGAAGAGTGGACAATGACCGCACACCTGTCGAGCAGAACGGGAAGACGAGAGTCTTTAATGACCAGCTCGGACATGCGTGCCAGCGTCATCTCTTTCAGACCTCCCTGCATACATCACAAATCACAATGTACAGGGTGGCCAAAAACGTAAGACATTATCGACAGTCAGCATTAAATCGTATTAAAAACCACCACCGAAGCTAGATTTTTCAGCCAATTTCGAGTATAAAATTACAACAAGAATGTATATTAAATATTCTACATGTGACCTAATTTGTGACGTCGTCCGCTGCTGAGTTTGAAGCTGCAATATGGGTAAAATAATTATGATTGAAAACTAGCAGAAAAAAAAGAGAAAATATGGAAATAATAAACAATTTTACCTAAACTATCCATCTAATATATGTTTCAAGAATGGAATTCACATTTCACAGGTTGCTGAAAAAAACTGATGCCAGAGGGAGCGACGACAGCATTTATCGTATGTGACGTATATCGCTAGCACAGTTATTGACGTTACAGAGGAGGAGCAAAATCCAAGTTAACCTATATTTTCCACCCTGTCTGTACAGTAGCAACTTGTATTTAAGCTCTATATCGTATAGGGATAGTTGTTGTCACGATTTGGACTAAAACCTCAATTTGAAGCTGAAATTGCGTATTTTATATCTGCTATTGTTGTGTTATTGCGATTGTTGACGTGCATCAGCCGTATTTCAGCCGTAATTTTGCTAGTCGGCCGTAAATTAGCCGCATTTTCTGCTTTAGTGCGCTTAGACCTCAATTCAGGTAATCCAGATATCAGCCGATAACTTCCGTCAGCCATCCGAAAATCGACAAAAATTCGATAGTAAAACTGTATTCAGACGGAATTGACAGTAACAGGTCCCGCGCGTAACAGGAATGGGCCTGCCCCAACTGTTAACTTGCCCCATTTTAGTTGATTATTGTTTTATTATTCGCGAGTTCGCTATTTAGTTTAATGCTCGCTTACATAGAGGTGGACGAAGTCAATGGCGTCGCGAACATCTTGGAAAATGGATTTGTACGACATGAACAGTTCGCCGCAATTAACCCCGGTCAATTCTCTGCACAACAGACACCGCAATAATTTGCATTATACTATGGGTATTCAAATACACAGACTCACTACTCGAGCGTTTCATGTGATTAATAAGAGTAAAAGTGACTGCACAAGATCAGCATCACTTTATCCACTGTGCCCGCCAAATTCGCTAATCCAGAAATATAACAATATATAACGAATTCTAATGATAAACCACTAGTTCGCCGACCACTATGAAACTTTCAGTACTAACCTATTTTACTCATAATAAACTCGTTAATCAGACCGGTATAGCTGCTAATACGGGAACTGGGTATTATTATTAATATATCTGATAGAAATTTTTTTAAATCTAGACGGAACCGGAAACGGATATTTGAATACTTGTTGGATAGAAATTTTTTTTTGGTTTTCTGTCTGGTATAAATACTAAAATATAGTAAACTGGACATGTGGGCTATAACACGACGTACATACCGGAATTTCCGGGATTTTTTTCGCACATTAACTGTTTATGCCGTCTGAAACCCATCAGTTTCTGACTATTCAATCTGTCATATGATTCACTTGACTTTGATCTCTTACATTATTCTAGCGTTCTATTCAAGCTGTACAGACCAATCCAGATTCTGAATTGGCTCTACTTAGTTAGGTCTCTTAACTGTTGCTGTTGTACATGCTCAATTTTGAGTCTATTTTTATTTAATTTACTAACTGTCCACTTTTCATCTGGTCTGAGGCGATTGTGTTTTTTTTCGTTTTTATATATTTAAGGCAGTGTTCAGTACCATAGTGATCTCACTATCCTGTCTGATGTATGTGATTGCCATAATTATTGTTTGGTGCTTTCTGGACAAATAAAGATAGATAGATAGATAATATATATTAACAATCGGCTATCACCGACAGACCGCAAACAGGGTGTTTTGCACGGAATTAGAAAAACAACAGCCAATGTGTCAAACTCCATCTGACGAACAAACGAACAAACGTACACAACATCTCTGTTTGTGCTATTTTTGTCCGTTGTGTTTGTTCGTTGGTGATCGTGTCAAAAAACGCTTCTTGAACTTATTTTAATATTTCAAGATGTCGGAATTAATGTCAGACGATGATGATTAAACTGTAATGATTTATGGCCAGTTCGCCGGTAACTTTCAGCAGTTGTAAATTTTTGTGTAATATTAACGCAGGTCTTAAAAGAAAAAGGCGTCATTCTGCGTGAGATCGAGGTTAAGTGCAGTATCGTACTGTACAAAATACGGCGCCTACAACTGCCAAATGCGAGATTTAGTAGTTCACGCAGAAGATGAACTGTAGGCATGCGACCATTTGAGGAACTGTTCAGACATGTCTGTTGTGTCCGTTTGTCCATTGTGTCTGTCAGGGGCGTCCATCCTATGGGGGAACGAACCGCGATGCTTCATAGAAATTTAGGTCGGGGGGGAATCCGGGATCAACCAATAACTTTGGCCAGTAGATTATCAGGAAAATCATGGAAAATATTGCCACCAGATATCACATTTTAAGGCTAAAATGCACCCAAATTCAGTTCCTGTTGTCTGTACGTTGTATCTTTGTTCGTTTGTGTCTTTATGGAGTTTGAGACTATACGCACGGGTGCGGACTGAAGTCTGGACTTTCGGTGAAGTAGTTGATAACGCAAGCCAACACGTAAGACTCTATGACACGCGCACCGACGTCAACATCAACTATACTCGCAATTTTAATCGGCTGCACTTCACCGTAGTTAACACATAGCCCACAGGGTGACCCAAAAATAAACCGCTACCGAATTATCGATAAATCGTATTAAAGCCTGCCAACAAGATTTAATTTTTTGCGAGTAAATGCGAGTAAATGCGAGTAAATGCGAGTTAATGCGATACAATAAATGCGAGTAAATGCGAGTAAATGCGAGTAAATGCTACTAAATGCGATACAATAAATGCGAGTAAATGCGATAGGCCTACAATAAATAATTTTTTCTCTCGTCAAACTACACTGTTAAGCACTAAGGCATAACACTTTTTGATAGCGCCACAAGCGGCAACAGCAGCTGCAGTAGTGCTGAACGTCACAGGCTAGAGCGGACGCCGGTCTGCCGTTTAATGATCTTCACTCCCGTAATCCATGTAATTGCATAAATTACTACTTATTTACCGACCCCGAAGGGATGGAAGGTTGAGTTGGCCTGGTTGGTTGACCCATAGGGGACACTTTACCCACTAAGTGGTCACATGTCAACCACAGATCAGGCGTAGATCAGGGAAGGTTCGCCAGTTAAAGACCGATGTTCTAACCGCTAACCCACGCCGCCAAGAATATTTCGAATATTATCACTTGATATTACATATTCTATGCGTGACCTAACTTATAGCGTTATAATGCGTGAACGGCGAAGATGCGATATGTGTCAAATGAAGTAACTGGTAACATCGCTCCGTTTGGTACGTCTCCATCGGCTACGAATTGCAATCCCAGGCCGTTTGTGATGAAAAATCGTGTAAAAAATCTCTTTGATGTCCAACTGTGCAAGTTGAAGCCAAAAACGACAAAAGCGGCAGTGTCGGCGCAAACGATGCAGTAAAGGAACCAGATCATTTTGAGGTCAGAAAATCCTCAAGCCAGGTCAGTTCACCCGGAGTCCCGGACGCCGCGAAGAGCTCAAGTGAGTACATATAAATTAAGAATAAACGGCCGCAAGTAATATACGCCGCTAAAAACAGTGCTGTCACCGATTGTTTCACAATCAAAATAAAACAATAAAGCAGTTTAAGACATGGTAACATTTTTGTTTCTTTTCTGTTCACACTATTACCCAACAAAAACAATGGGCAGGGCGGACCCAGGGCTGTGGATCTTCCAGCCAGGTCATTCGTACCAGTCCTAGTGTAGCGCCGCCACTGAAAAGCAGTTAGTGTTAACCAGTTAGCCGGTTATACATCGGCAAGGGGCTCGCGTTTCGGCACAGCACCCGCACGTAGCTCTAACGTGTCCGTGGGGCGCTGAAAATTAGGGAGTGGAAAATGCAGGAGTGGAAAATGAGGAAATACTATAGATAGCAGGGGTATATAATTGATGTTGACTGCCATCTTGCATCACATCACGAATGCTACCTCTAGCAAACTAAAACTAGACAAAACGAAAGCCGCCACTATTTTATAATGCACAAAAAATAACCCATTATTCTCTCACAAGTCTGAGGACAATTTTAAGGAAATAACTTAGAGGTCTCTCAATGTATAATATCGGTTCGGCTTTCGATACGGCTTGCCTACTCCTGTATTTTCCACCCTTGCTGTCTGCTCCCGATTTTTTCACTCCTGCATTTTCCAGTTTTGCTGTCTACTCCCCCATTTTTTCCACTCCTGAATTTTCCACCCTTGCATTTTTGACCGTATCGCATTTTCCACTCCCGCATTTTCATTCGCCCCGTGGCCGTGACTATAAAGCGTGATGCATGTAGTGTTTGTTTCAATTGGACAAAGTGGCAGTTCGCTTACGCGGTAGGTCGAAAAGCGTGTTCATGATGTAGATTCTCTGGTCGTCGAAGTGTAGAAACTTGTTCGGATACATCTCCAGCATCGCGTCCCTACAACGGTCAGTAACAGTAGAAAGTTTAAGCAGGCAAATACGTAAGTTTTCATTCATTCATTCATTTATTGATTTGCTCAGCATGTAATATTAAAACATACTGCAAAATGAGCAGGACAACAAGGCAATGCACTTACTTACGCCCATGATAAAAGAAAGGAAATAAAAGCAATTATACATTACATATAGCATAATACATATTTGAAGATAGTACACCATAAGATAGTTTCTAAACACAGTCCTTGCAATACAAATTTAAACAATCATGTGCACTTTAAAAACTGTTTATTAAAGATATTTGTTAAAAGAATAAAACTTAGAGAACGCAGCGCTAACAGAGTGCAGCTGGCGTGATGCGGCGTCGCAGGACTATCATCAATGAAAGTCGAAAAGCGAGCGACACGAATGTTTTACGATTACGCCAAAAAGCGGAGTTAGTGATGCATCTCTGAGATATTATTTCTGGGACGCTATATTCCAAAACGGCTAAACTAGAACAGCCGAAATAACGAACTCCGAAAGTGGATAGTTTGACTGACGGCAATACGAGTTCACTGCTATACCTGCAGATGGAAAGAATATCGAGATCACAAAGATGGTATATACAGGGTGACCCCAAAAAGTAAGCCACTACAAAATGATCAAAAATCGTATTAAATCGTATCAACGCATGTGAATGAGATAAGATTTAGTCGTATACTTAAAGTATAAATCAAGCACTATAATATTATTCTTTGGTATTAGATATTTTATGCGTGACCTACTTTCTGACCTCAATAATTATGCCTGACCCGCAAACTAGCGATATGCGTTAGAAACGGTAAATGATGTCACGCTTCCTGTGGCATCAGCTCGCCTCGGCAAGCTGTGAATTCTATGTCTAAACGATCTTTTAGATGAAGATTAGTGTAAAATATCTTTTATTTCCGTTTTTTTTATGGTTTTCATACATGATTTTATCCGATGCGTTGATATTATCCGTATCGGAGCTTCAAACACAGCAAACTCCTAACAAAATGCAATTGAAAATATAAGATAAAAAAGCAAATAAAACTGTTTTGAGTTGGCAGCTGAAACTAACAACATAACGAATTGGTAACGGCTGATTGTTCCAGGAAGGCGGAGCAGCCGCAGCGAACGAGCGGTCACCGAGTGATGACGGAGGAGGTGCAGTGTGGCCAGAAAAATAAAATTAACGGGACAAAGATTCTTCATCGCACACACAGGTACACCTCGGCCGTGATTATTCTATTATTTTCGTTTTACAGATACACCGTATAGACGTTGCCCACTGTGTATAAGCATACAACTCACGCGTCGAGCACGTTAAAGCCTTTCATTGGGACGAGAATGTTGCCATATGGATCCATCTTCAACAGCGTTCCAAACTTGGAGTCGAACCAAAGACCTCTGCACACACACCAGTAAGTAAGTAAATAAGTAAGTAAATGACTAATATAACGCCAACGTCTGATGAGAATCTGAATATCACAGGAAATAATCCTGGTGTACCCCGTGTGGCCTGGGGGTATAGTCTTAATAAGACCAGACCATATCCCGGGGTATAGTCTGGACGTTGGTATACTATGGCATGTTAGGCCTACACCAAAAAAAGAGCTCAGCGTTGTCGTCAAAGTGTGAAAGCTCGTTGCACTCATAACAGCATCAGTGAATACTCTGTTTGACTAACTGTTCCGGTAGGAACGCCACTTCATTTTACACAGACACCCAACCTGCGTGGGTCCGATGAGAAGAGATTGCCAGTGTTGTGCATGGACGGCAGGTGCAGTGTGGCCGGCGAACTAAAAGAAACTGGACAAAGACTGCTCGTGGCACATACGGATACACCTTTGCCGTGTGCCAATACACATATAGGCTGCATCATTGTGTGGTTACGGGTCGAGAATTTGGTCTGAGGAAGGCCTCACTTTGTGGTGATCGAGTACAAAACTGGTAAGCAGGCTCCTGGTCACGGCGGTTTTGGATATTCCGATTTTCTCGGCACAAGTGGGAACGTTGGTAATTCAGAACATAAAGTTGGCCTGGAAACGAATTACATTAATATGCATTATATGCTAATTTCGCCCTTGTCGACTGTTAGCGACCGAACTTTACCGGTCGCTGCGGCTCGTGTCAAGAACGCACCACGACGCCATAATCACGTCTCATCATCATCATCATCATCATCATTTTTCTTTATTGAAAACTGACAAAACGCAGTTAGTTTTTTGTCCCTGTCAGTTTTCTGCAGTCGACTTAAGACTCACGGTTGTCGACCGTCAGCGACCGAGTGTTTCCGGTCGCTGCTGCCCGTGTTTGGAACAGTCTATACCGCGTCATGTCACCTCCGCTCCATCGCTGTCTGTCTATACTGTAGCCGCTTTGAAGAGTCACCTTTTCAAGCAGTCATTCCCGTGACTTCTACTCTTGTAGTGCCTGCGCAGTGACTCTGTCATTTCAAACAGTTTAATCGTTCTTGTTTGTTTGTTTTTTTTCACCTCTCAAGTCCGTTAACCGTTCCTTTTGTGATTTTCTGTACAGTTTTCCCACTCAATAGAGGCGACACCTACCGAAACCCGCGGAAAGAACAGAATATACTGTATATGAGGGCTACAAACCGGACGGGAAAGGACGGATCGTATTTATACTCTTTGAGTGCCTTCGGGTAGCCAATCGACACGAGTCTTTCAACAATCAGATCGAATAGCATCGATTCGTACATCGGCGACTGGTACACTGTCACAAACAATCACCCAATAATTACTACTATCGTTGTTTGGTTTGATGTTCCCGAGGGAGTTTTAAAATTAAGATAATACCAAATTTGGTACAGATCATCAGCCCGTGCAGTCAGTGGCTGGCAAGGTGTCATGTAACAATACAGCGTTGTAGTGCTGCGCCAGCAACGAAACTCTCTGGATTTAATTGATGATACTATAATTATGGAATCCCTAATCCTAACGCTGTTTATGAGAATCGATCACAGCGTGTCTGAGACCGATTCACTTTAGCTTAACTACTGGTATATTATGGTAACTTTACTGACGGATTTCTACGCATTATCACTTCTGCATTTTCCCCTCCTGCATTTTTACCCGTGCGATCTGCTCCCGCATTTTTTACTCCTGCATTTTCCACACCCGCATTTTCAGCGCCCCCAAACGCGGTCAAAACGAACAGTTTGCAGCACGAATGCTCTACTCCGTGGCTGCTATTCATGACCGTGCAACCGCGATCCATAAATTCACTTTTTTGCACATTGTCTATGCATGTACAGGGAGCGCGGGCACTCGAATGACAATTGCGAAACGGGCTCTTGAGCCCTCGAATAGGCCAACTCAGTGGCGGATCCAAAAATTTTGAAAAGGGGGAGACAATTTATCAGCTCCGTCCTCATTTATCTCAAATACGCACAACGAAATATATGCCTCTTACACGGAAAAAGCGGCTTTTTGAAAAAAAAATTTGAGCCAACAGGGGGCGCCCCCACCGCCCCCCTTGAATCCGCCACTGGGCCAGCTACGTTCGGTAGCAAATAACGATGTCAGTTAGATGATCGAGTCGTTTTAGATTTTTCTCGCTTGATAAATTCATGAATTGTGCTGGCAAATGACTGTTTTATGTGATTGGTTGTTGCGGTCACGTGTCAACGTGCTCAGGTCACAATATTTATTGCAGCCCATCCGATCAACACAATGGCATTGACTATGTTATCCTATTCTTGGTGCGATCGAAAGGGATTCT
>Ga0056115_1001318_pt1 | contig 11692 bp, 5 predicted proteins | sample WorMetOlspDAHAB1_FD_77007 | JGI IMG/M metagenome (GOLD analysis project Ga0056115, IMG submission 77007) | Marine gutless worms symbiont microbial communities from Max Planck institute for Marine Microbiology, Germany - Olavius sp. DAHAB.1 ... | reverse complement strand
CTACAAGTTCACGCTGTCAATCACCGACATTCTCGAGGCAAGCAGGCTGAACCCGGAAAACTAGCCACGCCTAGAACGACGTCGCATGGAGTGACGCCAGCCAATAGGATGGACGTCACACCTTTATAGCTTCTTTTTATATATGTTGTATGTTGTGTTTTCTGTTTTACGAATGTCACGCCGCCATGTTGGAGGTATACTTATTGTGAACGAACAGTGAGTCGAATGGGACAATCTGTAAATTCCAGTGCCGAGGTTATTCGCAGACCGTGAATTTCGACTGGTGTATATTTCCACACGCAACAGTTTGCAAGCATACGCAAGTTTACGACGTTATACTGGTACAACACAGTGTACCTCCAACATGATGACGGCAACAATGTAGACAGAATGACGTAACTGTAACCCCGTGTATTCGCAGCATGCATCATTGAGCGGCGTTGATGATGCGTCGTTACGCTCGCGGTTTCGATCCCAGCGGTACAACTAACGGCCGATCCCGATACGATCGGACTTCGTTATTGATGCTCTGTGTCGGCTTTGTGTCGGTCGGCGACTGTTCACATGCACTTACGCGACACGCCACCGAAACTAAATTCAAGGCCGAGAAGCCGCCTAATGGCTGCACATTTGTCTGCGTTGGAAGCATAAACGAGGTAGATTTACCTGTCGCTTACGATACAAACGCGACTGAATAAGACCTCCGGAGCGTCGTATCGCAATGTTGACGTCAGTTACACAACATTTGGCGGACGGACGCACTGATGTTAATTGATTTAGATCTCTAGACCGGAGACTGCTGTAAACCGCCATGTAACGATTCTTTCACAGTCGGCTGCGCCAGATTAGCCGTTCAGTACCATCCACTTAGTTAACCTCTCTTGAGCCTGGTTATAGATATCTTTTTTAGTTGAACTATCTCCGTTTTCATCCCAGCCACTCAGCCTTGGCCATCGATATGGGGATAGACGCAATCAGTGCGGGACTTAGCCTGCGGTGGGAAAAACGATGAGTTCTGCGTAACAGTAGGCCTTGTTACGAGGACTGCTGACCGGCTGGCTTAAGTCGGTTACTGCAGGTCAACCACTTCTCTTTCTTTTTCTTGTCCATCCACCAGAATCTATCGCAAGTAAGGTTGACGTTTTTACGCGAATGTTCTATTATATTAATGACGACGTTTCGCCGCGTATGACGCCGTATGATATAAATAAGGTTCTGTGACGTCATTGAACTGAGCATAAAAGTACGCCGCCATGATGTTGTATGGACACCTTTGAACAAGGAGCGAGTTACAATGAGGAAATCTCAATAATTTTTACGCCCAGGCACTTTGCAGAGCGTATGTTTCGACTGCTTTTATATACACATCTTTATTCGACACACACGACAGTTTGCATGCATGTGTAATTTTATGACGATACACTGCTACAATACACTATCCCTACAACATGGCCACTTGCAACTATTGTAGATAGAATGACGTCAGTTATAGTCCACATCCACGGCTGCTTCAGGCAGAAAGCAACATAAATGTCGATGCCTACACCAGTCAGAGCTTTCACCGCGTACGGCACGCACTACGTCTTTGTTTATCGCTATCACGAAATAAGTTAGTTACAACACGGTCTCGTCGAGGTTTATGCTCGCATAACCCACTCTAGAGCGTGTCGTAACTATAACTTATCCGCTAACTTCCAGTGAAGTGAGAATCACTTTCGCTGACTGCACTTTGCGGCTGGCTGCCACTTCAGTGGCCACGGGGACACGAAATGACCAGTGCACCATGTTTAGGTAAATCGTACATCGGGTACACATACAAAAAAAGGCGTACAAATAAACAAAGAACAGTTAGCACAGCACACACTATGCGACACACATAACGTTGAAAAATGCCTCCAGCAATATCATAAAAATCATCATCTCCACATCTCACATACGAAGGACATTTCATAGAGTGATGTTAGTGTCATCCTTCACATAATGCAGATTCCAATGTACTGTATATTTTCCGACTGTTTTGTTATCGCTTTCGTTGCTTAGATACAAGTTATCTGACAACCTATAGTGACTTGCGATATATTTCTACTCAAAAGGCCAGCTGTGCGCGATGTTTAGGTCAGATCGTCTTAACAGTCATTAGTGAAGTTTGGCAATGACATACCCTGGACAATAATGGCACTCTGGGTACGAAAAATCAGCATAAACCTTCTTGTGTTATTATACCTCATTTTATCTGACTTTAAGCTTCCATGCAAAGTGGCTGGCATTCTATGGACTACAGCGCAAAAGCCTCTTAATATCGACGCTTAAAAGCAACTGCTCCGCTGCGGCTGTTTCATCTGATGTTTCATCTGGCGATTTTAATCGGATTGTGATGATGTAACCCGCTGATACGCGTAATGCGAACGACGTAAAGTAATGGGACACATCCATATCAGCTACAGCCGAGTGCGACAGATAATGGAAAAATGGAAAAGTTTTGGGATCACATCAGTATAGGCATTTGGCATCGACAGCAAATTATTTATGAGGCCTAGCAATTATCACGAGATCAAGGCAGACCAAATGACAGCAGCTGGATAGACGATATTGAGGTATGGACAGACTTTAATTGCATGCAACTGAAAGAGATATCACAAGAACATTGGAGAGAGAAGACAGTGGATTGGTATCTGCGGCCGCTAACCCTATCGAGGAAGACACCGAAAAATAATAATGTGGCTATACGCCCAGTATAGCAGCCAGACAGACGGAAGAAGAGAATTACGACAGCGCGTACTGCGCGCTTTGCTATAGCGTCAAAACGTAGAAAAAAATCTGTCAATTGGAACTATTTTGACTACTGAAATTATCTAAGAAACGTTGTCCACGTGCTGGTGGTATACAGAAAATACGAAAATTAAAGAGACCAAAAAACTGACATAGAAACCTCGATTTTAAGCCACCGGCCGATTCTGTATACGTTATGCGCGTAATTGTGCTGTACCTGGTACGTTCTGGCTTCGTTTTACTTCCGTCTTTGCACTGACTAGAAACAGTCCAAGCGCCCACAGCATCCGAGACGTCAGGTTCCATAGCAACATGTTCTCCATGGCAACGTTGTTAGAAGGTGACAGTCACGCCATTTGAGGTCGACGTGTGAGGCAAATATATCACCGTCTCGTCGCACTTGTCTGCGTCGTTAGTCGCAACAGCAGCAACAGCAGCAGCTATTGTGTCCTGACGTCAGACAGGTGCCTGTCATGGTGGCCTCAGCAGGGATCAACCACATGAGCAAACTCCACGACAAGTCAACACGTAATGTTCCTGTATAGCTGCGCATGACAATGGCAACCTTCTCACTAAGACGCTGTGCATAATTGCGTATTACATACGAGTATCGTGCTATCCACTTTCACAAAAAAACATAAGAACATTAAACAGGCTCCTAACGCTAGTCCTAACCGTCCGTACCCTAAATCGTACGCAGAAAGTTGTAACTGTCCCTCAGTAACGCATGTACGGAGGCATTCGACGACGACTGACGCTGCGGTTCGCAATCGGTCACGCAAGCGAGTAGCAGTCGCAGCAGCCGGCGTCGTCGTATATGCGGCATGCGAACCACGCGAGAAGATATGGCATCTGCTGTACTGTACTCTACGGGCGACTGCTGCGATGCGGCTAGCGAGGGCGCCGATGCAGCACAACGTAACGCCGTCGTCACTTGGACTCGCTTTACTGCAATCCCATTAAGCGTGACAGCTCAGTCTCAAGGAAGAGGATCTGCGCTGCCCACTGTGTGACGTTGATTGAGGTTGATACCGTCAGTGTGCAGGGGAAAAACGGGCGTGATACCTTCAGCAGTTTTTAAACACTGCAGAATCCTGCCGCCAATGCCAGTGTCGATTAGTGCATTTTTATTTATTCATTATTTAGCATCCACAATGCACACAGTCGATGAGCGACAAAAACGAGTTGAGAGTGCACGACCGATCTGAAACAAACTGGAAAATAAAATTTACTCAGAGCATAATAAAACTGAAAAAAGCCAATTAAACTCTGTCGAAAAATCGCAGAAGTCGATAAAATGTATCTAAAAACATTCTGTACAAATTGTTATACAAAACTGCATTTCATAACGCATTGTTGTGGAAACCCTCTGTTGTCCGTAATGTCATTCAACAAGAATATGTAGTAAACCATTTGTCGAATACTAGTGTAGAAAGAAAACTTTTGACTAAAAGCTTGCGATGCACGGCATCGAGAAAGGGTCGTTAAGTTTCGTTAATGCTTTTTAAAGAATGCTATTAACAGTTCTTATTTGTATTTAATTCTATATATGCAGGTGTGTTTTCAGATGCGTTTTTCTCATTTGACATTTCCAATAAATGAATACATGACGGTTAACTGAACTGGCAACTCGTTTCTAACGCTGATCGAAAGCCGCATATTAACCCCTAACTTGCAACAGACGAGTTTCCCTCGCCAATGTCCCCTGCTGTCATTTATGCGAATCTTTTTCCTCTTCGTCGTTCATATTGAAGCAAGACCTGACATTTCAGTGGCTTTGAAGTTGTTAGCGGAAGAAGGCGTGCCGACAGAAGAAATAAAATTTTAATGCACCGCTGCACTAAAGTTTGCCGCTACCGCAAGGAACAGGCGAAGAAACAGGACATGCAGTGCAAGAACGGAAAATGTTTCTTGTAGTTTCGCTTTAGCACATCTTGTCTCGTGTAAATGTATAATCAAAAGGCGCTTTGCAATACAACCTTTGCATAATGTTGCTCCACTTCGATGCCTCATACTTTTTTCCACTGCGGTTGACATTCGCCGAAAGAATGCACTGTAGTTATATACGGCATGGTGGATCGTTTGCAACATTCGAACAGTTACCATCATGTTTGCTTTCTTGACTCTTAACTTAACTCGCCGTGGCCGGTGACCACAAAAATTTTCTCCTGTTTTGCTAATTTCTCCAGGTGCTATGCAAGAAAGTTATATTTTTTGAACGCGACAGAGCAGTTGTTACTCTGAGCCATGTTCTATTGATATACATGTTTTTTTCAGTCCGAACTGTGTTAGCAAAAACATTAGACGGAAACGGTCACAAACTCCATATACTGTTGCTATTTTTTGTGCTAATGTCTCGCACGAAAAAGCTTTGATTGTTCGTCGTTGACTCGTTTTAGTGCAAATGGGAAGTAATAATTTCGTAAAGAATCGTTATCGCCGCCATGTTGGAGTTATAAGCCTACTACATAGCGCCGGTGTAACGTCTCAGCTTTACGTATGCCTGCAAACTGTTGTGTGTGGAAATATACACCGCCGAAATACACGCGAATAACCTCGGCATAACAATTTGCAGCTTTCCGCATTTTAATTTTTAACACACTCTGCGTTTACACTTAGGATACATCAAACATGGCGGCATGCTCTGTTCAATGAGGCCACTTCTTCTCATGTATAAACAGCAGTGCATGGCTGCGGTCTTCTGTGTAGGGTCAAACCGACAAACACTGAACAGAAGTCGTATGGTCGTCGTCTGACCGCGGTGCCGACGAAGCAACTGCGCTTGTTTGCTAAGAAGAAATTGCGTCGTATCGGATTATCTCGTAGGTCCACGGCTCGTTCATTTTTGTCTTCATGCTGGTTTACGTTACATGATCAAGAGACAGGGGCGTTGGGAGAGCAGACTTCCATGTTTTCCGAATTGGGGCCCGTAATTTTTTGCTTATCTGGGGTTGTTGTAAAAAAGCCTATGCTTTTCTCGTAGCATGTCATTAATTTCAACTGTGTACTACAGAACTCGAACTAACAGACCGATTTCAAAATTTGTTTGTGTATGAAAATCATAGATATAGATGTTAAATATATCCTCCTATTTATCATGTTTGCTAGTAATAGTGATTTGACTTACCCATATTATGATTTTACTGTAAGTCTGCACTTTGCGTATGTCTAAACATACCTTGGTTTAGCCTATATGACAAAAACGTTTAATTTACCATAACCAGATCAGTCTTCAACATCTTTTGCGAAATAAGCTGAACACAGAATATTGTTTCATGCGATAAATTGCAATAAATTTAACATAAACATCAGTTAAACATCTGTATCTTGAATATGTGAATAAATTAGGAAATCGGTCTACTTCGGCTTGACAGAAATTAACTGTACATACATTGAGTGTCACCTGTTTGAACATTTTGGCCGACCAGAGTTTGACAAGTTGAAGTCTGCTGCTAGGTGGCGGCTCAGTTTATACAGTACCGGTAGCCAACGAGTAAAACTTAGTTGCAATTATGTCCTATCGCATGTCACTTGAAGTCCCAGCCAGCCGATACTGGATCAGCCAATTCATGGGATATTGCGAGATGTTATGCTACTTCAGCGTAGCTTATAACTTCATATGACTTTGAGCGGTTCTCTTTATTCGGTTTATACCGTAAATATAAGTTTCGCGTGTCCAAAACGGTATAATTGTAGAAGAAATGTTTTCTATAGCATCCCATCCCATGCATGTTTTGCAACGTTTTCAGGCTTTCATGAACGATGGGTATAGCCCTGCAGACCTATGTGTGCGACTTCGGATTATTGTACCATCTTGTAAAGCAAGTGTGCTTAGCAGTATAGCTTAAAGTCGTAAACTTATCTATGCTTAGCAACGGCATAGTGGCAACAGAAATCAGTGAAAACGGTGTTCAGTCAAAACGGTGCAATAACATTGCCTCGTACGAATTTCTCATGGACACGTAGGGACAGGTGACTACTGAGTGCTTACTACTGCATGCCGTTTAGTAGTAGGGTTGGAGTTAGGGTTAGATGGCTAGTTGGTTCGTGTCCGGCTGGTTAGTGGTTATGCGAACGATTTGTAATACTGGTACTCTCTGTTGTCACTGTTACTCTCCCCTTTCAAACGCTCGCGTGTGGAATTTTATTAGTCGAAAAATACATCGCCTGCGAATAATTTTGGCGTTAGTCTGTTGAGAATTCTGCATTTTACATTATTAGGCCTATCCCGCCGTCTACGCACCCACTAGGCCTATTGCACCCACAATATGGCGACGTGATTTTGTGCGCGCATCACTCACCCATTGTCTGAGCCTATCACTCAACCCCATGTATTATTAGGAAACGATATCTGCGTGCGACAGAGGCATCGTCTTAAGAGTGCATCGGGACATGACATGCTTGTCCGCCGCTGCAGCTGTAATTCTGAAAGACGTCGAGGGAACGGAAGAGTTGACATTGTGCAGATAATCGTGGCTGGTCGGCCATTCAAGTATATGGCCAATGTCTGCGTGGACATTTTCAGATACTCTTTGTTGTTAACGGTGTTGTGTGACTGATGTTGATACGCTATTACATCGCAACCAAAGATCCCATCCCATAGGTCGATCGAGCACAGCATGCAAAAAACTACGTGTATAAGTTATACGCCTATTAACAGGCACCGATATCCGAAACTGTATTTCGGCGAACGGATGGCGATGATTCTACGACAAAGCTGCCAGGTTAGCGTGATTTACCAAGCGGCAGAGATTGAAGAGACGCTACTGTTCAGATGGAGCGTTTGATTATGGTGGACAACGGCTACAAAGTTCGTAGAAATTCCATATGGCTGAAAAGATTATTTGTTTAGGAATTGATACTGCAGCGCCTCTATATACATGCAATGGCAGATTCAAAAAGGGGAGGGCGGTGGGGGTGGCCGCCCCCTGTTGGCCTTAGCCATTTTTTCAGCAAGTCGCTTCCCGATTAAAACGAGAATACAGGGTGGCCCAAAAAGTAAACCACTATCAAATTATCAAAAATCATATTAAATCGTGTTAAACCCTGCCAATGATGTTAGATTTATTCCGCAAATTAAATATTCTGTGAATGACCTACTTTGTCACGTCATTAACAATTCTTGGCCCGCAAAGTAGCGATAAGCGTCACACACAGACCTGGCGTCACATATGGTAGGCCTGAATGATGTCAGCGCTCCTTCTGGCATCAGCTCGCTTTCGCAAGCTGTGATTCCTAAACCATCTTTTAGATGGAGCATTGAGTAAAAATTACTCTGATTATCATATTTTTTCTTTTTCCGTTTACAATCACGACTTTAACATATACAGATTTTGCCCATATCGCTGCATCAAACATAGAAACTAACGACGTCATAAATTAGGTCACACATACAGTATTTAGTACAAGTATATTCGTGTGCTCATTTTGTAATCAATACTGATGAAAAATCTATTTTCAATAGCCATTTTAATACAATTTAATGATGATTGCTGATAGTTGCTTATATTTTTTGTGCCACCCAGTAGTTCATTACGTGAATTTATGGCCTCCGAGCTGGATCTATCATGACGGAAACGTCCACCACGAAGAAAAGGTAAAGGTAAAAGTGTGTGCGTTTGCGATATAGGATGCTGGATGATGCATTGTCTTCCGTCCCCTTGCCAAAATTTCTGGATCTGCCACTATGGGGTGAAAGTGACGCCATTCTGTCTACAAATTACCTCCGCCATGTTGGAGGCATATGTTGCAACAGTGTGTTTGCGTACGCAATTTTGCGTATACGAGCAAATTATTGCAGACCTCAGATGAATTATACAGCAGACGAAACACGTGGTCTGCGGATAATGTTGGCAAAAGAATTGTCAGATTTCCGCATTTTAACGCACTCTTCGTTCCGATTTAGTATACATTTAACACGGCGACGTGCTTTTATGCGAAATACAATGACATCGCTACACCTCATGTACAGTGACTGCTACACTTTGTGCGCCCTGCAAAATTTCCTAACTCAGATAGGGCCTAATCCTGGCGTAGGGCGCTATAGCTTATGATGTAAGATAATGTGTATAATGTCATATTAATTATGAACCAAACCATTAAAAATTAACGCTAGCCTTAAACAACCATACCCATATATCTGATATGTTCTTTAAATCTTACTGAGAATGTTGTCATTGTCTATCAGCCGGTAATGCGTTCATCGTCACACGGTGCACTCAGTTGAACGTTTAGTGACATTGCTGACTGCTTCAGAGAAAGAAGATCGCTCACAAACGTTGTCGGGCATGCAACTTTATCGTCCTCCGAAATGACCTAAGACTTTGGAAGAACTTGCACACCGCGTCGGGAGGTGCGTAAAACTCCGCCCACTCACTCACTAACGTCACGCGCAATAAACGACTTCGGTTGATAGAACACCAAGACGTCGGGGTGCTATTTGTTGTCCCCGCATCCGAGCACACCGCTGCTGCTGCTGCTGCTGCGGCTGTCACCCAATATCCCACTGTTGCGCATCTGCCGCAAAACTGCATCTCACACCGTGTCAGCAGAGCCTATTCAACACAACAGACAATGGACGATGATGATTGTTCCTGTGACGGGTACCAGCGATTTTGTTATATGGTATTAAGCTTCAAGTTCCATTGCGTCCTTTTAATTTGTAGCAGTTGATGTTTTTTTATATTCTTTGTTTATACTGATTGCAACTTTCTTGACTCGCTTCGTTACCACTCATGCTAAACGGAGCTACCCAACTACGATTAAATAATGAACCGCCCCCTTGTTGTCATCAGTTACGCGCTTGAAGCTTCGATGTAGGGAAAATGATGATAAAATCAAAGCTAAAATATGAAAAGTTAAGATAAAATCCGGGGATCTTTTTACACGAATTTTCATATAAAGAATTGTGTAGGACTGGATTTCATAGGTTGCTAAGGCAAACAGATACAAGAAGGAAGCGTTGATATCAACTAAATTTTATGACCCATGTCGCAGCTTTGCGGGCCACGCACAGTAATTGGCGTCACAAATTAGGTCATGCATAGAATATTTAATACTTATAGAGATTGCTTGACAATTTAGAGAAAAATCTAATCTAATCTTAGTGACAGGTTTACTATGAATTACTGATAAATCCGTAAGGGCCTACGTTGTTGGGTCACCTTTTATAATATAGTGTACGCGCTTGAATGACATCGCGCGGCGAGAAGAACATAATAATCTGGTTTTGTAAGATTCTTGACCAAACATGACTGATCATCCGTTGCGGCTATGTTTGAATCTAATCAAAGTTAGCACGCACTGTCTTCTTATTTGCGGTGTCTGTCTAGGAGCCTGCATTAGATGACCAGACACTGACTTCTGCTCAAAAGTCTACTTGAACGGTACCGCCCTCTGGTGAATCCGAATGGGTACAGTCTGTTCAACTTGCCACGAATGTATTTAGAGACAATATTGATATCCATGCTTTTTTGTTAACGGGTGCCTACAGAGTATCAATCAAAATAAGAAATATTTGAAGTTTGTTTTAGCTTACTAATACCGTTGTCGTTGTATCGGATTTGCAACTTAATCGTAGTCGCCATCCATTGACATCTACAGGGATTATCTACTGACCGTAGGGCGGGGAGAGCAATATCCCACGTTTACAGAATTGGAGACTGATCAGAATTTCTGTATCCTAATCTTGAAGGCTGCTGTATAGCTGCAAAATGGGATTTGAATAAGTAAATGCTGTCCTGTTTACAAAAAGTCATTCAAGGTGCCACACAATGTTTTTTTTGTTTGCGATGCAACAAATCCAATTTTGGCTGATGCTCCGCCCAAAAGCAACAGCGCTCTCTCAGACCCCTTAGACGTCAGAATAAGAGTAGGAGGAGTCAGAAAGAAAGGAAAGTAGAAGGCAAGAGTGGAAGGATGGAAAAAGGGGAGACAAGAGAGGGTAGGAAGAGAACTAGGGCTTGCTGTCCCACGTGACTTGGGGGTTAGACGACCCTGCGCAAAGTAGGTCTACTCACGCTCCCGCACATAGCGAACACCCACCATTCATGCACTGATTGAAGTGGCACGCAGCGACCGGCCGAACCGAGCGACGACTGTCACAGCGACGGCGACTGGCAAATGCAACTCTGATTAACTGATTGAATTGTTTTGTCTCAAACAAGCGACGCGGGCGCCCTCACGAAACGAATGCTTCCTCGTCTTCGCTGAATCGCGTGCACTCCGACAAATAAAGCAAACTAAACATTACTCGAGAGGTGATGGCCACCTGCGGCGACACGTTGGCGGGCAAACGACGGCACAAAAGTGGGGAACTCCCCCCCCATTTTTGGCCTCACCTCTCTTCGTCCCATTTTGTTTCTTCTGAAAAATCTTACAAATCTGAGCGAGTGGATGACGTCACCTCCAGGCTGCAAGCTGCAGGTATCAGTTGCTGCCTGACTCAGGCTAACCACCAACTTCAGACGGCACCGGCGGTAAACGCCTGTCGGGTGGTGACCGACTAAGTCTTAAAGCCTAGCCGGTTTCAGCGCTTAGCTAAAAAGCACTGGAAACCGAACCCTATCGGTTCCGGCGGTATAAGGATTAAATTGTGTTGGCCTAAGTCTAGCTAATGTAAACACCAACTTAGCACTGTCAGTGATCATGCCTGGCTTATTTTTCCGGATTTACGTAATCCTACCTGTTATATGGAATAAATAACTCTTTTTGGCATAATACTCCCAACCCCGTTGGTGAATGGGGCTGTTCTTCTGAATATGGGATCAACAGTTATAGGGTAATAATTGGGGCGGGGGTTTGTCGGATTATTTTTGGGGAGGGAACAGGGGGATTTTTGAGTGACCGGAGTCACATGAGTTGACCTCAAACGAACTTTTAATTTTTGAAGATTTTGGTCTGCAGTAACTCCCCCCATGGGATG
>Ga0056115_1001317_pt1 | contig 11692 bp, 2 predicted proteins | sample WorMetOlspDAHAB1_FD_77007 | JGI IMG/M metagenome (GOLD analysis project Ga0056115, IMG submission 77007) | Marine gutless worms symbiont microbial communities from Max Planck institute for Marine Microbiology, Germany - Olavius sp. DAHAB.1 ... | reverse complement strand
TGATCTCGCGGTCCGAGACGTGCCACAAGTCTTGCAGCCGCGTTCTGAACTCGTTGTAGCGGTGCGATGGTGGACTTGGGTAGGCCTGCTAGAACAGCGTTGCAGTAGTCCAGTCTACTCAGTATGAATGCAGAGACTAGACCAGCCGCAATGTCTTTACCAAGAAGTCGACGGATCTGTTTCAGGCGGCGAATATGGTGAAAACAGGCTCTGGTGACTGTGTTGACGTGCCGCTGCATGGTCAATTCACTGTCAAAAGAGACCCCAAGATCACGCACAGCGTCTACATGTTGGATTGTACTCGAATCCATACATAGTGACACATCCTGTGTCGCCATGGTCTTCAGATCCCGTCATTTGGCCCCTTTGAAAAATTCCTGGACCCGTCCCAATGGACTCTACTGAGGCACAGCCACAGGCGTGCCCCCAGATTTTTAAAGGCTAGAAACCGCCACTAATTATTTACATGTCGAATACAGTATAGCCACGATTATCTATGACTACCGCGACTGTATCTTTGTTATTTAAACTGTGACAATATCTCAAGCTGAAAGTACTTTCACAAAGTCAAAGGAACATTGTAAGATGGGTATGAATGTTACAGCAATAGTAAGCGTGTCAAACCACCAATGTACGCTACTGAACTTCATTGTTACTGTAAAAAGCGTAAACGAAATACTTCTTTCTTTCTTTTGTTATTATTTTTATCATTAGAGGTCATTAGCACAACTGCATAACTATTCTGGAACGTTTTACAGCACCAGGTCGCAGTGGTCTAGTGGTAACACGCTTGGCTGCGGCGCAAGAGGTCCCATCAGGATCGAATCGCGCTGCGGACAAGTTTCTGTGTTTTTCACAAAAATCACTGCGATAGGCAGCTCAGGGCACGGGCTGCACACTTACTGCAGTGCCTAGGTCGACTCAGCCTTCCACCCTCCGAGGGACGGTAAATGAGTATCAACCTCATGGTTGAGTAATAATACCAATGGCGATGGGTGAACAGTTCACGAAGGAAGGAACATATAGGCGTCGAAACAATCCAGGCGTCCCAACCCCACCACTTTACAGGCCTTTAGGGTCCACCCGAGTGGTGAAAAAGTAATGCGAATTTCTTGTCATCTTTAAACGTCTGGCACCATAAGCAGGACAGCGAAAGATTGCAGCCAGTAGCAGCGATTTCCTGCGTTTAAAATACAAAGTTGGCTTGCGGTCAGCACTCTGCACTGGTCCCCACTCAGGAGCTTTAGCACTCCTCTGGTTTTGGGGAAGGTGAAGGGATTGAAGAAGGGGGAACGGAAAGGGAAAGGTAAGGAAATGAAGGAGAGGTCAGGGAACAAAATTGAAGGGCGCGAATGGGATGCGGAAGTGAAAAAGTTTGGAAAAATCGACGCATACGCTGGAGACACAGACGCCACTGCTGTGTAAGCAGCTTTGTCAGAAGCAGAGAAGGCAGCGATGAATTGAGGCAAAGTTATCAGCAGAACTTGACAGAAACGACAACCCACCAACAACTGAAAGACACCATCTATTCTTCAGAGAGATCGCAACTACAACACAGCAGATGATCGGAAAGTAACAACCACATGCACGGACCGTTTCGTTATGCGAAAGTATACACCATATGTATATGTCAGTAAAAGTAAGTAAGATTTCTGAAGTGCAGTTTAAGGGGGGGGGGGGCTTACACTGCGCTTTGGCCCCACTGACTAAATAAAAATGTCTTCAGTGACTGAAACGGATGTATGACAAGTCCGGTTGTCTGAGGTCTGTCGGCAGATAGTTCCAGACTCGAGGTCCAGCTACACTGGAGGCTCTATGTAACCAAGCGCTGGGTATACTACAGCAAACCTCTACCACCTGTCCCCTCCCTCCCCCAAAAAGTAAGAGTTGCGAGAGGAAGGGAATTTGCTACAAACTTAAAAACAAAAAACTGGTCATTTCACTGCTCAACCAATTTTTATTAAAGAACACAGCGTGTGCTGTATATGCGAATTATCAACCACGCTCAAAGCCAGTCGAAATAAACTGGTCCGGTGAAATATCCACGAATTCCACTAGAAAAAATATTGAAATTCACTTTCAAACTGAAGTTGAAATCCACTGCCCGTACAAAATGCATGCTAAATATCAAAATCGACCACAGAAATATTGAAATCCAAGTTGAAAACTTAACAGCAAAATCCATTTAGAACATTGAGGCTTCAGCATGGAATTCGTATATGAGCAACGTACTTTTACTTTAATTTTAAGGTGGATTTCGCTATTTCTGGATATCAGCTTGTAGCTTTTGCTATAACGGTGCCAATAATGCCACACGACTGACCGCAGACGAGCAGTCAGCGTCACAAATAGACCGGCGGTGGTGGACTTTTCTCGCGCATTGTCGACATCGGTCGGTTGCGGCTTGACGCCAGCTGAGGTTGTCGCGGTCTGGAAGGCGGAGGCGAACTATAAGACGGAGATGCTGACGCAGACGAAGGCGAGGTTGAGCCACTGTCGCCATATAGCATTGCCGACCAGATGGACTTCTAACACAGTAGCAACAATGCCAATACTCTCGTGTTAACTCTACCTGATGGCTGGTTTGGTGTAGTAGTAACGACGTTGGCTACATCAACAAAGTTCAGCTACGTCGAGCCCAGTTAGTACCGGGATTGGTGAGCTCAGGCGGACCTACAATCCCGGTATTCATCCAGGCCACTCAGCCTGGCTATACATCCGTGGCTAGGTGCAATGAGTGTTGGCCACCGCTGGGGAAGAAACGGCGAGTTCTGCGTAGCAGTGGGTCGTTCGACCAGGACTGCTGACATACACACTTGTACGCAGGCTTGATTGGGTTTAACCCTCGCCAGCTCAAAGGTCTAAATGGGATGAGCTCTTATGCAACCGATCTCACAGTCTATGTGTAAATCTTCTTCTTCTGAAACTCCAGCTGCTGAAACTGCCAGTTCCGTCACCGAGATTTTTTTTACCACTTTGGGACCAGCTGTCTGATATAATTTGCGCAACTATCTTCGATACAGCAGTCTCTCTAAAACAACAGTTTTAAATCCCAAACGAAAACCTTTCCGAAACATGCTCGGATCTGATGCCATCTGACAGAAAATACCGCTACTCTTGTATGTTTATTCAAAGTGGTCGTAATATTTATCCGACAAAGATGCGGACAAACCTCTCGGCGGCTGTCTTCCCTCTCAAGAACCTTTCTGGTTTGTTCCTCATCAAACTTCATCACCGAGCAGACAACTTTGGCCAGCGTCTGCAATACAGTGGTGTACATTGTGTCTCAAAAAATTTTTGCCACAGGAAATCAGCAGTGTTTATAAACCAATATGCACATGAAAACTTGCATTTCATATTCTCCGACTTTTATTGAGACCGCACAACAAAGTTGCACTAGTCATGAAATGACCGAAATAGTTGATTTCACACCAACAATAAAATTAAACATCAAAGTGATTATACTTTCGTTAAACTGCATAGCAACTAAGTTGCACGTTAATGAATCCCAATTCTGGTTGGTTTTGTGTGTCGCTATGGCATTATCAAATCTTTACCATAACAAATAAAAATTATCAGCCGATTACTAATTTGGCACCTTTTGTTTTTAGAAGTAAAAAAAAACGGGGGACTAAAACCATCATACATGCAATGATCCATGTTTTTACTTGCTATAGATGCTAAAACTGCAAACATATTTCTTAGCAAATATTCTCACAAAAGGCGGCAAATAAGAGCCAACACGAATACACTGATGTGTGGTTCTGTCAAACACGATATTGGTAAAATCTGCAGTGCATAAAAATTTGCTGCACCATAAAATAATTGTTTTTTGAGAACTTTTTCAGTAGTATAATGTGACTACCCTAACGCTTAGAACAGAATGTTGAAATATGGCTAGGCACAAATACAATGTACACTAGAATAATACAACAAAAAATCTCAATACCTTTGTCTCAGTGCCGAGCATGTATTTGTACAGAATGTTTCGCAAATACTGCAAAGGATGCAAATTACGATCATTGTTAGTTAACGCTACTGAATTAAGCACATAACGTTTTACGAATAGGCATGAAACATGACATACAACTTCACACTGATTAAACACATTATGCTTTCTGACGCAGAGTGACATTCACAAAGGAAAGTAGTGAAAATGGTGCAACAACATTGTCTCGTATGAATTTCTCTAGATACGTAGGACATGACACGATTTAGTGGAATGCTTACTGCTGCATGCTGTTTAGTAGTAGATTTAGGGTTAGGCTTAGGTTTAGTGTCTGGTTGGTCAGCACATGTATTTATACTACTTTCCGTTGTCATTTTTACTCTCCCGCTTTCTGCAAGCAATGACGCACGCATTTTGTAAACTAATTAACCGAATAAATTTGGGAACAATAACAACCAAGTAATAAGTTATCTAGTAGTCTAATAAATCGGACTTACAAGTCCAGAAGACGTTTTCGTACCTCCAGTTCCGTTGGCTCGGGTAGTAACTCACTGGTATGATGTATTTTTCTCTCTCGATCCGAGCTCTTCAGGGTTTCGTGCTATAATCGAAACAATTTTCAACACGTAATCCTATTGCGTGAATCATTCACCATATGCTGTGGCAACAGACCTATTTCATAAGTTATCTGCATACAGAAAACCATAGATATAGATGTCAAGTTATCGCGTGTAATATATTCTGGTTTGGTTAACTTATTGTAAATTAACCACTTTTTTGTAACATAAGTGCCTAATGTTTAAGTTTTAATATTAAATATGAATAATGGACAAACAACAATAACATTAGATATCAACAACATGGAATATAAATATATGGAAAAATTATTTAACATCTATATCTATGATTTGCATATACGAATAAATTTGAAAATTAGTCGATTCTGTCCAATTTACTTTTCTGTCACATTAAGAACATCAAAAAATGCATTAAATGATAAAATACTCAGTAAAGCCAAGTAAACAACGGATCATTTAACGTATTTAAACAGTTGCAGAAAAATTAAAAACTGAAAATTTTCTGACCTCTTTGCCGAACTCGCGATCATAATTTTTCAACTGCAGTAACTGCTGAGACAGATTTTTCACCTCCTCCTGTCAGTATTACAATGACCACAATCACTATTCCGTTGAGTTATGTACTCAAGCTGTCTGCATGATAAGTCGACACACTACAAATTAATTTTCTTTGTCCTTGTATTAGGAAATGCATACAAACAATGATTGACTGGATTCTGAGGATAAATTTAACCCGCCTAGGTTCCTGAAAATCAAAATGAAACAAGAACGATCAAAATTACTGTGTGTCATTTTAATCCGCTTTAACAGATAACTGCTATAAGCTGGTTAAACTCAGCTACGAAACACCCAATTCTAGTCAGAAGAAAAGTAAACTGTTCGCCACTATGGGTCAGCCAAATAGGTCCACTCAGCCTTCCATCCACCCAGGGTCGGTAACTGAGTTCAACACTGAACGCAGGCCCCTGTAATTACACGAAATACGGAGGTGAATACCATTTAAACGATAGACTAAGGATACGTGCGGCTATTGGGCTTCAGGCTAAAGTCCGCGAGTGTGGGCTTGGGCTGCGGCCTAGGCTGAACGTCGGCCCTGTCTGTGACGCATAGCGCCATGCGGCGGCATGTGCAGCGCTATATAAGTGAAACTACCGGGTAACCTTTACCTTAATGGCAGTAAAATTCAGACCCACCAAGCCGCGTCGTCGACGGTTCATAGCAAATGTGAAATTGCTTATTATAATCTATGTCGACTAAAACAGATGTGCAATTCTGCACGTCTCAAAGGTGCAAAATTAGCTTCCGTTTCAATGCAAGCTTTTGTATGTTTAACCAAAATACTACTAATTCTAATGAGAATAGCTTACTTTCCACAAACGTTAAACAGCATATGATTCACAAAAAAACCTGAAGGTGAGAATTCTCTTCCTCCAGTGACTGGAAATATCCACTGTTATCGTCGGAGTTCAATGTCGTGTTTCCACTCTGATCACTGAAACGAACACTGTGCTCATATATGTACGTTGCGCTAAAATCCGGCCAGACTCCATCCAGAGCCCAGACCCGGCCAGTTGTAAGCCAGAACTAACCTGGCCGGGTTTTAGGATAGACAATATTTGTACACTCGTAGTTGCAAAAGCTGAAAAAAAAACTGCACCGTCCGCGGGTCATGCACAGGCAAACATAGTCTGTAATTAACTCAGTTATATTCGAGTGTTGAAAATAAGGCTTAAAAACTCAAGGAGGCAAATGGATAGAAAAAACTAGGAGCACCCTGAAAAAGGTATTCATTAGTGTAGACACAAATGCAATTGTATAACAAACAACAAAAAGTATAGGGTGTACTTTGTCGGATAAGAGCTTATCAAGACTGAAACACTAGTCAGCTTACTGTGATAATGTGGTGAGGTTCAAAGGCTGCTTGGAAATGTCAATGGCGGCTTTGAGTCGTTCGATTTCTGCCATGTACCGATTTTCTGCTTCCTGCAATAAGTAAGAATAACGATTTTAGCATCCGACGTGATGGACACTACACAGATGAGTAGACTGACTGATTGACTGACTGAGATTTAATGGAATTTTCAGCACAAACAGGGTATGTGCCTTCGAAAAGTATGTTGCCATTAAAAAAATTGAAATTAATAAGAAAGTTGAAAATGTTAATTGTTGGGCATACAAATAATGAAACCTTAAATACTATCAATCTGGTCTTTATGAGGGAAATCCTTCGACACAAAGGATATCACCAGAGTAGTCTTCCCAGCCAATCTCTTGGCTAATGACTAATTGATTGAGTAAGGCTTAACGTCCCACTCAACACATAATAGGTCATTTTGGAGATGAAGCTAAAGTACTAACAAACAAAACTAAACAACACAGGAAAAGACACAACTCAGTAAAGCTAAACAACTAAACACAACAAGCTAACCCTGAATTGGTCGCCTCTTACGACCCTCGGTCAGAAAACGATGTGGCCCCTACATATTCTACATACTCTAAGCACCACAAGATCAGTCTATCATGAAACATGTTGAGACCAATTTACATGGCATTCCGGAGAAGCAAAATCGACGTTCAAGTTCACTTTTGATGTGAAGCATAGGAACCGAAACAGTTAATTTACCGCCTGGAAGTAAGTACTTAAAAATGACAACTGCAGCGTCCAAAATGACAAAGTTACTACAGGAGAGTGGGCGAAAGAAAGACTGAGGAGATTCAGATAAGTCTTCAGGTGTTTGATAAAAACAGTCAGTGACGGAGCCAACGTGACGTTCTACAGCAGGGTGTTCCACAGTCTGAAGTGGCTACAGGAAAAGATCGATCGCCGATGGTTAATAGGAAGGTGCTGTGAATGACAAGCGATGACGACGACGCACTAACGATAGCTACAAAGATTCTACACAATCTCAGAAAACAACATCTACACAGAAGCTACTGATCAACAATCATGTCCATAAGCGGCATTCACTTCAGCTTTATCATCTGACAACTAAACAAAGTTAACAAAATTTGAAAGTAAAATGTTACACAGCAATTAAAACAGTAAGTCTAGGTAGACGAACTTGAGTCACTACAGTCATTTCCCCACCTACTTCTCAAAACCCATAATTCTCTTTACGATCTCTCAGAACAGAATAAGCTGTTGGTTGATATATGAAAGGAAATTTGGAAATGAATATCATATGCAAACAAGTTACTCAGAGATCTGGCTGACTTAGTCTGACACATGACCAACAACTAAAATTCAAAATATATCACCAACAATACAAACATCACTGTTCAAAAAAGCAAATGAGTCGATGGGTGTCTTATCCAGAGGGTCTGCCTAGTTGAAATGATAAGCCAACATGGACATTTCCCCTCTTACAAATTAAGACCCACAGTTTGAGGTGTAAAATCTGCAAAATGTTAAACAAAGAGTGAAAAAGACCTGGATGTCGGTCTCGTACTGCTGTATCTGGAGGTCTTTCTCGTGCAGCTGAGCGCTCAACTGACACACTTGCTCATTGTGTTCACTCAATAATCTCGACTCCTTCCTCTGCCATGCTTCTGCAGCAACAGCAGCAGACCTCATCAGTGCCACATGCTGAGCAATAACATCATCCCGTTAACTGATCCACTTAAGATCGTAGTGATGCCTAACAATGGACGGCTTTTTCCACATTAACTTCTCGTAATTCGGAGCTGTTTAAATTCTCTAGCGTTTGTTTTTCTACGTGTAAAGCACATCAGCATTCATGTTCGGACAAGCATCCACCATCTGCTTACATGTTTTTAAAATCAAACTTTACCACATATATTATTATTCAGTATTTTATTATATATAGTCTACATACTAATTTTAACTTTATTCATGCTTACCACATTTTATGTAGCACTTTTACATAGCATATTCTGTGGACACTTTTAAAAAATTGTATGACGATGACGACATGAAGAATTCAAACATACAAACACAGATGAACAGAGAAGAAAGACGGTAAAATATAGCTCTGCACGTATTAGCAATCCAGCTGAGATGGCACTGAAAGCCATGTTCCATCCAAATCCTGAATTCATTTCTGGTACAACTATTCACAAGCTGTCATGGCAAATAACGACCACAAAGCTATTAATGTCATGTGCCCTTGTAACTCCTGCCATGTTACGGCACCTTATTAATCGTCGTGTTATTATAATTGTTATTATTAGAAGGAGTAGGCATCAAGAACGTTCATTTAAGGCAATGAACAATATTATGCTTCAAGTATAGAAATGATATTGCTGTTTCCTTGGCAGAATAGTAAAAACACACATTAAAACTGCTTGTACTGCACTGCATGAAAAACATTCATAACTATTTTTTCCCATCAAAACTCAGCTGCACTTCAAGCTGTGCAAGCTACCGATAATTTAAATCATCAAGGCTTCGATGAATATGCAGCATAATGGCAACACTGCAAGATCCAATGACACACAAGGTTACAGGATCTCGAAAAACTGCAATAAAAATTCAACTAAAACTGTGCACGATTTGAATAATAAACGATAAACTGACTAACCGACATCACAATTCATCGTTTCCTTGATTTCCTTCTCATTTGTGGCGATCTGAGTGTTGAAGTCTTTGATTAGCTGAATCACTTTACCATTGTGCTGATCTTCCAGGTCTTGCATTGCTGCCCGGTGATCCATCTTCATCTGTTCAATCAGCTGCTCATACTTCTCCTTCTGTGACGACAGGTCAGCGAAATGCTGGTGCTCAGGTTGTAGCGGCGGGTCTAAATTCTCCAGTCCAAGCGTCAATAGGTCACCATTTCTGGCACTGGCGCCTGCGCCGCACGTCTCTTTGTCCGGCCCAGGCAACGACACACTTTCGGAGTTTTCTCTGCTGGAGTTTCCGATCTGCTGAGAACCATCGTAGCTAGCTTCCATACTGCCATCTTCAGCAGTCGCCGCAGCCACGTCTTGGGCATCCGCAGCCGCTTTCAGCATCCGCATCTGTTCTCTCAATGCACCGATCTCCTCCTCCCGTTCTACCAGCTTAGCGGACAGCACCTCTCCCGCCGTCATCATTTCCTGTCGCTCTGCCGTCCACCCCTCGGCCTTCGACCGATACTCCTCAATCGTTCTCTTGGCGCTCGCTGCAAACTCGGTCACCGAGTTGAATTTCTCGGTCACTGCAATCAGCTGCGTGCTAAGCTCCACATCGCTCTGTTCCATCTCGGCGACCTTCTGCCGCAGCTCTTCCACGACGAGGTGGTGCTCGCGTTCCAAATCGGAAACCTTCGCCTCACACTTTTCCGCCATGGCTGCCAACTCCAAGCTGTGTCTTCCCTCGACGGAAGCGATCGCTTCCTCTTTACTCTGCACAGCCAAGGCAAGCTCATCATGCATTTCTTGCAGGTCGTCGATGGCCGACTTCAAGATTGCCATTTCGGACTCTTTCGCTTCAAGTTCAACCGCATGCGAAGCGGTCACCTTATCGACCTCGGCTTCCCGTGACCTCCTGTCCGATTCCAACTGACCAATCAGATCATCGACCTTCGACGAAAGCTGTGTGATCTTTACCTCGTACTCTTCCCTGACCAGTGTCAACTCGTGCGTCTTTTCGTGCAGTTTCTCTTCGAGTTCAGACACAGAATTCAAGTGTCCATCTTCTTCCAACTGCGCCTGCTCACAGTTGGTTCGGAGACTCCGAAGTTCCACAAGCTGGGCATCACACTGTTCCGTAACGTGCCGCAATGCCATCTCTGTCTCTTTTCCCGACTTGTCTTTCTCTGCAACGTCGACATTCAGCCGTTCCACAATCTCTGTCAGCCGGCAAACTTCTTCCTCCGATTTTTCCAGTTCGGAGCCCTTTTCGGCGAGCTCTGACTTGCACAAATCTCTCTCTTTCTCCAACAGCTGCGAAGCCTGTTCAGACTCTCGACGGAAGGAGTTAAGTTCCGACCGCAGAAGAACCAGCTGCTGTTTCAGATCAGCAACCTCGACACCCGCCGCCTCTGCACTGGCCTCCAGCGACTTCGAACTGTCCGCGGAATGCTGAAGTTCGTTAGCAAGCTGAACCGCACGCTCCCGACTTATCCTGAGCTCTTCCACCAATGCGTCACATTTGGTCCGGTATTCAGAATCCCTCGTCGCCAAAACGCCTTCAAATTCCGCCGATTTCTGTCCGACCTGATTCATCAAATCGTCTCTTTCGGTTTCCAGAGCCGTGACGTTTTCCTTCAAGCGCTGTAGTTCGTTGGTCAGATCATTCCGCTGGGTGATTGCCCATTTAATTTCCGTCTTCATTTCATTTCGAGACATCTCGAGCGATTCATACGCGGCTGCAAATTCAGCCGATCTTTCCTCCAGCTCATTCGACCGACTCTGAAGCTCCAAACTTAGCACCACAACCTTGTCGTCGAGTGCAGTGACCGCCTGAATTTTAGTTTCGAGCTCTGCAGTCCGCTCCCCGGCTTCCTTCTCCAGCAAATCCACACGCTCCTTGAGACCATTCCTTTCTGCCCGAAGTCTGGATGCATGCTCTTCAAGCTGCACGGTTCTCTCTTTCACTTCGTCCAGTTCTAGCTGCAGATCACAGTTCCGTTTCTCAAACGCCGACATCTGAGCGATTTTGTCCGAAAGTTCGACATTCGCGGCTTCCAAACGTTCTATGTCTTTTCTCAGACTTGAAGCTTCAATCTCCGAGTTAGTGTTTTTCTCTTTATACTGCGACAATTCTTCAACAGCTTCCCGTAGCGTCACTGCCTCCGACTCCAACTTCTGGCGTGAGACATGCAACTGGTTTTCAAGCTGGCGAATACGATCATCGCTCGAAAACTGCTCTTTTGGCACATCTTGGTCTGGTGCCATCTTCGCCAATATTACTGCACGTTCTGCATCTTCCATATTCTGCTCAACTTCATCAGAACTTCGACCTGCGTCGTCGGCAAATGCTGTGGAATGCACATCATTCTGAAACTCATCTGTCGAAATATCGACGTCGGCGGACACTCCAGCTTCAGCGGCATTTCCAAGCCCATCGTCGCGGGAAACTGAATCCGAACTAATCTCTGGATAACTCGAAGTGGGTTGCGATGGTTCAGCAGAAAAGACCAAGTCGCCGACTTCATCCGTCGTGCTGCTGAACTGCTTACGAGGGACGCGAACTTGCTCCAGCCTCTGTACGTTTTCTACC
>Ga0056115_1001316_pt1 | contig 11698 bp, 9 predicted proteins | sample WorMetOlspDAHAB1_FD_77007 | JGI IMG/M metagenome (GOLD analysis project Ga0056115, IMG submission 77007) | Marine gutless worms symbiont microbial communities from Max Planck institute for Marine Microbiology, Germany - Olavius sp. DAHAB.1 ... | reverse complement strand
TTTTTCGGGCAGCTGTTAGTGCTATACATTTAGCCTTGCTGTCCCGCTCGATCTGTTAATTGTGTCCTTATTGTACTTGTTTGTTTGTTTTAATTGTCATTTTCGAGCAAATAAATAAATTAATTAATTAAAAACAACACTAATGAATATTCATAACGCAGTCAACACGCCTATAGGCCTAACTATTCGTGTCCAATCAGCGGCAAGCACGTCCGACAGCGAAGGAGTCCAAAGAGGGAGAGAAACGAAGAAGACCGCCGTCGGAGCTCGGTGTTGACTTGCAGAGTCGAACGACAAATTCTTCACAGTTATACACAATAGCACTATAGTGTTTTTACACCGTGACAATTAATAGTAATGTAGGCTTAAGCCTAGTTAATGTAGTAACAACACAAAGGGTTCGTCGAAATCGGTTGAGTAAATTTGGAAATGCTGTATGCCTCTCGCCAATTATTTTCGCCTATACAACAGATTCTATAGCAGTAGTTACACCGTGTCAATGTGTCATAATCCTATTCCTAAGCATTTTGTGCCGGCAGGTAGCCCACAAAACGTCATACGCTAGCCTACGTTCATTCATAGATATCTTATATTATGGGTTCATTGCCACATAGGGCTCTGTTTATTGTCGTCACTAGCAGCGGCTATCTATATTCTTTGATATAGAAAATTCTAGAACTATCGGGCCGGATGAACTACTTTGTTGGCGATTTGTTACAGTGTACACCAATTTCGTGGTTATGCGATTGCGTCATTGATTGCGTGTCTTGCGATATATGACATTTAATCTCAATTAAACTATTTAATTACAAAGTCTGACAATATGAAATCACTAACTCAGTCTTCTAAAGTGCAAATTCATTCTGCGATCGGTTGTGGCTAAAATTCATTGATGCCTGGAAGCCCAAAAGCAAACTGGGGTTTTCCACGGTATGGTTATATCACAAGCGACGAGTTGCACAAACGAAGGATAAGGTGCAAAAATCATATTCATTTCATATCGCCATAGTGCGCATGGTATCAGTGCAGTTTAGCTGGGCCACCATAGATCTGTCGCTTATTCAGTAGAACGTGTGCTGCTGAATAAGCCACAGATCTGAGGTGGCCCAGCTAAACTGCACTGATACCGTGCGCATTACTGTCAGTTTCTCGGTGGCCACTGGCGGCTTTAGACTCGGGCCGGGAGAGGAGACTTGCCCCACTTTTTATGCTAGCCCGCTCACATTTGTGGCGACATACGAGTTACTCTCTTCTGCCCGTGAGTGACTCGAGCCGATTGTGTATAACACAAGATTAAATATGTTTTTAACGTGTGTGCAAGTTTTGCCACGCAGTCTGTAGGCCTACCTAGTTAATGGCCTATGTTAGCTTAGCCCCTCCCCTATTAAATCCTGAATTTTACATAGAACATTAAAATTTGTACAGTAGCTTATGACAAATTCCCCCAGATTCCCTACCGGAGGTTAGCCCCGGGGTCCCAGTGGGGGACTTTCGGCCTCCAAACTCTGTGACTCGGCACCCTTTGAAAATTCCAGGATCTGCCCATGGACTCCACTAAAGGAACAACCACAGACCTCCACCGGGGTTGGACACTAAGCAAAATTTTGATAAATGTTAATGATGCATATTGACAATTTACTTACGAGCACTCTCAACATTTAAGATGGAAGAATTAATTAAGCTTACGAGACAATTTTCCGACAAACCAAGCCATGGTCAGTAGTTGCTGACTGGTCAACACGTGGACTAGTCAACATGCCAGAATACTTTATTTGCTTGATTTATTTGCTTGAATTTATTTAGAATTTATTATGTTTGAATTGCTTGGAATGCGATTAACATTTTTCTGTAGGCGAGTCGACTAGTCTGCAAAATGACAAGTCTGCAATATGACACCATGAGTTGGTTTGTCATAATAAACTACCACTATTTAGAGAAACTGTGATACTGGCACACTGCAGAAGAACAGTTCATAGATCAGTGACTCCATATTTTTAGAAAAAGTGATAAACCGGATGTTGTTAATTTTTCAATGTATAAATCTGACACAAGGACCATATGTTTTATACAAAATTTACATGTAAGCGTATAACACGTTTTAAGTAACCCCACTATTCATGTCAGCAGCAAAGGGTACAAATACAGCAACAGAATGTGACGACAACATAAATGATCAAAACTTTCGCATAGTTAACCTACGTATTTCCAAAGTAATTCACGTTTCACTATAATAAAAATCAATAACTAAAAGAAAAAGTACAAGAAGACCATCAATGCAAAAACTACTCATATAATATGTTCTCGTCACTCTTTTCAATATCATTAATAACTAAAGCAATGCAAATGCATAATGTTGGTTATAAATAATCAGAATCAAACCATGTACTGTTAGTCTTATACCATTATGATTGATACAGCTTTGGCAAAAAAAACAATGCAAACATGCATCACACAATCTGCTATAATTTGCTTTGCAGTTCAGTTTTTGAGGCTGAAAGTCAGCATCAGATAATGGACTGAAATAACGAGACATTTTAGGAGGTGGTGGAGGGCTCTATCGTACCTCAAAAGTATAAAATTCAGTTAACATTGGAGAGAATTAAACTTTCTAAACCAGTATTAAGTGACTGACTAAGACTGTGGTTTAGACTTTTGAGATGAAAAGAATTACTCATTCGCTATTCATAACCCAATCCACATCAGTTTTAGTTTATCGTTCTGTATGCCCATCACCTGATAACCAGTTGCAAAGTAAGGTTTCTTACGATGAAAATGAATCACTTTTTAACACAAAATGTCACAGACCAAGGTTTCACAAATGTCAAGCTGACAATCTGCTTCAGAACAGAAAGCTTCAAAGACGTCATTATGCAGCAACGGAAAAACCAACTTTAAATAGCTATCACAACACCTGCACAGTATTATCAAAATAACGGCAACCAGGGAGAAGTTCACAGTTATAATGATAAATGCTTAACCAGCCTGATGAACCAGTTAAAATAATAGCAGAGATATCGATATGCATTGACAATAGAAGTAAAGAATGAGGAGCAGTGACTACTAGCAGATGTTTGAAAATAAGACGATTCACGTACAATGCAAGCTCAATAACGCCTAAAAAGTTATGATTACTACGCACAAGAATGAAACATAACAGCGACTGTTTCAAGCATGTATACTAACATGAACAGGGTGCAGCATCTGTACACTAGCTGTACTACAATTTCAAATTATATTCATGTAAAACATACTATAGAGCGCATTCAGTCCTCTCAATTAAAACTAAAAATGAGCTTCAAGCCACAAAAAGGCATCAGTTTACTGATGAGTATAACTGATGATAATTTCAACTCGCTGTTGTGTTGCTAATTCAAGAAAATGCCACATTCGTTAACTGCAAATGTTTCCAATTAGTTTCAACGGGTGTTTTACACATTGATGGTTTTCAGCCGAGGTGGAATTGGAATATGATACTGTAAGCACGCAGGATTACAGACATTGGTAAATGTTCGACAGAACTGTCATGAAAAAAACTGCTGGATGTTCATGGCACGATGGTGAACTTACAATGAATGATAACAATGGATGTGTCTCTTGTGCATCAGCTGCCAGAATTGAACACTGATCTACTGTGAGCAAGCCAACCCGACTTGCAACCACTGACAATCCAGCCCAAATGACGGGCAATTCACACATTCAACACTGCAAGAACCCAGACAAACAGACCGACTTCTCCAAGCACTGTAGCATAATTAGCAAAAATGACCATTTATATATGTATGCAACGACTTTGCAAAACTTCACATGGACATCGTACCTGAAGGAATTTGCAAAGCGACACGGAAACACGAGATGTGAACAGCCACATCAAACTAATTCCAGTTAATGTGTACCAAAAATTATCAAAATCAGTCTGGCAAAGTTGTTGCATAACTAAAAGGGTCATTTTCCTGTCATTTTTCCATTTCACTCGAGAGAAGATATCTGTAGCAGATGTACGCATCAGCCTGGTTTGCTGGCTGGAAGTCTGTTGGTCCTGCAACTGCTATGTCAATGCTCAACATTGGATGTACAGTTGCAACAGTGTTACTGCGGGATAGTGATTGCTGCCTGGCATGTCGGACACTCATTCGTCTTCATATAGCACACCTCACAGAGCACTTTGTGGTGGCAGACGGGCAGACGCAGGCTTGCGTTTCGCTCCAGACAGTTGAGACACTTTCCAGCTGATTTCTGCAGCACAACCTAACACACACCCACCCGCCAGCACAGTCGACAAACAGTCACCTCATCATTAGACATCCACACAAACAGACTCATATCAACTTGAGCTAGGGCTGCACCCCTCACTGAAACCGGCCGATACAGTGCACTATTCACTCGACAATCCACAACTGCGCATTCATACTTAACACAAGCAACAACTTGCCGACATGTGAGACTAGTCTGTGCCTACAGTCACAATATGACGCAAAATCGGGTTATAAAGGCTAAATAATGTAGTGCCTAGTAGCTATGACGATCCATAGCTAATGTTCTAATAGTCTAGTAGCAGTTTCTAAGAGTGTCATTACAAGACTGGCTAGTGGTAATTATGGTAACTAAGAATTTCGCACGCCCTTGAGCAAACAGTCCACGAAACTGCACTAGTTGCATCTGGATAATGATGCACTAATCAAATGGAACTGATCGCATGATTAATCGAACCCCAAATCAGAAATGCAACGAAACGAACATGTGCAGTGTATGTCATAAAAATCAATCTGCTGCACAAAAGCAATAACATTAAATTAAAAAATCACAAAAGTAATACACAAAAAACAAGTATAGAAATTCATGAGCCAGGTTTCCCAGGAGTATGAAATAAGTCCAACAGGCAGAGACACTACAGAGCAGAATACGTGACAGTAAAGATAATTTTTGGAAAAAGTTTTACAGTTAAACAGTGATGGATGGAGACAGCAGACACGTGAAATTGGTATACTGGAGATATCTCAACCAACATGTAGCTAGAGACACCAGCCAGAGCAATAATGATCGTCTGTTTGCATCTGCGCTTTTGCTGCTTTTGTTATAACATTTCATTCTATTATGCAACTATTACATTTAACAACACATGCAACACAATGATCGAAAAACTGACCAAGTTTCACAGCAGTGCAGCCATAGTGCTTTGACACTGCGCTCACTGGACAACAGCAAGGTGATACTTCAAAAAAAAACATGCGAGGACAGGTGGCTGTACTTTTGCCACAATGCAATTAGGCTGGGCAACCCGAATCGGATGACAGTGCATCAGCAGCGGCACAGCTGCCAGCACACTAAAGTTCACACAAATCTATCCACTACTTTCTGTGTACTTATGTTAACAGTCATATTAAAGTATGAATCAACACAACATACATATACACAAGCCAGCTCTGCAGTGCTAACATGCAGCATACCTCTCTAACAATCTGCAGATCTGATTTCAACTGTTTTTCGATGCTCTGCAGCAGAGGAATAGTCAAGTCATTCAAACTGCTTAGTGGATGAAGACTTCTTAAGTGGCGGCTGTCGCTAAAATTGTCGCCGGCAGCACTGGACATTTTATACCTTGCCAACTGATCAGATGCCTGTCATCATTCAAATACACATTCAATCAATGAAAGAATGAATCAATCATTTATAATGGCCTACACAGTCAAGACTACAAGGTGCATTAGAGAGTTACAGCAGAAGGATCATTGGACAGGAGAGATGCCGTAATGATGCAAAGGATGATGCTAACACTATGCAGTATAGCAGTCACCCAGACCATAGCAACTGCAAAGGTCTGACTGCCAATGGGAGTGGTACAACAGACGGTTGGTAGTGCTTCTTTGCATTTATATGTAATATATGCATATATATATAGCCAATATGAGGCTATGGATATCGAATACTGTGTTGTATTGGTACTCCACTGACTGCAAAACTCATCGGACATCTACTCTACACACTGTCTGTAGCGGACCTATTAGTGTTCTTAATAATTAGGCCGCTCTAAAATCCATGATTGATTGACTGCTGCAACTGTGCGTGCAAGTCAACAGGTGACAATGATAACCTTGGGTATAACATGCAGGTATTAGAAAAATTAATAATAGAATTATTATTATTATCCCGAGGGCTAAAAACAAAGCTAAAATCAAAAGTTGGAATGGCTAGAGGTCTGGTTCTTCATCCGCGGAAACAAAGCTCTATTATTATTATTATTATTATTATTATTATTATTATTATTAACACAATGACTTATAAGGCGCCATAACGTGACGGAAGTCACTACAAGGTCGCCTAACAATGATCAAATATGCTTCAGTGATAGTTGTTAAGTTGTTTGTCAGTAACTCGAGGAAATTTAGTAACAAGCAGGTGAAATTCACATTCAAAACCAATCGTTTCAGACTGGTGTTACTCATTTCGTGTACCTCCAAGGTTTGTCACCATCACTCAACAATCTACGCAGAGTATTGCCAATCCATTGCCAGTCTATTCAAATCACTGATGCCAGGTACAAACGCATAGCACTGACAAACAGAATGCAGATTCTCGTTCATGCCATGGTTATACTAACAGTGAACAGTTCAAAGTGAGCGAGTGAGTGAGTAGAGTTTGACTATGCCCAACCAACACAGTTTAGGTCATTTCAGAGGCAATATGAAAAGTTCAAAACCAATGGCAATAATACCTCATCTCGCTCTTGAGTAAGTTTATGATTCTCTTCTCCGAGCGTCTCCAGACGTCTGTTAGCAATATCAAGATCCATGCGCAAGCGAGCAAGATACTGCACAAAGCACATACACATGAGCTGAGCAAAATCACACTCATCAGACTATTCAGAATTCTCATCAGCAGTGTTATCTGCAGCATCAACCGCAGACATTCATTTATGGTGGATGGCAACTCATGGAATGGCACTGGAAGCATTCTCCATCTATTGCGCAGTACTTGCATCATTTCAGCCCATGTGCATTATTACATATTACATTATTACTATTTATTAGTTTTCCACGCGAAACTACAAACAACATATCGAACAAATGCACAGTTCAAATTAATAACACATAAGTTTTGCTCAGGTCACAATCAAATATCCCTGACCTCACAAATTCCACGACTATCCCCTACTTTGTGCCTTATCCCTGACCTCTGCTGCATTCCCTTACCTTTCCAGGTTTTGAGAGATTACGGAACAGTGGTAACTCTAAAATGAACCACTGTCTGCAGAAAAACATCCATTCTCAAAACATGCCACACCTGAAGACACTCCCTTCGTTTGATAGAGCTGATGATAAGACAACGATGTCACACAAATGTGCTCTGTGCAAGCAGAAACGTTTTTAACAAGCGCCTGAAAAAAAACTTCAGTGACTGGAAAACTGTTCCACGCAGTCAGATCAGCAGTGGAAAAATGCCAACAGCCAAACATGTATGCTCAGCACTACAATGGAAATTTTTGTGCCAGTGAACATGAAAAATATGCAAATTATATGCAAATCATGAGCTCCATCTTGGCACCAACCTGCTGCTGAAACAATGCAGACTGGTCTGTGTGTGTAAATGATTGACATTTAATGGCAGCTGCTCCATCCGACTCCGTTTCACTTGAGCCTTTTCCTGAACAAATACCACACATGCTGACAGTGCTGTTGCAAGATGACATCAACCGACTACTGAAGCAGCAGTGCGGGAATGCTGCACGCTATCAACGAGTGACCAATCACCACAAGTTGAGGCCTTCAACAGAGCCAACGCTCAAACCTTAACAATAAACAATGTGTGCAGTGGTCTACCCTTGTGTGTGGTGAACGGTCTATGTCTAGTTCCTTTTAGTTTGCTGGCCACACTATAATACAGCTGGATGAAGACAGTGGCATCATTTGGAGACCTTCATTTTCCCAGGAATTTTTACAAGATGGATACGGTACATTTCATTCTGCTCACAAATGGTGTAAAAAAAACTAACAGACAAAAGCATAAGCGGTAATCATTAAGTGTACATGTGTAGCCTCCAGAAAATATCTTTAACCTTGACAAAAAGCAACTGTTACTGTATCTGTAAAATTCACTAAAATATCAGAAAAGCTTATTTCAACAGTTTAAGAGTAATTAACAAAAAAAAATTTTTCTTGGCAATAACCTAGAAAAAACTTAACTGCCACAATAGTAAAATCAAGACTTGACGATTCAAGATAATGTTGCTATAACAAAGAAGAAAAAAGCATTGTAACTGAGAATATCCTCACCTGACATCAAGGGACTGACACTATGTGACGAGCTGGCAGCATCTGCTGACATTTTATGACTGAACAGATCTTTCTGAAAGTCCAAGTCTAGATGATCAATTTCGTGACCTGTGAATCAGACAATGAATAAAGCATCTGGACGAAACAGTGCAGACGAAAAAACAACAAGAACCAGCAATAAAAGTCTTACAGCGAGTCACCACTACAACATTTTTTAACCACTGCTCGCACACTAAATAGCCATAGTTTTGTATTCATTTTTTCACGCTGCAATGAGACAAACTGCAGGCACGAATATGATATCCCCAAAGATGGAATGCAAAACATGGTTTTCAGCATGAAACTTGGAATGTCAGACTGTGTTGGCATTTGCATCCATAATGTATCAGTAATCAAGCAGCAGCACCGCGAAGCCCACATCATTCACAAGCTCTCCACCAGAATCTGCAAGTTATATATGCTCGCTGGGTTTAACCCCTCACAGTCTTAAAGCACTGTAAGGAGGATGAGCTCCTGTGTAACCGACGTTTGTGAAATAGTTGTCACAGGATTTTTTTGGTGATAATCTGGTTAGAAATCCTGTGACAACTATTTCACAAACGTCGGTTACACAGGAGCTCATCCTCCTTACAGTGCTTTAAGACAGTGAGGAACCCAGCGAGCATATGACCCATGTCAGCCATTAACAGCCAGTGAAGCATTTCTTTAACCCAATTATGCTGGCAGTCACTGAAACAGGGTTGTTCTGTTGCAGCATTCTCCATTTCTACCAAGCGCTGGTTGAGACCATCACTAGTACTCATTCTGCCTACCCACAGAGGGATGGTGAGGCTAAGTAGCTTGGACTGAAATGGTACACCTGTGATAAGGTCACCAAATCTGATACTATAAACGGGCTCAAAATAGATTGTTTGTTTACATGATCAATTACATTAACACTAAACCGAACCGTATGTATTCATAAGCAACTACATCTTCTCTATAACAATCTGTCAGCAACCTACATATCCTTTTATATATTACAGATTTACACAGAAACATTTGAGCACTGATAATTAAACCTACAAAAGAAAAATCTTTAATAAATTTGGAATTAATCAGACACGAGTCACATGTCCACATTTCTCTCATTATCTGTAGCAATCTGACAGCCTCAAAGCTAGGTTGGCCCATTCAAACTTGCAAACAAACCACAGTTAGACTGCAATTGCACATGCTAGATGGATACATAACAGGCAGAGAACTGAACACTTTTTGTCGTTTTTCAGCTGTAGCTTTTACGTAAATAGCACACAAAGTCTAGATCAACCTTCATCGGTCATTTGAGGCAGTGAGCCATTGAAAGCTGGTGAAGGTGCCATGGCGGTGCTATAGAATGAATCTGCAGATGACGGAAACACATTGAGTGGCTGGTAGTTGGAGTCATGCAGTGCCAGCATTTGATGCTGTCTCATCTGCTGCACTGCATCATTAGCATCTGCCATCATCAGCGGACCAGCAGTCATCTGACAACGCATAAACACATAAGGTCTCAATAGTCTCCTTCGCACTGAGGATTAACAGAATATCTACAACTGATGAAATTATTTGTTCTTGTCAGATTTTTATGTGATCTCAATATTACAGTAACATTATAAGCATGCTAAGGAGTTGTGAATGATTGTTGAGTGGTAAAGTAACAATGGTGAATAATGATGACGGTCAGCAGTGGCGCCAGAACGAATATGAAAGTGGGGGGCACCAGTCCAGCGCAAAGCGCTAGAAAATTTTTTTTGGTCGTGCCCCTACACTTTTTAGTACAATTAGTCGCTTTGGTGAGCACTTTTGTGCTGGTCAGTACAGTTTGGTCAGTTTCTTGTTTGCTGTTCTACTCACGTGCCTCCCATGCCTAGCCATTTGTAAAAGTGGGGGCAGGTGCCCCCGTGCCCAATGGAGTCGGCACCACTGGCGGTCAGGTGACGCTTTCAACCATAAGTATACCATTAACACTCAGCCCTTTATCTTGTTTAATTATTATCGTGCAGGTGATCTTGTTACCACAGCTGGTCCACAGCACCTGCATACCTGTCCTTTTAAGACATTGTATAATGAGTAACCAAATTGTCTGGTAGCAGTACAGTACAAACTTAACTTCACATAGGCAAGCCTATTTTTCACCTGCTGCCTCCAATGTGACAAGATACTCCTCACAAAAATTGGAACAACTACTTTGCAACAGACCAAGCACACGGTAATCAGTTTTTTTACGCAGGATATCTCATCTGAAACTTGCAGTAAAAACACTTTTCTCATCTCTTCGTACAATTTGTTTATCAGCATATTTTTTGTACTACAGACAACTTCAAAACATTGTACAAACGAAATATTGTTCACATGCCAGAAGTTTCATGACACCCAGCAAACAGTGTCAAAGCACACATCAGCATCACTTATTACCAAACTATGCTATAAAACTAAAACCGGTTATGAATAAGAACACGTTACCGTGAATGGGGAATACAAAGACAAGTTGGGATCATGAAATGTCACCATGTTACCACCAGCACCCATCTGCAATGCTGCAATGTCCGGAGGCCACATGCTGCCAACTGATGCTACATGCTCACCAAATGCCTGGCCGTTAGTCAAGGCAGCCACGTTAGGCATTTCCATTGCACTGTTTTCCTTAGCTATTTGAAACGCATCCACTGAGCCCATCGCCACAGCAGAACTTGTTGACGTATCTAACTCAGGAGCATTTTTCAAACTGCCCATCGACTTATTAGTGGCCGGAAACTTCCATTCTGCCGTAGATTCTCCTTTGTCTGATATTGTGATCTCACTCAAATCACCGACTGACACCTGCAGCACATTAGCAACTTGCGAACATCAATATGTGCACACACAAGCAAGCCACGAGGTGAAGCACCCATTTCAAAAAATTGGAACGATTGTGGCAGTAATTAATCGCTTCTGGCTTCTGGTGTTTACCTCTCTATCCTGTTTCTTATAGGCGTGCATCATGGCTATCCTTCCCCATCAAATTGAGCAAATTTACTGTCTCATTGGTTGACCTGTCATTATGCTTTGTACATAGAAGGTCCTCTGGTTGGAATACATGCCCTATCCATCGATTTTTCCCGACATCTACGCACACTAACTACTTTGCGACTAACTTCTGTTGGCCAGCCCAACACACCATGACTTAATAATCTGTAGTACTGTGAGGTTACATCATTAACCCGTTAATGACCGGCGTCCTTTTAAAAGGACGGCCAGTTTACTTATTTTCCAAAAGTCTGACCTGCAGGTTAATGAATATTCTTTGGTAGTTTGTTTACTTCTCGGATTGCTTTATTGAAACGAGTTATCATCAAACTTGTGTATTTGCGTTTTTGATGAATAATTGATGATAGAATTGTTGCAATTTTCGAGTTCTGAAAATGGTGAGC
>Ga0056115_1001315_pt1 | contig 11700 bp, 12 predicted proteins | sample WorMetOlspDAHAB1_FD_77007 | JGI IMG/M metagenome (GOLD analysis project Ga0056115, IMG submission 77007) | Marine gutless worms symbiont microbial communities from Max Planck institute for Marine Microbiology, Germany - Olavius sp. DAHAB.1 ... | reverse complement strand
CTTCATCAAGACAGTGCACCTGCCCACACCTCTGCCGTGGCAATGGCTGCAATTCGAGAATGCGGATTCGAATTGCTCAGTCAACCGCCGTATTCACCAGACCTGGCTCCGTCTGACTACCACATGTTCTGATCTTTGTAAGATTCGCTTCGTGGACAGAGGTTTGGCTGTGATGAAGAGGTCATCCACATGATAAATAACTGGTTCGAACTGCACGACAAACAGTTCTTCGTGGATGGTGTAAACTCGCTAACACATTGATGGGAAAAGCGCGTTGTGCTTAAAAGGGATTATATTGAAAAACTGTAAAGTGAATTTGACCATAGTCATTTGCGTCTCTGATTTTCTCATTACTTATTGATCAACCCTCGTACAGCAGAGCACAATGTGTATCGGGTGGCAAATTCCAGGCCCTGCACAAACCTTTGCGCCATGTGGTACATATTGCCTCGATGTATTTATCGTTCAGGTCCCACAGAACACTTCCATACAAACTATAGCAATAGGCATACAACCGTTTTTGTTTAACAACAGGCTGACACTTAGGCCCAAATTCTACTTGGCTCGCCTCGACACGACTCGACACGTTCGACTTTGTCGAGCGAGTCGAGCCATGCTGTTCCAACATGGCGGACGACGAACAAGCTATAGTGCTCGCCTGTACAACTTTAGTCGTTTTTATGCTCTTGCATACACAAATCCTATTTGTTCCGTCAAATAAAATAAATTAAATTAATGTATACTCCAATAAATTAGTGAATAACTTACATATTATAACTTTATACAAACTACACAATAAACTATGTTGCGTGTCGAGCTAGTCGAGACGAACGTGTCGACTGTCGAGCGTGACGAGTGTGTCGAGCCGTGCTTGTTCCAACGTGGCGGACGACGAAGAAGCAGTAGTGCGTGTACAAGTGTATTTTTTTGTGCTTTGTGCGTACACGTAAAGATAAGGGAAAAAAAGACAACACGTAGTGTGGGTTAAAGACTATCTGAGAAACGAGAGACTTTTGGATGCTACAATGTCTTTGCTTATGTCTGATTAAGTGAATCAGTTACATGCGCATTGACATCAAGATGTTTGAGGAAATTTTTTAGCCTGGTTGAAACACAAATTTAAAAAAAAATCGTTACCATGCACGACATCATGTGCACGTGCAGTCGAGCTAGACGTGTCGAGCGAGTCGAGCCGTGCTGTTCGACAAGCTCGACACAGCAAAAATGCATGGACTCGACACGTTGAACGTGTCTAGTCGAGAGACGAGACGACGAGCCAAGTGGAATTTTGGCATTTAATCCAGTCTGCAGTCACGCCGTGCTCCAGTGTCCACATACACCACGCTGTACGCAAGACGTTTAGACGAAAACTGTTGTACGCGCAAGGGCCTGTGGAGTAGAATGGTTCCATAGCAAAAACGACTGGACACTGAAGACAGACGGAACTGTGTTACAAAAGGCAAAAACAATGAAATTATTACAGTGAGTAGTAAAGTAGTAGTATAGTAGTAATACTTAGTGATAGTAATTTGATTCGAAGGTAGGCCTCGTCACCTACTTTTCAGTCACCCGTCACTTTACGTAGGCTAGTTGTGTCATGAAAAGGGAAATCAAGCATGAAAAACGTCATTTTTGTTACATTTAATACATATCTACAACAATATACGCAGTTTTATATTCAGCAACGGCTGCACGCCACGATTAGAAAGACAATTACACGGCACAAACCACGAGACAGCATAAGTAACTGCAATACTTTAATATGTACTTATACAGTTTTATGTTTACTGATTGTCTCTTGACAAAAGATTAACAATGACCATACGCCACAGTGGGGGCGCTGCAAATGCAGCACTGGACAATGACGGACTGGAAAATGACCAACAAGACATCGTAAACAATTTGTTGCCGCCCAGTGGCGCCGACTCCATAAGGCAGGCGGCACCAGCCCCCCACCCACTTTTACAAATGGATTGGCACGGTGAGCACCGTGACTTTACATGTATGTGCAGCGGATTCAGCAATAATTAACCAGTTTTAAGCATCAAACGGCGAGGCGTACCCTCCTGAATAATAAAAAAGTGGAGGGGCATGTAAAAAAATTTTCCAGGTGTTAACTGACTGCCGTAACACATTTTCACTTAATGCTGTTTTAAAGTTGCAAATAAAGCAAATGTTATAACGCGGTGTTTTAGCCTTTAGCCTCGACAAAGGCCTGTTGTTTATGCCAATTAATAGCCTTTGCCTTGATGAAGTAAAAGGTGTAGAGGTAATAAGTGTAAAACCAGCAAAACAGCCATTGAATCACAGCATGTCAACATGCCTATCATGCATCTTCCATACAAATACAGTACATGCAACGGACAAGATTCCATTCTCTAAGTAGCTATAGTCCATCAATGTCCAATCCTGCTATGTCCACCCTCATTTTTCGAGTACGGAACAATGACAACAGAAAGTAGTAAAACTACTTGTGCATAATCACTAACCAACCAGACACTAAAACTGTTTCGATGTCAGGCCTATTTAGTAGCTGCACAAACAAGTAACGGAGATTTCAAAGCAACTGCCACTGTAGGAGTCTTTTAAAGACATTATTACGATTATTATAGCACTGGGTACCAAGAGCAATTAACATTAACAACAGCCGCAATGCCTCACACTAACGATCACAAACATCGTTACCACCAGTATAAATAATAAACATGGCATCTAACAATCAATGCACTCAGTTGATTCGCTTAACAATTAAGTATGCTTCCGTTATGCTGAAGACACACATGATTGAAAACCAGCACCGATTTTCGGATCCAAAATTCCAAAACAATTATCAACATTTTTTCATTCCAATCACAAGCTTTCGTGCACCGAGCTGCCATAAACAAACACAGCTGGTCAAGTTTATGGTGATGCTTTTGCCCCGTATTTTTATTACAGCTGCAGCAAGTGTAAATAAAAGGGAAAATCAAATATTAACTGTTTATTTAAATCACGTGCTTCTCTAAAATCAACCTCGGAATAAACAAGTTCTAATCGGAGTCAAAAATCAAAGTTGCTGTCGCGTAACATATGTTCCGAAATTCGGTTTTGATTTTCGTCTCCAAAAATCGGCGACAGTTTCAACCCTGTGTGTCTTCAGCCCTACACGCTGTTTACTTTTTCTCCGACTGACTAAAATCGATTTCCGCATACGCGTGAGGAGTTCCACGATACAAAGGCTCCGCGGGACGACTTGATCCTTCTGCTGAGGTTGCTTGCACCGAACTCGCTGCAAAACTGTTTAGGTCCAGAGAGGCGTACGACACATCTGTACTGGATGTCACAGTCGCAGCACTACTGTCAGACAGTGATGGCGCGGTAAACGGAACAGTCGATGTCGATGTAACCGATGCCTCGATGTTGGTTCCAGACGCCCCGGGATGTGTCGCAGTGTAGTGAAGAGACCGAAAACTGATGCCAACTTCGAATGGCACAGGCAGGTTAGTGGTGTCCCGACTCGAGGCCAAAGGAGGTGACCGTCCTTCGGCAGTGTCGTTCGATCTTTTACTCGTGGAATCGGAAACATGGGCCGACTGAGAATTGGCTGAAAACGCCGCACTGTCTGCTAACACCATGTAAGGGTCATCTGTGGTCGAAACTCGACCTTTTGCAGTCTCAGTGTGGTTGGCCATCCCCTTCCCGGTGCTGCCCAGACGCATCACCATGTACGGGTCGAACTGCGGCGGTGCCTGAGCCACTGGTAAACTGGACGCAGCTTGTACACAGGAGCTTCGACCACTTGATCCACACATCATGTCGAGATATTCAGTGCCAGCTGCTAAAGAATCGACGGACGATTCGACGGAAGGGCGCTTGCTCGACATACGTTGTTTTGCGAAGTGCCGGCCGCCGGCGCCGTGAGGCCCGTCGACTCCAAAGACGTCGCGGAATCGAGCATTTCCGCCGCTCGACGACCGTGGTCGCGAGTCGTCCGAGGTGCCGAAGCTCGACGTTCTCGGCCGCAGTGACTCCTGGCAAATGGTGGATGTGCGTGGTCGCCGTGCAGCGGCATCCTGGCTGCCGCTGCTTCCTCCGGCGCGGTGGAAAAACGTGATCCGCGACAGGGCGTCCTTGGCGTTGTGGCTCAGCTTTCGCTGGTTGAAGTCTCGCGCGCCGCTGCTCAACGCCCGTGTTCGGAAATCCTTCGCGGCGGCGGCGGCGCTAGAGTCCGACTTGACGTTGAAGTCCAACTCCATGAAGAGATCGGTAACTTCGGTGCCGACAGCGCCGCTGCACGGCTGTCGACCGACCTCGTCGTTCAGATGTGGAGCACTACAGCTCTTCTCTGAATCGTCCTTCAGCGACTGCTGCAACCCAGCCGACCCACCAACCGACATGTCCACGTACGACCCAGAGGAGTGCGGTTTTCCGGGCGGAGGTTTACTTCCGACAGAGTACGCTCGCTTCTGGAGCGAGTCGTCGGCAGGACTGTCGTCACGAAGGTAGCTGTGAACCACTGTCAAATGCCGAGCGATTGGATCAGATGCAGTTGGCAAAGACGAGCTCCCATGTGCAGCAGACATCTCCATATATCCTTCCGATGCTGTTCATACACACACAAATAACCGATTGCTATCTTCACCCTACAGCACAGCAGTATGCTCGCACATTAATAAAACAATCAGTAACTATTTACAGCAAAAGGTCTACTGAAGTGCCAACAGCAGAAAGATCGCCAGAACACACAAAAGCTTTCAGATGATGCTGGAACTAGAAGACAGATGATGTCAAAGAGACACTGTCAAGCAGTGCATTCCAGATCTGAGCAGTGGTATAACAAACACAACCTTGCTTTACACTGTATATGTAGCATGGCATATATGTACTAACAGTTTGATGCACAGCACTGCATAATCCTAGACATGTTTGCTTTTGACATAGCCATTGCACAGCTTGAACAAATCCTTAATTAAATTAAATTAGCACTTAAGCTGTAGAGCTTAAGAGAAACTTCAGCCCAATTGCATTCTTGGCATAATAATCCTCCTTTGTTGACAGCAGCAATCATAAATGCATTGGGTTCACACACTAACCACTGGTATAATTTAAGATGAAGGGCTATACTTATAAAAATATTAACTGCACCATCATCGAAAAAGGCACTGCACTGATTGAGTCACTGCCTGATTGGGATTTAACGGTACATTCAGTACAGCAAGGCTACTTCCAGTGTACGACTGTGGATGTTTCTGTCAGCAGTGATGAGAAAAACATTTTCACATTAAAAAATCCAACAGTCAGTAACTGTTTGCAATCCTCACGCTATGCATCAGTAAAATATGATCTCTAATCTCACGTTACTGCACTGCTCCTATGGACGGATTTCACTGGCGTTTCTGGAAAAACACCACTATCATACCACAAATGCCCAGAAAATATCCAACAACGGGAGACGCACATAGTTCTTGAAGACGTGTAAGAGAGTGAAAAGTGCCGCCATCGGACAGGTCAACGGCACCGCTGCGTGAAGATGACACAGTGCCGCTTGCCTGCGAGACAATTGACGACACCGAACTGCCACTGCCATGTACTACATCATCTGCAAGACAATAATCATACTAATACTAAGACTGATAATAATAGTAATAAAAATATTATTAATGTTAAGATTAATATTAATAAAACGACAACTTACAAGGTGTCGTAAGTCGGCCAGAGTCACAAGGGCGCCTAACAACGTTCAAACATGGTTCAGCTCTGATCACCAATTCTGCCAGGTGTTCCTTAGGGTATTCTGCCCCAACAATCTGGAACAAACAACCCGCTGCAGAAATTTTACTCAGCGAATCCGGCTTCAAATCACGTTTAAAGGCATTTCTTTTTAATAAACTTTTTGATCCCACCTAACTGACTCTGAAGCTCTTAGTCGCCGATTTACCCAGAATGTCGACCAGAATGACTGGAATATCGGCCTATGTAAGCTCTACTTTTCTGTTTACACTGGTTTGGTTATACACATGGTTATGTATGGTAACTTTAGGGCTTTTTTTCATGCGTATAATGCACACCCCCATCTCAGGACTGCATTTTTAGGTCAAAATTCTGCGTGTTGTCCGCGCATTTTCATTCGCTCATCTGGGCGGTCTATATGATATGCAGCAACCATACAGACACTATGCAATACTGTCAACATTTCACGGAGTACCAGCAGAACGAATCGCAGTAGTCTTCATGTCAACATATCCGGCTTCGGAGTGCGGCTGCATGCTCATGTAATCGTCGCCACCTCGAGAACCGATGCTCAGTTTCTTCGGTGGGGCGTCCGACGCCTTTCGACCGCCCGCCTCGGAACACAACCTCGAATCGTGTACAGAGTGTGCCGCCATCTCCATGTAGTCACGGTCGTGCGATCCCACAGACGACGAGAGTGGTGCGGTATGCGACGACAGAGAATGCTTGCCAGATCGGTCAGTCTCACTGCAGCAAGCACCTGCTTCAGTCACGCCTGCCTTCAACACGCCGGGCATCGCCATGTAATCCGAACTAGCTGAGTTGCTTGTGGATGTGGCAGGTGGTTTGAACTGCAAATAGCTGCCGGTGTCTTCGGACGCAGGGTGATATCCTCGTACATCTACAGTAAGCACGCAAGTAACAAAAGTGATTAGTGTCCAATAATAACATCGGTCTCTACAAGAAAGTCGGGAAAGGAACGATTAAGAGGATGAGTCCTCAGACACCTGCAGAGAACTCGTAGGGAGGATCAATCTGTCAATCTCAGTCAGTCAGTCAATCAAATAAATATCAATGGTTGATTTTCATAGCACAGAGTCATGCAGCATCTCTACTGTTCAGAGCGAATTCAATAATTCGCAAAAAAAACTCCACCTTAAGCAGTTTCCTAAAAGTGTCATTGCTAAGCATCAGATGACAGCAGATTTCCACAGACTCGGACCGGCAACGGAGAAGGCCGGCGAATGAACGTGCTCAACCAGTAACGCAGCACAGCAAGATTGTGAGTATCCCAGCAGGAGCACATTGCTTGCCTGAAGATTTGTCAGCGTATTCAACAATGGAATGTACCTCTTGCACCTCAAAACTGTGCACAAATGCACGGAGTTTCACCAGTTGCAGAGATAAACTCGACAACATCTGAACAACTTGCTCATCAACGCAGAAGCCTTTAACATGAAAATCTGATAGTTTGGCTTGATTAAAACTACACAATACGACTTGTACAACACAACCGAATTCTGGGCTCACTGAAACTTTTCGTTCAGAGATTGAGGGGCAAGCAGGGCATGGGAGTAGGAGAACTTGGCTTGGTTCCCACCATAGTCAAACCTTATCCATGATTAGATACCTCCTCCTACTTTGAGATCATCCGATAAACTGTTACTGCCAGTACCTTGCATGGTGCTAGTACTGTCAGCAAAAGCCTCCAGCGTAGCACTCCTAAGTCTGAAACTCGTCATTTGACTGTTTTGACTGTCACTTGGCTCAGCTCGCCAACTCATTCCGATGCATACAAAAAATGTTTGACTTGGTACACAATGAACAGTCTGGCTAGTACTGTCCGCCATCATGCATCGCCGATTCGCTTGGGATGTAGCGGCACTATACAAATTAGTTTGATTGATTGACTAACAGGACTTTCTACCACACCATATCTTTAATGCTTACAATGGTCACAACAAGAGCTGTTTGTCACCGACAATACCTGAGGATGTCAACTGAGGGTTCATGCTGAAATATTCTCCGTCGGATGGCTCTTCTTGTATCGGTCCTTCTGGAGTTATCGACCTTGCCGATCCCGCACCACTGACAGCACAAATTTATTGTTATTAGTTACTATTGTCAAAAATTACCAGTTCAGAAATTTTTTACTCATGCAAGCACCACAAAATGCTACTTTATCGATGAATTTCGGGGGTGTAGAAACTTCAAGTCATACGAGCATTTAGAAATGTACGGTCTCTAATAAAGAAGGTGCGATGACAGCATTGCCAAGCAAGAACTCCAGTACATAAATCGCCACAGAGGAAGAGGATGACCAAAGAATTACAGCTGGAAGAGAGTAATCTGGAGAAAAAGATGTGGACAGCAGGATACAAGGACAGCTGGAGAAAGATGGAGGCGGCAGCACAGTACAGAGTTGAAGATGGAGAAGAGAGGTCTGCAGCCTATGTTCCATTAGTATTTCTAAAACTGAATAATGAACCGATGGTAAATATTAATGGCAGATTTTCCCACAAAAGAGAACAGAAGCCAGTGATGAGCAAACCTCGAAGGATATCCCGCATCCATGTCCTCGACTGATGACACGGCAGAGCGACGATCGGTGTCTTGACGGACACCGAAGATACGATCTGCGCTGTTGCCGAGCGACTGCGGAGATGAATCGCACGTCACCGCAGACGATGTTTTCCCGGAGCAGCTGCAAACACCGTTTTGAAATTCGATCGACACATCCTCAAGCACCGTAATGTTGGCGGCTGTGTTTCCGCCATGAAATTTATCCTTGATATGTCAACTGACCCTTTTCTCCTTCAGCGCTATTGGCAATGTTGGTTTAGCTATACAGCCCATAAAAATCATCCCCGAAATGGCCTTTTATGTGTTGGGTGGGACGTTAAACCCAACTCGCTCACTCACCCACTCACCGCTTTTGTTTTGCACATTTTCAGCAACTTAAGTACATTCATGAGTCACTTCAAGACCCATCCATTTCCCACAGTTACTGGCAATTAACATTTATCGCTGCAGCATGTATAAACGTTGTTAGACGCTAGTGACTTCCACCGCGTTATCTTATGGCGATTTGCAAATTGTCACGTTATTATTATCAGTAACAGTAGCAATTAGCAATGCTAGTAGAAAATAATAGACAATACTCCAACTAAAAATTAAGATACAGTGCACTCGACAGCTTTTAACACCAATTGTCTCACTTATATCTGCATTCAAGCGAGACAATTTTATTTCTGCACTCACAAATATGGATTGACTGATATTGGGAATGGGATTTAATGACACTCGCAGGAAATGGAGCTATATGATATGAAATTTCTCAAGTTTTGGCACCAATTACGCACATTTGATGACTTTGTAATGCACCCTTGCAGTTTAACTAAATGCCGCATTAGTCACAGTGCTCTAAATAACAATAACAATAACAATAATAATAATAATAATATTGTGCCATTCATAAATAATGAGAATCTATCTCCAACTATCAGTCCCAAAAAATATTTGGCGACATACATATACATACATATTCATTTATTAAAAGACTTGTCATGCCGCAAGCCACCACAAAAAAAATAAAACATGATACAATAATGAATGACTATTCATAAAAGTAGCTAGGACACTAATGAGGTGGGCACAGTATGTTATGGTTATTGTTACCACGATTGGCGGGCGTGGCTCAGTGGTTAGAACATCGGTCTTTAACTGGCGAACTTTCCCTGATCTACGCCTCATCTATGGCTGACATGTGACCACTTCGTGGGTAAGGTGTCCACTATGGGTCAACCAACCAGGCCAACTCGGCCTTTCATCCCTTTGGGGTCGGTAGATGAGTAGTAATCCATGTAATTACATGGATTACGGAGGTGGAGACCATTAAACGGCAGACCGGGACTGTGCGTGTGGTTGTTTAGCTGTGAGGTTAGCCCGTGTCTGCTGGCTTAGCCGACAGCCTACAGGCTGCACGTCCGCCCTGGCCTGTGACGAACAGCGCTATAGAAGCTGCAGTTGCCACTATTGGCGCTATATAAGTGTTATGCTTTTACCTTTACCTTTTACCTTTATCACTAAAATCACTTGGCATTTGTGATCTCTTCAACTGTCGGTACAATGAAATGAAACTGAAAAAAACAGTTTCAAACGAGTTTTGTTTCAGTTTCGTTTTGCTGAGAAGACAGTGTTAGCCGAACTTTTAATCGAACCTCGTCTTGTCTTTGTTGTGAACGCTGATGCTGTGCGAGCGTGACATTGGACCGTGCGACGGCCGATGCCTCTTGTTGGGTTTGTCGGTGGACGAGTTGATACGCGGTCGATGTGGCTGCACCGTGAACGTGTTCTTCATAGCACTGCACAGCAACATCGTCATCCGTGCTGCCATACACCAGCGCAGCAATTAGTTGTTCGCACATAATCAGAAATCTGCAACTCATTGTGTGCTGAATTCCGAAAGCACCAGTCCATTCCCAGTTTTGCACGACATTTAAATATGCAACTTATATGCATACCACTGTCTGTGACTCTGCATCTTCTGACACTTGGCGCTATGAAAATTATTATTATCATTATTATTATTATTATTATTACTATTACTATTATTGGCAGTGCACATTAACACCGGCAACAAGGTGTCCAGCATATGTAGGTAGATAGGTAACCAAAGTATCTACCACTGCTCTAACCACCTTCACAGTCTCAACAATGTACCTACGTCTACGTAGAAGCCTTTATTGCCAGTGGTGTAAAGCGAATATGCAATTTCAACCCATCTGCCACAACACAACGTGAACACGACAAAATCAGCCAGAACAGAAAACGGCAACAGGATTTGGACCGTCATACAGCAGCGACTGAAACCACAAGCATTACACAGTCATTATAATAACCATGCAAATTCCAGCCAATCACAATTACAATCTCCGAACCTTATAAATATTCTTATCTTATGAATATTCATCATGTGACAGTAAATTACAACAATAGGCAGAATACAAAGTAATGCTCTGAAAAGATGTCCAAAGAACATACTTGAGAATGGCCTCGTGCATGTTCTGCGCAATGACCGTGTCTTCAACCTGCAGCCATAATTCACCCGGACCTGTCACTGCCGACCGACCCAGCTCGAGGAAGAAGAACTCGTGGCTGTGACCACAGCGCCGTATCACGTCGAGCTGCAACAAACACTATCAACGGTACAGAAATACGAACGTGATGCAAATGGCTGACAACTGGACAATACTATGTTTCTGACAGTTTTCATTTCATATCTTTTTCCATTCCTATTTTGCACTGATCATGGTTTTTACTGTTGTATTCTTCATACTTATCAAAACATTTACATTGGCGAGCACCGCTTTCCTTTCCATGCCTTGTAGGAGGCACCATAAAAACACTTATCAGATCATTGATTGATTGATGTAATCATCACCCAGATCAGAACACCAGAAAGTAGCTATACTGTTATATACACAGTGCCCAAAAAAGTAAGCCACTACCAAGTTATCAAAAAATCGTATTAAATCATATTAAAGCTTGCCATTGAGTTTTCTTCGTCAATTAAAGTATAAATCAATCAATATAATATTATCCATTAGTATTAAATATTTTGCGTGTGACCTACTTTGTGACGTCATTAACAATGCCTGACCTGCAAACTAGCGATATGTGTCAAATATGGTAAATATAGCGCTCCTTCTGGCATCAGCTTGCTTTAGCAAGCTGTGAATTCCATTCCTACACCACCTTTTCGACGGAGATTTACATACATACAAGTTTCATATGTTCACTTTTTTCAATGTTCCAATGATTTTTTGATCATATACATCAATTTTACTCGTGACACACAGATCTTCAAACACAGCAACTGATGACGTCACAAATTAGGTCACAATACAATATTTAATACTAATGGATAATATTATATTGATTGATTTATACTTTAATTGACGAAGAAAACTCAATGGCAAGCTTTAATAT
>Ga0056115_1001314_pt1 | contig 11702 bp, 4 predicted proteins | sample WorMetOlspDAHAB1_FD_77007 | JGI IMG/M metagenome (GOLD analysis project Ga0056115, IMG submission 77007) | Marine gutless worms symbiont microbial communities from Max Planck institute for Marine Microbiology, Germany - Olavius sp. DAHAB.1 ... | reverse complement strand
CCTACGATGGACGGTTTCAATTGGCCATCGATGGTGACATGGTGTTTGGTCGGTCAGCCTATCTGTCCGTAATGCTAACGAAGCTACAGGGTGTAGCTCGGCTGCAGTTTACGAGGCTTCCATTCACGCACTGGTCGTTTGCGTTTACACAGGTGCGACGTCTTATTCGTAGTTGAAATTTGTGCTGACTATGTACAGTGCTTGTCATCGTCAGATTGAGTTGGCTTGATAGCATAGTGGTTAATGCGGTTGACTTGGCAATCAACAGGTCAGTTCTCACCCACTGTGTTGTCACGCAAGCTGTTCACACACCAACATGCTTCCATCACCAAGCAGTATAATTTGGTACTAGCAAACAGGTGATGATGCTTCGAGGCTTGGAGGGCAACCTGATTCAGACTTCAAACATGAATGTCATTCGAGAGTTGTTACACATTAAGCATAACTTTGCCAATGACATTGTACCGTAAGGAGGAGATTCATTATATACTGGAGTATTGTTGTACAAGCTAGATTTTATTTTATATTATTTTTCTATTTTTTATGTTTGTGTACTCGAAGTTCATAATAAATAAATAAATAAGTTCGGCATTGCACTGGCCATGCATCACAAACTTAGTATATCCTCCTATGCACTTGAGGCCATACAAGAGGAGATAGCCCTTGCAAAATCCTGTAGGACTAAGGCAGTCTCTAATCTCCATTTCATGGACTTAAGCCTGTAAGTGGATAACCCACCAGGTTCGTGAAGCATGGCCAGTCTGACACTGGCAGTGTGTCGTTCATAGCTTTCAGAGCAACATTTCACTTTGGCCCGATGCAAATTCCACTGCTTGATGACAGAAACACCTGGATTGCATATTTATGAGACCGATAACTTCAAAAGTATGTAGTATGTATGTATGTAAAAGTATGCAGCTGTATTGCTAATGAAACATGTTTGGTTTGTCTGTTGTGGTGACAAGTTTTTTTTGTGTTTGAATTATAGGATCCGTTGTTGGAATTTGAAGTCGAGTCGCAGTTTGAAGGTCGTCCAATTACTCAGCTTGCTTCCATTATTGTCAGCCAGGTCTGCAGGAGTCAGTGCTGCCTCTGTCTTCGATTAATGTTTGTGGCTTATGTGGTAATTTTGAAAACTAACTATGAGATGATGTTCGTGTTGTGCATGTCACGTGAACATGGTGAATAAATACACAGAATATTCAGTGTCACTTAAGTTGGTTCTACTTGTATAACATATTGCATAAATTCATTTTAAAATAATGCATTTAGCAGTGATGGATTGTAGGGAGGTTTTACCCTCAGTCCTTGTACTTTTTGACCAGAGGTGTTAAGTTTTAATTATTAGTTCATCTCAAAAATTTGCATAATTTTGCAGTTGAAATTAAATTAACAATATTATCAATTCTTCTTGTCCTTTATTTGCCCAAAACTACTGCAGAAGCATAAACATTAACCAATGGCATATTCAGCAGCTACAAAAGAACATAAGTGCTGCACAGTTTACAATATATTTCGGTTGTGTGATGAAAAATGGCCGTAAAATGTCGCATCTGGTTGTCAATGCTAATGACAACATTTGATATTGCATACAGATTCGCAAGTCGGTACGCAAGAAGCACACTCTTCCGGCGTATAAAATCCGTTATCAGCCGTTTTTTACAACTCCGTCCTCGTCACATGGCCAGGTTGTAACAGCACCGAGAGACATCTACGTGTCCGGACAGAGACTGAACATGGGTCAATTATGTGTGAATGTGTTGAACTGTACGCGTCTCATACAACTGTCAGCTGATGATGCTCAAGTCTACTGCACCGTGTCCATTGGTAATTGCTGTTCCCACATTTGTGTTAACATATTCTGCTTATTGTTTACCAAAAGTTTTAATTTTGTAATACAAACAACTGAAGCCATAAATCGCTTAAGAGACCCATGACTCCCGATTCTCTCTAAAAAAAAGTACGGAGAAATGCTGTTGGCTCTGTCCTTAAGCTGCTGAGTTGGATTTTATACCCACTTTTAATGAATCGTGTGATAATTTTTGTTGCAATTTCTTGTCTTAGATGCACACCAAAATCACCTTTGCCCTGCGACATGGGACCCTGCTGGCGGATGTTACATTTCATCCGGAGCTGTTCAGTTAGCACGTTTTCGTTCTTGAGCACTGGTCTCCTTCCAGTGTTATCAAACGTTTGCCATTTTTTTATTCAAAATCATGGTCATGAAGGCTCGTTTTACTGCTGTATGCTGTGATGTGCAGTGTCTTGTTGCAGTATTACCAGAACGACATCTGAAATGCCTGTTCCTGCCACCATTTCAGAACACTGGGGGACAGGGCCTGTTAAATTCTGTTGCTTCTGTCATGAAGCAGGATGAATTGCCACCAGCCTAATGTTGGTAGTAGAAGGCATACAGCACAGTAATACAAACAACAGCTAAGATGTAATGATACAGAGCCTGCATCACATACGTGGCCAATGAGTACCTCTCCTTGCGGTTTAACAACTCGCTGCTGCTTGTAGAGTTTCTGAGGCAAGTGACGCTAAACACAGATGCTGATGAAGTTGTCACATTCCACAATGTCAAAATCAGACTTCCTATTGAATGTAGGGCTCCACAGTATGCTACACTGGTTGTGAGCTTGCCACTTTGCATGTTTAGCTGAAAAATTTGAACGGCAGATCGGCACTCTAATGGCCGTGTGTGTTGTTTCAGATGCTTTGCCGTGGGTGCAGCTGATGGCAGACAGGTTGAAACACTGGCAGACGCATGACATCTTGATATCAAAAAGTGCAGCACTTGACACCGTCTTTGTTGAGGTGGTGTACGTGACTGATGTGAAAGACTTTGCTAAAACTATGTCTCTGCCTTTGTAGCTCTGCAAAATGGCACTGTATAAATTGGATTATTATTATTAAGATTATTATTATTTTTTAACCAGCATTATGTAATGTAAAATTTTATCTGACTTATTCGTGACAGTTGATATTATATAAATTCATTTATCTATTTACTTACTTAAACTGACTAAATTTCGTTCCTATACTGGAATGTGTTACATTGCAAAAGTGCTGGAAAGTGTTATTGTTGTTATTTGCTGTAGACGTACCTTGCCGATAAGTCTGAAGTAGCGGTTGCTGTTATGAAAACGTCTGCAGACTCATCTGACCTTGTCAAGGTAATGCCAACTGATGCGTGGGTGTTGTGTTGTATCTTTTAATCATATTTGGTTCATCAGGAAATATGAGATAGCAAAGGCATATTGGTGTTGTAAGCATGTCATACAATTACTGCTTTGTTGTTAATGCTGTAAGCGTAAGCTGGGTTGAATTTGAGTTTATTGCTGTCCTGCATGGACGTAATCGAAATATGGTTCTGTTTTTATGACTATTAAGTTGACCCTAGTGGTAAGCAGTTTTCTGATTCATAAATTGTTTTATACCCAGTGAAGTGAAATTTAGCTTTGTGGCTGGTCTGGGTCATATGAAACAAGGCCCAAAAAGTGGTTTCTTTTAGTTTTTGATCTTTTTGACACTCGTTACTAGCATGAGTGCTCATCTCTTACCTGACTTGATTTGTGATACCTGCAGTTCATGTAGCACGATGACTGAATGACTGACGATATGATTTTCAGAATAACAATGACAACATCACAGCAACGTTTATTCCCGTCCGCTTACCGTTTCCACAACTTCGAAAATCATAATAGCTTCGATTTTTTTGCACTTAATGTAGGTAGGCCCCTCCAGCAAAAACATGCTCAGCTTATGTCCGAAGTTGGAACGTCGAAAAATCTGGGCTATCAATGACAGATACGGCTATACCTAGTCAACATGTCAGAATCACTGTGTTAAGATTGTACTGGTAACATTGCTGACTTATTCTTGCTGGTTTTTTTATTCCTGCATTTTACCCAATTTGCACTACCTGTCCCCATTGTTGTGGTAATTCCCGTTGTTACTAAACCATGGTTTTACCGTCTTTTACAATACATTACGCAGACCGTGAGAGGACGATCATCGTCCATCCCACTGCTGTGCATGCTATTTCGACGAACATCATTTGCCAGATGATCGTTCAGCACTGCCTCACCTCTGACTTGGAACTCACTGCCACCTGCTGTGTTAAACTGCAACTCTCTCTCTACTTTCAAATCCAGACTTAAAACTCATCTGTTTTCTACTGCTTTCTGCTAACTATTCTGCCTACCTGTTCCGCCAGCACCTCTATAGCTGCCAAACGGCATTATGGCGCTATATAAATTTTGTATTATTATTATTATTATTATTATTATTATTGTGTTTCTCTAGTTCAGAGTCCATTTTGCCCAGTAACATCTTTAATTTTCTCTACCTCTGTCTGCTTTTGCGTTGTCTATTGTTTTGCTGATAGGGATTGGTTTTGTCAACAGACCAATGTTTTGTCCACTCCATCAGTGCTTTGACACCGTTGGTTTGGCTCTGTAGCCTGTGAAAATCTTCCTCAAAATGACCTATTGTGTGTTGGGTGGGATGTTAAACTCTACTCACTCGCTGCTGATAGGTCATGTTGCTTTATGTGCAGGGTGATGTATTGGTGTTGGTTAATGGTGTTAAAGTGGTAAACAGTAAGCAGGCAGTTCGCTTGATCACAAAGTCTCCGGAGAGGTCAGTTTTAAATCACCACTGTTATTGCAGTATTCATGTGCATAAGCGAATTTATATTGCTCGTTATATATTTTTGCTTATAACATCCATATGGCACCGAAATGGCCTTTTATTTGTATATGTGCCATAAGAAACTACTTAATCACAGATACCGTAAATGCTCATTTTCTTGTTGAAGCAGGCTATTGTACACTGAAACAAATTAATCATTGTTGCTTTTGTGGTTCATAGCAAACAAGAAAGTTAGCCAACTTGATTGTTCATTGTTCCACTGTGCAGGGTATTTCTGCGTATCGAGCGATCGCCACTCAGGCAGCAGGAGACATCATCTGAAGCATATCAGTCTCTGACGGGTGAGCTGGCTGAAGATCGTGAAGACTATGAAGCCTCGTCACTAGCCGTGGGAGATGAACTGTCACTTGATGATGTCGATAAGTTGACAGAAGTGGAAGAGGCTAAGCCGACAGGTGCTGCAATGGAGAGATGTGGGTCATCAATTACCTGTAATTCCTCATCTTCTGCTGCTGTAGTGTCGAGAAGTTCACCTTCGAAGTCGGCTGACAAGAGCAGTCATGTTTCCCTTCCAGGATCCACAGAGATGGAGCTGACAGTTTCGTCACAGAACACTTTGTCATCTAGTATGGAACGATTATCTGTTACATGTGACCGTAGTGCTGTAGTACCGCCTTCCAGATCGTTCGATTTTTCATCGTCCGCCCATGGTCCACTGACTGTTGGGAAGTCAACAGCCTCGAGAACGGAAGCCGTCCAAACCATGTTGACCGCCCGCAGCAAAGTTGCGGCGCCGTCAACTTCTGGTAGTAAGATGGCCGCTGTTACTCCTCTGGCTCGGAAAGGTCTGACGCAGCTGTTGAATTCCAGTTCCGCGTTGTTCCACCGAAAGCGGCAGCTGCGGACAGATTTGGACACAAAGAGTCTTTCTGTTGGTTCTTCGGCGTCACTAACCAGTGTGCATTCCGAGTCAGGTACTTTGTCGGACGTTTCAAGCAGCTGGACTGAGGCAAGCACCGAATTACATTCGACATCATGTCAGAACATCGATGCCAGCATTGTGCCAGTTGTCTGCGATGACGAGACGTTTCTGATGGTAAAAGACGACTTGTGTCAGAAACCAACGACAGAGTTGTTAGCAGCCGACAAAGTCGAAGATTCATCATCCTCGTTTAGGGATTCTGATCTTTTGTCCAGAACATCTACTTTGCCGTCCAGTGACGTGATAAGTTTGACTGAAAAGACAGAGGGAGCTGCAAGTGATATGTCCTCAGTCAGATCTCGCCAGGTAGTTATGGCTGAGTAATAGTCTGTTTATGACACTGTTTTTGTACATTACATTTTATTGGTTTTGTGCCAGGTGTACATCACTTCATTATGGGCTGTGGATCTGCAGAATAAGCCCACCCCTTTCCAAGCTAAGTGTCGTCCAAGCTGTGAGACGACTATACCAGGACAGGGTGGCTTGTTGCATCATTAGTTTTTTCAGTTTATTGAGTTTCAGTTTATAGAGTTGTGTATTTTCCTGTACTTTTTATTTTTGTCAGTATCCATCAAGTAATTGCCTGTCAAGACTACCATCGAACTGATTGACCTGTGTCAGGTGCAGTTCAACTCTACTCACTCATACAGTGTTGTAGATCTGCCAGGCACTACAATACACTCGATTCTCCTATCCTAAGATTTCTGTATTTTGTGTAGTTTTTGTAGCATGTATGTCGCTTATTTTCTGTGAAAGTGCCACCTCTTGTTTTAAAACAAAGATTGCTTGTTGTACAGAAAATTGAAAGTGGTAAATATGCGGCTTTTACTATTTTGATAAAAATTATTTGAGAAATTGCTTATGTACTTTTTAAAACAACAGTTAATGCTGAATTTTGCATGTAATGTGGTCTGTATGTGGTAATTTTCTGAGCAGAGTTTTGGAAGCAAAGAGCAGATGCCTAGTAACGCAAACATGAGACATGATGTACACCGACTTACCAGTATGACTCTTGCTGGTGTCGAAGCCAAGAAAACTCGACAAGTTAAACTCTGCTGTGTAAGCCTCATGTTCTGTGCTATGTCATGTATCTAAAAAGCGTTTTGAATTAGAATAATAATGCATATTTTTTAATTTGTACTGCTGTCTTTGTCAGTTTCATTGCTGCCTGTTAATTGGCTGTGAATGCCATCTGTAGAGTAACCTCAATTTTGTAGAGTAAAGTGTCAAACCATACTAACTGTGTTTGTGTGGTGTGGACTTCTGTAGAGTCCAGCATTCAATGAGAAGTTTGATTTTGACATCATGGAACGCGACAACTTCGTCAACGTCTGTGTTTGGTGTCACTTGCCACAGAAACTCGACAAGCAGCAGCGAGTTGTTAAGCCGCCGAGGGATGTCCTCATTGGCCATGTATGTGACGCAGGCTGTGTTGTTGTTGTTGTTGGCTGTTGGGGGACAAGCACTAACTGAGGCCGTCAATGTGTGCCTTTACACTGGTACCAGATTACACACATGAGCAGCTTGCTTGCCAGCGCAGTGGGTGAGCACTTAGTCAAAGACCTGTTGATAACAATGTGTCCAGCACTCTAAACCTATTGTTGTATTTTTTATGCCAAAACTATTGTCGTAATAGGCAGCCACGGTATAAACAATCTGTACGTGTGTACGTATACACACGTACAGATTATAAACACTTGAAATACTCAGTCATTAGTTTAAAACATTATTATGTACGTACATAAGAACTGCATAAACGAGCATAGGAACAAAGTACAATTAAAAAATTATATACATGTGTCTACAAATGACTTCCACTGTGATGTATTGCCACAAGACGTAATGATATTGTGTGTAAACTGCAGGTAAGCATTGATCTAATGGATGTCGCAATCAACTGTCTTGCTACGCTGCAGAGCGACTTTACTGAAACGTTTCCGCTGCAGTCGTCCAACTTAAAAGTCGACATTGGGTTAGCAGAAGGCTGTTTACTGTGTGTGCGTTGACGTACTGTTTTGTTCACATTACGATATGACACGAGTTGGCAGATCGTTGCAAAAAGCTGACATGTAACCAATTTAGACTTTGTGCATGAAACTGAACAAGCATTTGCAGGAACGAACTGAACCACAAACTAAGCAGTAATGGTCTATGGTCAAAACGGCGACACAGAAACGGCGACAGAAATGGCTATAGTCAAAACGTCGACAAACCCAAACTACTCCTACAGTTCTAGTGACGCCTATATGATCGACTGTAGGCTGTACACATATATATGGCATGCAACTGTTGAGTTATATGAAAAAGAACAATATTCCATCGCGCGCGATGCTTGACGTTAGCGCGAAACAGATCTGAACCCGTGATATTTTACTAACTAATGACTGAACTGCAAAAACTGCATACTTGAATACACTGATTAGTTAAAAGTTCACTAAAAAGATCCATAGTTGACGAAAGCAAGTTTATACGTTTACTTTGGACCTGTAGCCGTTTTGGTTTGTCGCCGTTTTGACTTGTCGCCATTTTGACCTGTCGCCGTTTTGACCATACCCCGCAGTAACGTGCCCATTAATGTTGTCTTACTGAAGAATTTCCCACGAAACTCCGTAAAAACTACAGTCACCCCCAGAGTTGGCACATTCACAAAAACAGGGAACAGAAACCCATAACCGATATCTGATCGAAATTGGTGAAGATTGACTGAGGGGCTTTGATGTGGTGAAGAGTCGAATTTTGGGATTTTCCTTTGACTTCATCAGCCTGCTATAAGCTTGTTGTGTTGTTGGTGATAGGAAGCCTCAGTTTGCGAACCTTGTCACTCACCCGGGATTCAGCGACCAGCTGTGCTATGGTGATATCAGTCTGCGGTTCATGTATGCATGGTCAAAGATGACGAAACGTGACCGCGAGCAGATTCTGCGACAGAACCACGGACTTGAGAGTCCAGCGATATTGGAACAGCTGAAACAGCCACATAATGCACCAAAGACAACTGCACAGTGCGTCGTGAATAGAGTTATAACCGTCGTTTGTATCGCCATTTATACTATTAACTATCATTTTTGCCTCTGCTAAGATGTAGGATGCATGTTGTTTCAGCATCCATTGAATCCTCCTGGCATCATGTCAAAACTTTCCTTTTTCAGTGATATTTAGGTTGTTAATTTTATTTTTTTTATTTATTTAGTTTTAGTTATTTATCTTACCTTGTAGTGGTCTTGATTACTTAGGCCACTATAATAAGATGAGATTAATTGATTGACTGACTGGCTCGACTGCTGCTTATTTACTGACTTCTTTCTTGATTATTGATTAATTGACCAGTCGATCAATTGCTCAATCAATTGATCGAGCAATTGATTGATCAGTGCCAAAAAAATTGTGAAAGGTCATGGTCTATTGTTTTTAATTCTGTTGTTTTCTAGAGAGAGGGTTGCTATGTGCGATGCAGGCAGCCGACAGCAACAGGCAAAGTGCACAAATTTGTAGTCATTCACTTTCAGACGTCAACATACTGCAACTTCTGCTATAAGAAAGTATGCTGATTCATGTGTAGTTTGCATATTGTAATGGAGCAGCTGATTTTTTGTATAGTTTATGGCTATTGGAGTTTCTGATGGCCTCAGTTAGTGAAAGCCATGATTGAGCTCAATGCTGTGACTGATACGTGAGTTAGTAAGTGAGTCAGTAACCGCAGCTGTTTCTAACCAGCAGGATTAAACATAATCTACAGTTCAAGCTTACGGTTGTCCCACTGCCAAAATAAAAGCATTAGTAAAGCAACATGGTTGACTGATTATGCACATGACATTGCGACATTGGCTACGTAAGTAGTTGACAGGGAAAGGCTGAGAAGACACAAGCCTGTTTTTGACTTTCGTTTTATGATAATGCAATCGCAAGTGAGTTTTTCCTATGATGTTTTGCCAACTGGTGTGATTTTGTTGACATTGCCAACACTACTGTCGCCACCATTATCACCTCTGCTCTCACTTCTTATTTCGCATGTGGGTTTTGCCTTGCAAGGTTAGCCAGCCACTGTACCATATCATCATCTGCAGAAGTCTGGACAAACCGTCTTCCAACGTCATCAAAGTGCACGAGTTGACAGTGTGAGACATCGTCTGGGTCTCACCACAGGGGCATATTCAGCATAGACCAATGTTGTCGAAGACGTTCAAAGCCAGGTTGCTTACAACACACCAAGGACGAGATGTTGCCATGCCAGCGTATTCTTAGTTTTAATTTTATTTAAATAATTTTAATGATAGTAATAGTAGTAATAGTAATTCCTTTGGTGATGGAGATGCTGATGGTGTGGTGATGATTTTGTGTGTGATTTTCACAGATATGGTTAAAGACAGCATTCCAATGTTCTGAATGTGATATGGTCTGCCACAAGAAATGTGTTGACAAATGCCAGTTGGCAACGAGCTGCAGCCGACATAAGTGAGCAACTACTGCTAATGTTCTTTGCAGTGTACGTCACTTAGCGCTGCGTGTTTGTGATTTATTTTGTAGCCGCTATAATTTTCTATTGCCGTGTGATGGCGAATTAAGATGTAAAATGTAAATTTATGCAGTAATTTACAACAGGTGTTTGGATTTGAAGAAAAGCAAACAAGGTTGAGGTAGTGTGGCCATTTGTGTCTGTCGGAACCTTTCCTCTGTTGAAGTTTTTTGAGTCTGAACACAGCATGGTTTCTATTTACATGGAATAGGTAAAATTTACATGGAATAGGTAAAATTAGATGCGTTCATGCTACAATTAGTACATGACACTTGCAATATGCCACTTTGGGCATCGTCAGTTTGGAACGCCATGTTAATTTGGGAGTCTTACGCAAGGAATAGCTGTGTAGGTCATGTATGACAGAATGCTGTGCTTTTTAAACCTGTGTGAGCAAGTTTCATAATGCAGCCTAATGTCACCGTTAATTGTGTAATCTGTCACTGTAGATCCAAAGAAGATCTAATTCTTCCACAATTGCGAGTAGTACAGCCGCCCGTGCCGACCAGTCAGCCATCACCTGATTACATACAAGCTCAACTTGGTGAGTTAAAATTTTACTTATTTGTAAATTTCAACATTTTTTAATACCATACCATTTAAGCTATTATGACCAGCCTTCATTTAGTTACATAGAATCGCTTTGTTTATACTGCGAGACTTAGATTTTCATTTAAACCAATAGCTTAGTTTTGTGTTTTATGCTTTGTATATTGTGTATACAAATCTAGCTTATGACTGCTATATGAAATAAACCATTGTCTATAGACTCATGAGTGGTTTTTCATGGTAAGGCCAAAACCAAGACCTTGTGACTCGGATAATTATGAAAATGTACTAAAAAGTAATAGTGCAAAGGTGCGTGTGGTCAAAATATTGTATACCATAATATGGTAATAATAGGTTCAGATTAGTAGGACTCCCAAGAATAAGACTCGGTGGGTTGCAGCCAGCAGAATTGGTGTCTTCAGTTTAGTTAAGTTCAGTTCGTACATTTATATTGTGTCGCTCTAACAGCCTAGACAATCAAGAGTATGCAGTCAAATCACGCCCGTAGGCCAAATGGAACAGCGACGTTTTCAGTCGGCGTTGAAATTGTCTGAGTGTCGGAGTTGCATCTCAGAATGATTGAGGTAGTGAGTTCCAACTTGTTGGCCCTAACAGTGCAAAACTGCATGGTCCATACGTCTCATCATAAACCAAATCTGTTTTACAACACATGGCACTTAACTACATAGATGAAATGTTGGATTAGCTCGAGTAGTGAAAGGGTAACGTCTGAGGCCATACAGATAAGCCCGATTAATGTTGTCGTGTGTGCTATGTCAGACGTGACAGCTAGTAAAGACGTCGAGAGAAAGCGTCACATGTCGGCCGCTGATGAGAGTCACTCGGACTCAGAGTCTGCATTGATGATGTCCCGAAATCAGCCGATTGAGCTGGTGCAGCTGTTGCCAAGGCCTCGTTCGTCTGCCGCTCTCGATGATTTGATTGACAGTTCAGTCGATGCTACTGGTGCCACTGATGTTGGTCAGCTCGTGACTGTGT
>Ga0056115_1001313_pt1 | contig 11707 bp, 9 predicted proteins | sample WorMetOlspDAHAB1_FD_77007 | JGI IMG/M metagenome (GOLD analysis project Ga0056115, IMG submission 77007) | Marine gutless worms symbiont microbial communities from Max Planck institute for Marine Microbiology, Germany - Olavius sp. DAHAB.1 ... | reverse complement strand
GGGGTGACTCATTAGATTGGAATGCATGGTATGTGGACGCGTGACTCACTGCAACGGCACGCATGGCATGTGGGTGGGTGACTCGCCGGAAATGGTACGCTAGGCATGTGGCATGCTGACTCATGGGAAATGGAATGTCATACATTATGCAAAACAACGCCAATTTGACTGACAGCCCGTGTGTACCTCCCCCCTCCTCCCTAGGGGCCCGGGGTGGGCGGGGTGATGGAATGGAATGCGGGTGGTGACTGATAAGAATGGAATGCTAGAAATGTCGAGAATTAACGTGATTTTTCTAACAAATGTAGAAAAATGGCCTATCTTTGTCTTTTATTAACTACTCAGCGCCGAAACGCGATCCCACACATAATTACGTCAGTGTTTGCCACAACTGCGGACGGTTCACATTCGTACTCAGCCAGGTGTTTCGACGTGTTAATTGGCGGTTCTCTGATTTTTACTCCGCAGTACTTGTCCGCCAAGGGCTACTCTGCTCATGGCCCCCGTTGCTCAATCGTGCTGTTTGATCTGGTGCCGTCTTGTCAGGTCTCGCGATGTCAGGTCTCGCGATTTCAGCGCTCCCGTTTATGATCGGATCATGGGCGACACCAGCATTTTGCTTAATATCCGAGAAAACCGGAAGTAGTGATAACTTAGCTGTTGTGGCTTATACACCAAGCAATAGGTCTACACATACAGCTTAGATCGACAATGGACGACAGCAACTTCTGCGGTTACATAAATCAACTTTCGGTTTGCAACAATCGCGCTTAATTAATTTCATGCGTAACCAGTTGTCGAACGTTGTTGATTTGCAAACTATCTGATATAATGTGGGGGGAGGGAGGCTTTAACATACCTTTTCATGATCCTGCTAAGTGCCGTAGATGGTGAGATAATTACTACTTCCGGTTCGTGTCTGCCACATTGAAAATGCGCGAACATGGTTGCCTACACTATTACATACTCATCTGCGACGAATAACATACAAAGATTACATTTACATTTATTTTGTCAACGTTACGTTCGTGTTTCATACTCGTTAACGTATGCAGTAGTTATGTCTGTTTTCAGACTTACAAAAGTTCACTTTATAGACCCGTATCGAAAAACCAAATTATTCAGTGACAATATCGTAATAACAACCGTCCGTCACATTCTGCTGGTAACTGGGTGAGATTTTGCGAAACCCACCATGGGGTAAATTATCCTCTCCCATTATCGGTGTGAGAGTTTATGCCCGCTGGCGTACCCAGAGGGGAGGTTAGGGTTCAAACCCCCATTGAATCTTCAGAATTTTTTTTATTTTTGTGCTTGCAAAATATACTGTTCAAGCTCTGTACCTATAGTCATTAAATCTTAAATTTTCTACAGGAAAACGTTAAAAATTGTATGCTAATTTAACATTTTGTTTGAGCTTCCGGGGGACTTCGTCCCAGAGACCTCTTACCGGGGCTTTGCCCCTGGACTCACTAGGGGACTTCCGTCCCTCAGACCCCCTGGCCCGGCCTCCCCACCACGTAAACCCCTCCATTGTAAAATCCTGGGTACGCCTATGGTTTATGCTTTACAATCTAGTGGATATGTGGTGCACAATCGTTTCATTCATACAGTGAAATAACACTGAACACAAATTGTTCCTACAGTTTTGCAACGAAATCAATGTACCGAGCTCTCAATGCAGTTGTCGGAAAAGTTTGGCGAGTGGCATCACCAGATGTAATAGTCCAGCTTGCCAAAACCAAGTGTCTAGTATGCTATTGAAGTTTGTGCGTGTCCAACTAATAAATCCGATGCCCCTCCAGTATGTTGTTTTAGGCCTACACATTTAAAATTGTTTTAGAAAGATACTTAATTTAACGTGAAATCTAAGGATATGGTTCATGAATATGTGAGACTGAGTTCAGGGTGTTGCCAGCGAGTGACGTTATTTATCCAAGGAAACGAAAATTTCTCGTTAAGTAGGCCTACGGCTCCTACAGGCCTAACCTTCTATGCCAACTGACTGCAAATAATGTTCCGTAGTTGTTTATTTTGTTTAGTTTCGTTTTCTATGTATAGATGCGTCTATATATGCCGTCAGCTGTCAGCGCAAAAGATAATAAATGTAAAAAAACTTTCAGTTTAAAACTGTTTGTAACGGCGACACGGCCAATATCACACAACTTAAACAGCAAAAATCAAAAAGGTGCTAAAGTTTTTTTTACATTTGTACTCCATATGATTGACATACTGACGCAAGTTACTTTTTACTCTTTACACAATACAAGCTATCTTCATTCAAATCAGTAAAACATAAATTACAAAGTTTTTAAATTAACACACACAACAAGCCTAGTACTAATTCATCACGAAGTTTTATCACCATATTTCTTCTACTGGTAACTCTAGTCTCTTTTCTTAATAATTCGAGTGAAATAATACTAAATATTAGTCATTTATATGTATTAGTGACTATCTCATTACCCATTACCGTTTATTGACACATGTCATCACTACAAACCATTGTATAAAATGTAAAAGTATTTTTCAGTGCTCTATGTACGTCTTTCCACAGTGGCAAAATATGACATAAACAAAATATACAGAAACATTCTATATAAAGGCATAAATAGATGACAATACCTTCTATCAAACATAGAATGTAAAAAAAACGACAAAACACGAACATTGTCTGCTAGCCAAGTAGCGTGCTGAACATTCTATAGAGCAGAAGCACAAAAAACATTTTAAAAACACAAAACAGTCATCGCAGTGAAAAATCAAAACTTATTTACATTTAAACTTTTTGTAAAATACCGCATAAATTGGGAAAAATTACGCATAAACCTGAAAGCAATTTGCACAAACTATCACATCATGTAACAGTGAGGTGTTTGCTTCAGGAAAATCAAACAGCTAACACTTAAAGCAAACATCTTCTAATTGTCACAACTACTGCTATCGTTTTACAATTTGTCTTGTATAGAACACTATCAAAAACAGTTTAAAACAAAAATAAAATAAAATAAATGCCTGGAAAAACTTTACATAGAACTCGCAGCCACATCGCAGAAACGAAGGTATTACACACACGTAGAAAGGAAAGTGTAAGCAACTGTGTCTACCAAACAGCACTATTAGTCTTTGATGTCTTTATCAGTGTTGTCATAACTCTTCCGAGCTCTGGCGATGCATGGCAGCTGTCTGATGAGTGACTTGTTACACCAATTAAAAGAAATTATCCGAAGTGATCACTGGCTCTATGTCTATCGCTACACGTATTACAACCGCAAAGACCATTTACGCGTAAACCAACGTTAATGGGTATTATAACAATTTGAAAGCGTCAGAGTCATGCAAGAGACGATTTCGTTCTTGCTTTTAAAATGCATCCCTGTTCTCCAACTTTATATGAAGTTAACGGTCATTGAAGCCATCTTTGTGCTGAGACGATTTTCATGACGAGCTGGAAAACAAATTTTATTCACGGGTATAGTAACGTGATTAGGATCCCCTGCAAACACGGGCTACAGTTACAGCAGAGTCATGCATCAATAGCCTTTGGACTTACATTTCAAGTTCATTTGTTTCTAGTAGTTGGCTACGTTCACGTGTCTGATAAAGATGGTGGCGATATGGTGGACAAAATCGTCTGCTTGACTTAGACTGTACCGTGTCATCACAGCGGAGAGCGCAACAAGTTGCATGGGCTTCATTCTCGCACTCAAACCACAGAACAAGTCTCAGTCAAAGTTCATGCTAGCGATAACGGCTGACTTGATAGCTGGTACTGCCCGAAACACGTTCTGTGCATTTTCCTTCTTCCACGACTCATCAAACATGTATGCGTGGATCCAGTGGTGGTTCGCATATGCCAGAGGATCAATGTCATTATGGAAACTGCGCCTGGCAAGACGGCGACACATGATCTGTGCCTTGGCAGGCAGACTTCGCATGCGTGTCGGGAAGCACTTGCCTGATATGACCTCACTCTCACTCGGGTCGAACGTAGGCAAGAAGTAGATGGGTGGCAGTACAGTGATGCGGGCGGCTGCAGCGGTCGGAGGGAGGGCGATGTAGCGGCGCAACGCGGCGTCAAAGAAGCCTGGCCCAGTGGCATAGAGATAGTCCCCAAAGTACTTCCTTGCTGCATCATCGAGCGACCGGATCACCTAATCAAACCACAAACATTCCATTCTATCAAAGTACTCCTCAACTTTTAGGACTGAACAGCTACTGGAATCAATATAAGAAAATAACAACCATAAACAGAAAACTACAAATATTCAGTATCAGTCCATATAATGATGTAAGTGATGTAACTGAAACCAAAAGGCTACCTTTTATAGCAACTGTTATAATATCATCAACGGATGCAACTTACTGTTACACAGTGATTATTTGGACCTTGGCATTAACTCAGCCCTACCTGTGACGACAATAAATAAAAAATTGTTTTAAAATTATAAATATTCAAGTTTCCCTACATCTGCAGAAAATTTTAATTTGCAGATTTTAAGTATATTTACAAGTTCATAAAAATCATAATTGGCAGTTCATCATTACATTACTGAATAAAAAGTGTCGCATTTCTGAACTTCACACATGTCCATCTAAAATTAACATCAAGATTTTTCAGTCCTAACTTAGAGGACTTGCTTTCTGACTTGAGACGTACAGGACTAACCGAGTCAAGGAATGGATGAGCAGGCGCTGCAGCAATGAAGCCGTTCATGACGTTGGTCGATTTCTGCTCGCGAATAACGAACACATGCTCGTAGTTCTCTTCGCTGACGAGACACGGCGAATACCACGTCCAGGCGTCCATCGGCCGCACTGCTTCCATGTCCAGGTCCACGTAGACGCCACCGTAGCGATGCAGGATAAAGTAGCGGCCCGCATCAGCACGAAACACCGACGACTCGTAGCTGTCATAGAGCGTCAGGTGGTCGGGATAGTGACGTGCTATCAACTGACGAATATCATGAAGTGTCCAGAACCAGTGTTGCCATCCAGGATGCTTCTGAGTCCATGTCTCAATCCACTTCACATACATTTGTGGTACGTCGTTCGTGTCCCAAATCTGATTCACAAAAATGATAACCAAACAATCAAACTCAGATCATGCAGTGATCCATATACTTAATTCAGCCTCCCACAAACTTCAAAATCTTTCAACAGCCTCTCCCTGTATGCCACACATAGCTTAAAACTTACTGTTTGTACCACACTGTGTTGTTTATATTTGAACTCTATATTTCTATTTCTCTACAGTTTTCGACACACTTTTTATGCATAGCAGCTATTGGGTTTGTCATTTCTGTCTATATCAAACGCTGCTTGACTTGGTGGACAGAAACATCAGCCACATAATAGTGGTTCTTCCTCAGCAAACTATCTGAATATACTGTATGCCAAACATTTGTAAAAAACTGCAGTATAGCAAGAAGACAAAATTTCTGGACCACAGTTATCAACTGTACAAGCTTTGACATTTCAATAACAGTTTTCCAATCTGCATAATACTGCAGGTAATGCAACAGTATGTACAGACTGAGCACAGAACTTTTTTCAACAATCAACCAGATATCATGCTGTTTTGTTCACGAAGTCAGAGATGAAGACAAGGACTGGATATCACATATGCATGCAGAATTAGAAACAATAACGAGATAATAACATGAATAACTGAAGTTAATGGCAAACACAATGGTGATGGTTTGCTTATTTACTTGTACAAACTTATACATCAGTGTAACTTCAAATTAATGTATCAAACATATTGTTGACCAGTAGATACAAAACGAAATTGAAAAGGTAAATTAAACAAAGTGACAAACCTGATGGATTACGTGTGGAATTAGTGGTGGTGCTATCGTATGTGACAAGTTGCCTATGACAGCCCACTGGTGATCTAGTTGCACAAAGTCTGGCTGCACATTCCATGCAGGAGACAGATCGGCCATTGTGGGCTTCCGCTCAGTCGCTTCCATGTGAATACTTGTCACGGTGAATCTGATCTTTGACTTACGAACATGCTCTGGCTGAACTTTTCTGCTCCAACTGTTACAGAGTCCAGTATGATAAAACATATGTAAACAGTAGAAAAAGCACCATGCATTAGCATATGTATATGTCAGGGGCCCGATTTTCCAAATATCATAAGTTGATCAAAAAACTGTCACAAATTCGTCATAAGTTCGTCATAAGATCACCACAAGAGATCATAAAGATATGATCGTAAATCAAAAATAGCTACCAATCACACACTCTCAAACTAGTTGTTTATATAGGCGTTCTTTTTTCTGTTTCATTACTTATGAGAGCTAGACTAGCACATGTGCCATTTGTGATTGTTTATGTTTATGTTTTGCTAAAAAACGCATAGTATAAAGTTGTGACAAATTTATGATACCAAATTTGTGATCATAACTTTGTCATAACTTAAGGTCATAAATTCGTCATTAGATTCTTCAAAAATCGGGCCCCAGAATTCTATCATAATAACAGTCAACAATGAGTTAATGAAATGACTAACATCTTGTCCATTTATACAAAAAGCTTTGTGCTTTAATGACGACTCATTTGACAGTAAGAGCATTAAACAACCTTGTATCTGACACAACAATGGCTGATATATGCAACAGTATGATGGGTGCAGCATGGTGGTGAGAACAGTATGAACTATCCCTATCCTATACCAGACTGATAGTCAGTTGTGTGACCACTTTGTGGGTAAAGCATCCGCTATCAGTCAGCCAATAAGTCCAACACAGCCTTCCATCCCTCTGAGGTCATTAAATCAGTAAAACCCATACAAGTAGGTGCTTTGGTTGCGGATGCAAACGACAGAACATGTGGTGAGAGACGTGACCTACCACCCACGTGATTGAGCACTACAGCCTCCGGACTGGAGTATGCTCTCGCTGCCGGCTCAATGGCAAAGGAATGGGAAATGAGGCCCGCCCTTGATGCTGTGTTGTGAGAGAGCCTACTAGCAATGAGGATCATTTGCACTCATTTGCATGTCAAATACTGTAGCCACAGAATATCATGTGGCAGATGTGATCATTTATTTATGTCATACATTTCTTGTCACAATAGTGAAAAAACATGAAATAACTGTGAATGAAATAACTGCTGTCCACACTATGTACTTCATTGCATATTATTACAGTATGCGTGATCACAAAACCTTGAACAGAGCCTAATCATTAGCAGTGACAATAATTAAGAAGTATACCTGTTATATCCCACATAAATGATAACAAGTGTTATAATGACAATAGCCAGCAGAATTATCCGTTGTGATCTCTGCATGCTGATGACATTCATTCTCCACATGTCATAGCAGCTGATAGCAGTTTTCTCTGCAAAGTTATAAACAACACTTGAACACAATAATTCCAAACACGATCGCAACAATTTAGTGTCATAGATTCATATATTTAAGGCATCAGACACTTGTTCAGCTGTTGGCAAAATGAACATCACAAGAAAAAAATTGCACAAAGACTGTAGCACGGCTTACTCGACAATTCGCCAACAAACCACTAATGGTCAGTCAAGTCGTCCATGGACCAATCAACTCACTGATGGCAAATTTCTTAAAATCACGGTAAAATTACGGTATATTTGAACAATACACCTAACCCTAACCCTTAACCTAATGATATTGAATACTGACAGTGTTCAAATCGTATAACCAACCCAAAATCACACTTTAGAGTGATTACATACTCAAATTTTACATCAAACATTTTGGCAAGTTGACTAGACCGTGAGATGACAAGTTGGCAATTTGATCGACTGCTGGATGGTTTGTAGGCAAATTGTCCGGTTACCATTGCATGGCAGCTCCTGGCATTCCTGGCAGCATTTTGAACCGATGAGGGTTTTTTAGATCATGGTGAATAAAGCTAGCACACGTCAATCAGACGGCCGGTTCATTCAGCCAGTGCCTTTAAATGCCATGAACACCAGCAGTCCTGGTAACAGGGATTACTGACTACAAACACCTCACCACTTCTTCCCAGCTATGGCCGAGGCCGTAACCAGTACTCATTGTGCCTGCCCACATATGGATAGCCATGATGAGTGGGCTTGAGTGGCCTGGATATATACCGGGATGGTAGACCTGCCAAAAGTCGATCACCATGCAATCCCAGCTGGTGAACTGTCAAGTAATAGTGTTAGGTTTAGTGTTTGCTAGTTATAAATCCACATGTACAGTATCTGTTTGCACTATCGTAGAAGTGCATGTAACTGCTCCATAGAACAGCTATTGGTAGTAGTAGGTTAAGGTTAGGCTATTCTGGCGACTACTAACCTATTAATTATTAATTATTAGGTTATATGGTCCAATTTTATGATGTTTCTGCCTAGTTATGTGCACTTCTACGAGAGTACCACATCTGTTAATATTGTTATTGGAAAACAGTCAACTCGTCATCGGCAAATCTTGGAGAAGTGGCATTAACAATGGACACTGTACGAGGGTATGAGGATTTATAACCATTAAAACTTAGGTAACAGTCTGGATAAGCTCCACCACACCAGATCTGTTGCTTATTCAGTTAGGTTACCAGACGTCCGGCAAAAAGAGGACATGTCCTTTTTGAAGTCGTGTCCTCTGTCCGGCAGGCATTGGCCTAAAATAGAGAACTGTCCGGCTTTTCTCAGTCGCACAGTCTCACTGACTTGGCCGTATATTTTTAGTTGCACTGGCTGACTGGCACAATATCGTCTCTATTGTTTTAACATTTTTAATCGTAAACTCGTAAACAGTAGCCTAAATTGGATAGGGGACCGTCCACTCAACGCTTGTTTGATACGGTGATTAGGAGAACCGTATTTGTAAATATATCACGCGACGTCACCATTTTTTCGTTTTGTTTATTTATTTTACGTATTACTGCCAAAATTTTTGTTTAAGATGTCTGATTTGGCCGCTAGTAACGTTAGTAAGAGAAAATGCAAATTTTCTGATTTTTCTGATCACACGAAGATAACATATCCGTGCTTTGGTGACGGACGCACCGAAAACGTAGCAAAGTGTCTGGTCTGCGATTCATATGTGTCAGTTGCGAACAAGGGTAGCAGGGTAGCACTGATTTAGAACAACATGTTGCTAGCGAAAAACACAGAAACATGGTAAGAACATCTGCTTTGTCTGCGAAAGTCACTTCATTTTTCCAACCGAAACACGCGATGGAATCCCTGAAGGCTCGCGCTGCTGAAGCAGCGTTACCGTTTCACACTGTCACTCATCATCAGTCATACAAGTCGATGGATTGCACTGCTGGTCTAATGCGTAAACTGTTTGCTGACTCTCAAACTGCTACCAGCATTACGTGCGCGAGAACAAAAACGGAAGCAATCATAAACAATATTATTGGTCCCCACATGGCTGCGGAACTTGTAAAGTCGCTAAATGACATTAACTGCATTGGAATTGCAACAGATGCCAGTAATCATGGTGCTGAGAAACTGTTCCCAATTATCATTCAGTACTTTGATTGGAAGGCTGGTGGAATCCAGACAAAACTGCTTGAACTGGACAGCACACCAAACTAAACGTCTGAAACGATTTCAAAATATCTGACAGAGGCCCTCAAGAAATATGGTCTGTCGTCCAAATGCGTTGCGTTTGCAGGAGACAATGCTAATGTAAACTTTGGCGGCATCAACCGGAAAGAAGGTAGGAATGTGTTTTCACAGTTGAAAATGAAGTTGAAGAAGCCGCTGGTGGGTCTTGGATGTCGTCCAGCCCACGTTCTTCACAACTGTATTCAGCATGGTGCAGATTTGATGCCAAATGATGTTGAAGCCACTGTGCTGAAGGTGATAAACTATTTTTCTATATATACCGTTCGCACGAAGGCTCTAAACGATTTCTGTGAATTTGTTGATGTTAATTATCATCAGTTGCTGTATCACAGCAAAACCAGGTAGCTCAGTTTATTTCCAGCAATCGAGAGGATGCTGCAGTTATTTCCAGCACTAAAGGCATACTTTCTTAGCATAAGTCAGCCACCATTGTTGATCAAGAATTTTTTCGAGAACAGTTTATCAGAAGTGTATTTGTGGTTCCTGCATTCGCTTATGTCAGTCTTTCAGGCGAAAATTGCAGCTATTGAAAGGGAGGAAATGTCGACACTGGAGGTTTGCAGCATACTGCAGTAAACAAAGCAAATTCTTCTAAACAGAAAGAGTGAAAATTTTCGTTCATTTAAAGTGAAAGAACTTTTGAAGAGGCTGCAAGAAGACGGCCAGGATGCGAAATGCAAGACATATGCGACAGAGATTCAGATGCATTGATTATCTGGACAAATGGATGACACCCTTCGATGAATTTCAGTGCTTTAAGTGGATGTTTCTAAACACAGTGAAAGACAGTGTTTTGATGATCTGTTGTCGTGCGTACACTATCTGAACGAAAAGGGTGTCAATGTAAACGATGTTCAGTTGTTTGACCATTACTGCAATTTGAAGTCATTCGCAGGACAAAAAGATCAACAGTTTTTTGACAGTGTCCTTCATGAACAGTGGTGTTCATACTTTCAAAGTTGTGCTAATGAAAGCTGTTTTTCAGAACTGCTGAAGATCTGCGAATTTTTCTTTAGCATTCCCGGGCACAATGCCAATGTTGAAAGAGTGTTTTCCCTGATTAATGCACAGTGGACGAAAGACAGAAACAGACTGTCTGTTGACTCAGTCAGAGGAATTCTTCTCACAAAGTCTGAAGAAACTTTCTTGCATGTAGTTTCGTGCATATGTTGCTGCGAACAATGAGCTGCTGCGCAAAGTCGCATCTTCTGAGAAATATGAAACATCATAGACTAGTACACTGTAACAGCTGAGTTTCTGTTGATTTACTGTCGTCTCGTAACTTGCAGTTTGTAAGTTTTGTTTGTTTGAACAAATGCCAAATGGTGAATTTTAAATTAATGAGGCGTTTTGTTTTTGTACTCCTTTGTAAAGCTTTGTCCTCCTTTTTGATTTTCGGTGTCCTCCTTTGGATGTGCAGGTGTCTGGTAACCCTATATTCAGGAGAACTTGTTCTGCTGAATAAGCGTCAGATCTTGGGTGGCGGAGCTTATCTAGACTGTTACCAAAACTAAACCTAACATTAACCCGGCTTTTTTAGTATAAGGGACTGTACACGATCGGGAAAGACTACTGCTCGAAAAATGTCAGTGGATATAGACGCTACCCCAGATCTGTTGTTGCTTATTCAGCGAAGTTGCGCATCGCGCACGACGCGCAGTACCGATACGGTAGTCTTTCCCAGCCCAGCCCACTTTTCACGTGACGAGTTGACCGATACCCTTGTCATTCTTCTGAAATTTGCCAGTGTTGAGTTGTGTGCGTGACGACTGCATGACGAGTTGACTGTATTCCATTTTTGATTTTCTCAATGATGTTTTCACTGCGGTGCAGTCACGTGTTCGCCTCTAGTGTTTCTGTGCAATGTTCACAACTGGTCGTTATTCACATTCTTCTTTCACTTAATTTGTTACGCATGACTAGGGATGTATGTAAATCACGAATTCACGATCGCCGTGATTACCGTGATTTTCGCCTTGTGCCGTGATTTTCAGCAATTGCCGTGATTCTATGTCACGGCCGTGATTATCACCAAATATGTACAATTTCGACTCCCAAACGGTCAATTTTGTCTAAATATTTGTAGCGCATTTTCTTTCTTGAGCGCGTATAGTTG